>MTKZ01016268.1_pt1 | contig 18515 bp, 23 predicted proteins | sample 1042781 | NCBI WGS metagenome assembly MTKZ01 (sample SAMN06212207, study PRJNA360539) | anaerobic digester metagenome | biome: Wastewater treatment plant; material: sludge; isolation source: anaerobic digester fed with sludge from wastewater treatment plant | place: Denmark: WWTP Viborg ... | reverse complement strand
AGCCTTATAGTAAGCCCCTATAAGAGAATCTAATATTGCCTCTTTAGTTTGTGCATTTGCATTAGAAAGATTTAATGACAAAAGTAAAACGAACAATAATTTTACGACAGTTCTCATTTTCATGGTTTTTAAAGTCGATTACAAGGATTTCGTATTAAATTTTTTCCTTCATGAGATGCTCCGGGCATAATGCCAAAGCTTATCCCCAATTTTGCCTTCCTGTGAAATAAAATCATACCTCTAAAACGCATGACGCCGTAAAAACAGTGACAAATTTATTAACGCTGCCGCCCGTACCGGAACAGATGATTTTAAAGTACAGTTATGCATACGATCAATGCTTACCTGTGTACGCCGGTAGTATGAATAAAAACTGGTTAACTTCCGAGATGCTTTCGAAAGCCCCTTAATGTACAGTACAGTTCATATAATATATACTGTTTATAATGCTGTTTTCTCTTTTTCTTATTTGATCAATTTAGATCAAACCGGTCGAGATTCATTACCTTATTCCAGGCTGCAATAAAGTCTTTTACAAACTTCTCCTTTGCGTCAGCACTTCCATAAACTTCTGCCAGTGCTCTCAACTCAGAGTTGGAACCGAAAACAAGGTCCACGCTGGTTGCTTCCCATTTAATCTTGCCTGTTTTATTATCTCGTCCGACAAAACACCCCTTGCTTTCCGGATCAGGCATCCAGGCAGTATTCATATCAAGGAGGTTTACAAAGAAGTCATTTGTCAGGACTTCATGGCGTTTTGTGAAGACCCCAAGTTCTGAACCGTCATGGTTTACATTCAGAACACGAAGACCGCCAATAAGTACAGTGAGTTCAGGAGCTGTCAGAGTAAGCAGCTGTGCTTTATCGATAAGCATTTCGGTTGCTGAGACTTTAAACTTGGTTTTCTGGTAATTTCTGAATCCGTCAGCGATTGGTTCCAAAACAGCAAACGATTCAACATCTGTTTGTTCCTGGGATGCATCCATGCGGCCCGGTGCAAACGGTACCTTGACATTTATCCCGGCATCCTTTGCAGCTTTCTCAACACCGGCACATCCGGCAAGAACAATTAAGTCAGCCAAAGAGACTTTTTTGTTTCCTGTTTGTGATTTATTAAATGTTTTTTGAATTGTTTCAAGTGCCTTTATCACTTTTTTAAGTTGCGTGGGATTGTTTACTTCCCAGTCTTTCTGGGGAGCAAGGCGTATTCTTGCGCCATTTGCGCCTCCACGCATATCAGACCCCCTGAAGGTTGAAGCAGAGGCCCAGGCTGTGGATACCAGTTCCTTAATGCTCAATCCGGAAGCAAGCACACTTGCTTTTAATCCGGCGATGTCCTTGTCATTAATTAATTCATGGTCAACAGCCGGAATCGGATCCTGCCAGATAAGTTCTTCGGCCGGAACCTCAGGACCCAGATAGCGGGAACGCGGTCCCATATCGCGGTGAGTAAGTTTAAACCAGGCACGGGCAAAGGCATCGGCAAATTCAAGTGGATGTTCGTAGAAACGGCGTGATATTTTTTCATAAACGGGGTCAAAACGCAACGACAGATCGGTAGTCAGCATGGTTGGACGATGTTTCTTCTTAGAGTCCTGTGCAAAAGGCATCAGGCCTTCAGTATCCCTGGCTACCCACTGATAGGCTCCGGCAGGGCTTTTTGTCAGCTCCCATTCAAATTCAAATAAATTCTTAAAGAAATAAAAACTCCAGTTTACAGGGGTTTGTGTCCATGTTACTTCAAGTCCGCTTGTTATTGTATCATCACCCTTCCCGGTCCCGAATGAACTCTTCCAGCCAAGACCCATTTCTTCAATTGGCGCAGCTTCAGGTTCAGGGCCAACATGAGAAGGATCTCCTGCACCATGACACTTACCAAAGGTGTGGCCCCCTGCAATCAGAGCAACGGTCTCTTCGTCATTCATGGCCATACGGGCAAAACTTGCCCTGATATCTTTTGCAGCAGCAAGGGGATCGGGTTTTCCTCCCGGTCCTTCAGGATTGACGTATATAAGTCCCATCTGAACAGCTGCCAGCGGATTGTCCATGTCACTCTCAGGAAGATTGCGCTGGTTATCATCAAGCCATTTGGTCTCATTACCCCAATAAACATCTTCCTCGGGCTCCCAGACATCAGCACGACCTCCGGCAAATCCGAAAGTTTTGAAACCCATTGATTCCAGGGCAACGTTGCCTGCAAGTATCATCAGGTCGGCCCATGATATCTTCCTGCCATATTTTTGCTTTATGGGCCAAAGCAACCTGCGCGCCTTGTCGAGGTTAACATTATCCGGCCAGCTGTTTAGGGGAGCAAAACGTTGCTGCCCTGTGCCACCACCTCCGCGGCCATCGAGTGTACGGTAAGTGCCCGCACTGTGCCAGGCCATACGGATAAAGAGGGGACCGTAATGTCCGAAATCGGCAGGCCACCAGTCCTGAGAATCTGTCATTAATGCGTAGAGGTCCTTTTTAAGCCCTTTGTAATCGAGTGTCTTAAATTCTTTTGCATAGTTGAAATCCTCACCCATTGGGTTAGACAGTGCAGAGTTCTGGCGCAGTATATTCAACTTGAGTTGATTTGGCCACCAATCGCGGCTCTTTGTTCCAGCCGCCCCGGCACTATGCTTACTTGTAGCACCGGTAACCGGGCATTTACTTGATTTTTCTGACTTGTTTCCCATTATTCTTGGTTTTTATTTATGGACTTATGTTTTACTGTGGGTACAAATAATATCATTACAATAGCTCCGATAATTCCCAGGCTAACCACTATTAATCTCGATTCAAGCGGATCAATTAGAAACGTACATGACCCCGCAATCATCAAGGACATCAAAGTTACTGCGTAAAGCTTTGTCTTCATGGTCATTCCTCGACTCGTACGATAACTGGAAATATAAGAACCAATAAATCTGTCCGAGATCAGCCTTTCATATAAGCTTTGAGAACTCCTGATATAAAGTCCGGCTGTAAGTAAGAGAAAAGGCGTGGTGGGCAGGCCCGGTATGAATATGCCTGCAATTCCTGCGAAAAGAGAAAGCGTCCCGAGAAAAATCAATATGGGTTTAAGTAAAAACATCGGCTTACTTCCTGATTTTGTTGTATTTTCCAATTATATGAAGCTTCAGGTCCTCTATCAAAAAATCCGGAATCCGCTTCTTATTAAAATAGTCCTCAAGCAATTTGTTTAATTCTTCATCATGGTAGTCATCAATGCGGTCGGAGTCAGTACAATAGATATGATGATGGCTTTCAGCAACCGGATCATATCTCATAATGTCCCTTTCAGTTTTTACCCGTTTGATAAGGCCGTTTGAAACAAAAACATCAAGAACCTTGTAGACGGTTGCTGAAGATATGTTCGGATGGACCTTTCGGATATATTCCATAATATTTTCAGCAGTCGGATGATTGTTCAGATTGGAAATAGCTTCCAGAACAGCAATTCTTTGAGGAGTAACCTTCAGCCCCTTCGCACTAAGTTCCCTGCTTAAATCAAAAGCTCTCATTGCAAATAAATTTCTGACGAGAATTATTCTCTTTTAATAATTATCAAATATAGTAATAGTTCCTTTTTTTTCAAGCAAATGGTTTTTTTCTTTTGCTTTCGGGCTGAAAAGAAAAGGGAAAATCCTATGTCAGGGCAATCAGCTCCTTTATCTTATTTATACTCTTCTTTTTAGGTCTGACAGTTATCATACTGGGACCAGAATAGTAACGAAGAAATATCTGATCAGATTCTTTGATTTTGCTTATGACAGTACCAGGTATATTATAACTGAATCTGGTTATTTTTCTGTTATTCTCAGAATATCCTGTGACAACAGACACTGTTGCCGAATCAGCTGTTAAAATATCAGTTGTGTTCCCGGAGATGCTTCTTACATTTTCAAGCTCCATTCTATCGACAATCATAGGGTAAGCCTTATCGTCAATGACAAGGATTACCTTTTCATCCATTCTGAAGCTGGAACCTGAAAGTGTAAGAACATCATAGGCAGTGTATGAAACAACATTCTCCTTATTGACCTCCCTGACGATTGTCTGTGTGAAGAAATAAAGCGGGCTTCTTCGATCCCGGTCCCTGAAGTGGTATTTAAGCTCAAATCTTGCTGTCGAATAAACAATATCATGTTCGGAGAAGATCCTGTTGGCAGTCGAACAACTGCAGAACAAGGCACAAATCATTGTCAGACCTGAGATCTGGAATGCAACATTCTTTCTGTAAGGAGCTTTCATTTTTAAGTTATTTCTGGATTGTTTTATTTTAATATCTATTAGAGCCTGCCGGAAGGTGCCGGAGCATATCCTTCTTACCTGCGGAGTTCAGGAAAAACTAAAACGCGGTAAACTTACTTAACATACCGGCATGTCAGCTAACCATAGCATTTTATAACGTTACACGGATTTACGCTTAACCGCCGCTGGCAGCTGTATTTATTGCTTTTGTAGTACGGTGATTGCTGATTTCACCCAATCTTGTTCTTCTTTCAGCTTTATCTGAGGGGTAATGCCTGTGAATTCAAATTTTGATTTTTCTAAATACCTGGTTGTAGTGCTGCTGATTATATACTTTCCACATGGAGTTGTTTCACTTTTTACATTCCCGTAGCCAAGATAGCCGCCAGAATTTTCGCCCAGAGTAATCACTTTATCGCTTTGCATAGCGTAAATAATCAGACCTTCGGCTGAACTGGCTGTCTTTTTGTTAAAAATCAATGCAATTTTTTCGGGATATCTGGTTCCGCTAATTTCCCAACTGGTTATCGCATTCTGTGTTAATGGAATAAAGGTAAATGGAGTGGCTTTTTTCATTCTCTCAATCAACTCTTCAGGATGTCCTTCACTTTCGTATTTTTTGATGTTATCAGGTGAAACCCAGACATCAGCCAGATCAATAGCAAAGGGTTTGGTATAGAAATATTTTAAAAGGTAGGTATAACATTCTTCAGCACCACCTCCGTTGTTTCTTAAATCAAGAATCAGGTAGGGTTTCTCTTGTACAGAACTATCTACAGACTGGTAAAAAAGTTCTAATTCTTGTTTTAAACTTATGCTGAATGACGATATCCGCAGGTAATTTGTTGCAGAATCCAGCAGCCGGAATTCATATGGCTTTACATCTTCTGCTTCTTCTACACCTACCTTCGTAAATCCAAGTTCAGTAATTCTTCCTCTTTCAGGTTTGATTTTCATGTAAATATTCTGAAAGTTGAAAGCAAGTAACCCATAGTGAAGAGTAAAAGCGAACGTAATATCATCTTTTCTTTTGATATCCATTAGAACATGGCCTACGTCAAGCAAACTTGTTTTACGGAGTACAATTCCTTTGTAACTATCTCTCTTTGATTTTATAACGCCAAAGTATAAGCTTCCGCCATTGGTATAAATCCCTTCAATATCATTAATTGGCTTAGATTTAAGTTTTGCGACAAAAGCTGCGGTATCTATCCTGACTTTTTCGAAGGACTGGTAATTTTTTGTTTGTTTGTAATCATCAATTGAACGTTGAGAGTTGAGATCTATTGGTAGCCTTGCAATGTTTAAGTCAATACCGCTGTGATTATCTTTTAACAATAAAAAATAATCTTCAAGGTAGATGACGCAACGATCGATTGATTTTTCTTTTCTGGTTAAATCTGTTATGACCTTTACCTGTTTTCTGTAATTCTCATATTCTTCATAATTGCTTTTAATACTTTGAAAAGCAGGATTATTGTTCTCTATGTAATTTTTTATGTAAAGAAACTGTGATGAGCAATCACATTCCTGGGTTGATACTTTCAAACTTATTAGTGAGAAAAGTATAGCAAATCCTGAAAATTTTGTATTCATAATATTTGTACTTCAGAACTTGTGATTGTATTTATACCGCTGTCAACAGCCCTGAAAAATGGGGAGCTTGTGTTATCCGACCCAGAATCCCGTTAGAATCCCATACAACGTGCGACAGGGGCCAGCCCGCCTGACTGTTTTTTAAGTGTTGTTTATTAATTATTCTTGCATATCGTGCAACTATCCCGGTGGACACTTATTATTGATCCACAATCCGGGCAGGTTCTTTTCTTTAATTCAAGATCAAGGAACCTCGTCATTCCCTGTTCTTTGATTAATGCGAGATTTTGAAGAAGTCCGGTATTATATCCTGTCCGGTATCTTTTGTCAAGATCTTTCAATCTCCTGCATGGTATTTTATCACAGTCGTAGCAGAATCCTGATTTTGTCCCGGCAAGTGTCTGGCAGGTAGCTATCTTGCAGCGTTGACGAAAATTGGGCAATGGATCATCCAGATACCTGCAGTCAGGACATTTGTTCTTATCCCGAAGGTACGCATAACAAGTTCCACAATGAATTCCGCAAGGGGAAACAAGCCGGGGGTCAAGGAATGATGAATTTTTCATTTATACGGTTCTTATTACAAGGCACTTTATATTAGTTTCTAGTCCGGATAAGATCATCACTTGAGCGACAATCATTTATTACATTAATAAGGTCTTCTATTTCTGAAAGATGAAGTCTTAAATGCTTTGGGAAGTCCAGTATCATTGTCTTTAATGTTATTTTCTCATCGGGACCAGCAATCCATTCATTTCCCAGTTTCGAACCTTTAACGTTTTTGATTACATGGCAGAAATGAAAAAGGGAGTACTTCCACAACTGAACCATATTTTTCCAATCTTCTTTTTGATATTTCTGTATTGCAATCCATCGGTCGTTATTTCCGTAAGTCGCATAGTTTGGAAAGTTAAAGGGACTTTTCTGATACTGCAGATGAATTACTCTATGAGTGTTGTTTGATGTTGAGTCAATGAGATGGCCCAGAATCTGTTTTATAGTTCTGTTTTGTTTATTTTTCACAGCACCAAGAAATTCATCATTTAATTCCATCAGTTTTGGTTCCCAGGTTAGGATCAAGGATGAAATTTCCCGGATTACTGCTTCAGCTTCTTTCATAGTCAGTTTTTTATGTGTAGAATTTCAATGCTTTATAACAGCCAGGCAGTATACTTTAGTAGGTGTTACCCAACGACAGAATCCGGGCAGGATCCCAATACCCCACACGTTCGAAGCCAGTCCGCCTGACTGACCTCGTACATTCGGGTGCGAAGCGTGACAATATTATTAGCACTGGCGTCCATTTCAGGTAACGTTAAATTTTGAAATTATCGACTATGACCGAATAATGTTGTGACGTCTTGTCAAATCGCGACAGGACTTTTTGAGCTTTTTCGGGAACAACTGCTTTTTCGTATTCATTACCGGCAAAGTCTTTAACAGAATCTAATGAATCGAACCACATAACAGTTATAAATTCCGTTTCGCCCGGAAGTTCTCTTCTCAATAGTTGAATTCCTTTATAACCTTTTATGTGCCTGTCCTTTATTCCGACAAAAATTTCGGTTTTTAACAGATTCTCATAAGTGTCCGCATTGTTTTTGGTTGTGAAGCCATGCCAGATTCTTGAGATCATAGTTTTATTTTATTCTGAAAGTTACAAATATTTTCTTACGGGCAGAAAGCATTCAATCTTACCTGACGGTCCGGCGGTTAGTGGCTGGATCTTAATTAAATCCTGATGACAATTCTTATTTACAGGGTTTTTACTAATACAACTGTATCGAAATAATCAGGACTTCTTATCGGTTCGGCAGATTCAACAAAACCTGCTTTTTTGTATGCCTTGATAGCTCTGGTATTTCGTTTTGATGGAGCAATAATAAATTTGTTACAGGAATATCCGACGTTTAAGAAAGCACATAATGTTTGTAATGCATCTGATCCATACCCTTTACCAGTGTACATGCTGCTTTTTAACCATATATCGAGTTCGGTGGACTTATCTTCGGGATAAATCCTGTCGTGATTAATTTGTCCTACCGGTTCTCCATTTACTTCAATTATAAAGCATCTTCCCAGTTGTGGCTGGGTACTATCGAAAAAGTATTCTTTATAATCTTCTTTAAATTCTTCCCACGATGGGATCTTGCCATCAGCATATATTGGAGGCCCCATCATGGAACTGGTTAAATCAGAGTTTGTCAGCCAATCGAATATTGGTCTGCGGTCCTGCATCGTGGCAGGTCTCAGGGTTACTAATTTTCCCTGTATTTTTTCAGTCATTTCCGGGAGTATCGGTTAAAACGGCTTTCACCTGACAGTCTATCAATATGATGCGGTTGTATTATCCGATGTAAGCACCGATCTGAGTCCTTGTTTCCATGCGCCAGCGGGGCAGTAAGACTGTTCCGCAGCGCCCCGTTCGAGTGTAGCGAGTAGCGGGGTTGCAAGTCTGCCAGACTGCCCTTCTAAAGAGCACTTTGCCGCCAATGAACAGTATCGGATTCGGGCGCTGCCAATTCTTAATTACTCAGTCGATAAAACGGAATCATTGCTACTGGTTCAAATCCTAATTTCTGCGCCAGTTTATATGACGCTGTATTTTCAAATCGACATGACCAAACTGGTATTAATGCTCTTTCCAGGCAATAATCAATTATCTTACAGCAAGTCAATTCTGCAAATCCAAAGCCCCGATACTTTTCCACGGTTTCAATACCAATTTCAAGCAAATTCCCGTGGACATATGCAGAATAAGCAGTCGAAGCAATCTCCCCGTTATGCAGTAATGTAAATCCTTTTCCTTTTTGTATAAAATCCTTAGCTGAGTCCCAGAATTTAAGAGGAATTACACTCCCTTGCATTCGCTCAAAATGCAGAGTATCTGTATCCACAATCTTGTCGTTACTTGAATGGACAGACTTTTCAAGCTGTAAATACTTATCTCTGTTGAAAATGAAATTCACCCGGGTATTTAGTTCAATTACTCCATTTGTTATGTTCTCTGTGTTTTCGGAAAATTTTATCATCAAGCTGCCAAACAAATCCTGAAGAACAGTATCCCATTCTCTGGGATAAGTCTGAATCCACTCATGTTTATTACGTATATTATCAATATTCAATGCGTAAGATTTGAACCGGCTATTAAACTCAACATTTTTATGATCACCAAAAAGCAGTGATATTCCATATGGATGAATAACATAGAAAGTATGGGGTTCCATAATATTATCCACATATATCTTACCGGTTACATGCTTTTCAATCACAGATCGTGCAAACAGATTATTAATCTGTACTTCATTTATACGTTTATCTAAAAGATAATATCTCTCAGCTGGCAGCAAAATCATATTTCAAAAATAATATCAATTTTCGATGTTTTGGTTGCACCCAACATCCGCAGGTATGTTTGAGTTTGTGTTACCCGATGCAGTATCAGGGCAGAGTCCTGGTTTTTATGCCGGGAAAATGTAACGCCCTCAATAGCCTATACCAAGCTTTTGTAGGTGGTGCTTATTTGTTCCGCATTTTTTCGTTTGAAATACAGTCCTGTATTCCTATAGCTCCTTTTTAAGGTAAATCATATCAACAAGTTGTATGTCACCATCGAAAATAGGGTGGTCATAATTGTCTGTGAAAAAATTTTTAATCCGATGGGACTTTTCAAATCCACAACTTTCATAAAACGACAAGATTGCCGGTGTTTCACCTGTCCCGACAAGCATAGTTTTGTAGTCGTTTTTATAGAAATCAAAGATGAAATTCATTAATGCTCTGCCGTACCCTTTGCCTTGATATTTCTGGTACGTTGCAATGTTTTTCAACTCGCAGGTTTGGCTATTTACCGGCACTACAACACAAACACTTTTCAAATTATCATCATAAAGAGCAAACAAGTCTCCACCCGGCAAATACCTGTCAATCATATTTTCCTGCTCGTCTGCCAGCAGCAATAAATCAAGGAACTGTTTCTTGTTTTCTTTAACTTTTTCTATTCTCACCTGTTTTCTGCTGCTTTAGTTTTTTGTCGAATCTGATTTTCGTCGTATATCCCCCTAATGCCGTTAATGGCCCGGCGGTAGTGATAGTAAGCGTTGCCCGACGAAGCATAAGGGCAGAGTTCAGTTGTCCAGCGACATCGGGGCAAAAACCCTGCCTGACTGCTCAGGCAGACGGACTTGATGAGTTTATTGGCCCTGCCGTCCGTGTTTTGTATTCATTGATTTATTTATCGTCCAGTCGTAACTCTTTCGAATTTGTTGGACTCGTTGATTAAATGGGTTCTCATTTGTCCAACTGGTTCATCTTTAATCAGTTTCTGGAGAGATATATATCTATTTAAATTGTCTCTGAATACCTTATCCTCAATGAGTCCCGTTAAAAATTTTTGAAATTCAAGAGTTATATGTTCGATACATCCTTTATAAATCTGCTTCGCATAATCCAGGTTCTCGTATCCAGCTAACTCTGATTTGTCGATAGGCTTTACATCCTTTCCGGCAATTAAGTCAAGAATATATGTATTTGAAAAGGCTGTTTCATAGACCTTTCTAATTGATTCTGGAATTTTATTGTTTTCGAATAATGTTGCGGCCCAGAAAAGGTTGAAAGCTGGAATTCCAATATCATCTGGAAATGCATTTGAGAACCATCGGAAATAAGTCATGGCACCTTTATAATCCTGAAGCTGCAGATAGAGTTCAGGAATGAAATAACGAATACCGCCGCTGTCCATATAGCCACCGAATCTTTTCTTTTCGTTTGCTAAGATTGCACGGTATGCCTTAATTCTTTTTTGAGCCTTTATTATCTGTTTGTCTGTCATGCTAGTAGTGGGTGTTATAAATTACCCAAAACGTTTGGCGGCATGTTTCTAACACGTTCACCATTGAAAATTTCCTCAGTCTCCTTTGATCCAAATTATGACAAGCAACTAACTAATTGACCGTGTGACCAGTGGGCATTTTTATTATAGATGGTCTATGAGTCATTTCGTGTTGGTTCAATTAAGTCCCAGTAATTACCGTAGATGTCCTGAAATACAGCAATTGTCCCATATTTTTCTTCGACTGGTTCTCTAACTATTTTAATCCCATTATTAAGCAAATTCTGATAATCTCGTTTGAAATTGTCAGTATGCAGGAACAAAAAAACTCTGCCACCAGTCTGATTACCAATCATACTTCTTTGTTGTTCATTTGAAGCTTTGGCAAGCAGAAGATTGCAATCCCCGGATCCGTTAGGTTTAATAAGAACCCATCTTTTTGTTTCGGAAAGAGTAGTGTCCTCAATAAGATTGAAATTCAATTTGCCTGTATAAAATTCTATAGCTCTGTCGTAGTCATCCACCAAAAGTGTAATATGTGCTAATCTCTGATTCATTGGAGTTTTAAATATATTAAAAAGTTTATCATCTGGCAGCACAGCTTGCTGGTAACGTTCGTAGTATGTGGCGGCGCCTCATAGTCGCGGCGGCGTGTGTTTTTGGATTCTAGGTACGGTGCAGGAGCTATCAAAAACCCTGCCTGACTGCGCAGGCAGGCGTCTTAAGCTTATTGACCCTGCCGTCAGTGTTATGGGTTGTGATTATTTTATCTTTATAATAACTCCTGCTTAAAACAATGGTTCAAAAAGGTTAGCAGCACCTCCATGTTCTATTATTTTGCCATCCTTAATACGGTCAACATTCACTCCTGTAAAAGTAATCGGTTTTCCGGTGGGTTTCATATTGAACCATTCATCCCTGAATGTGCCTGTTACAGAATAGACACTTACAACCCATTCGCCTTCAGAGATTTGATTCTCAATGGTCAATTTAAGGTCCGGAAAGACCTTCCTTACTCCGAGAATATGATCTATTGCACCTTTTATTCCTATTTCATATCGTTCACCTTCATAAACTTCAACATACTTTTCATCAATGAATTCATGTATTCTTGATACATCTCCGGTATTTTCAACCTCATCAATATATCTGCTAATAATCTTTTTGTTGTCAGTTTTTCTCATAATATTGTATTGTACAGATTGTGTGAGCATTAGCCATAAAAGCCCAAATTGGAATATTTGCAAGTTTCTCAATACTACTGTCTATAAAATCCATGGGAGTTGTAAATCCGCTCATTGGAGCAATGGCTGCAAATATGTCCGGATATTTGGCCGCAAGATACCATGTACCAGAGCCGCCTAAGCTCATACCTGTGAGATAAACTCTGTTTTGTCAATTCTGTATCTTGCATTTATCTCAGTATAAAGGTTTTCAAACCAATTGTCAGCTGACCACCTGATATGTTCAGGACATTCCGGAGAAACCTCGATAAACGGGAATTCCCAGCCTCGGTATATTTGATCTGAAATACCCTGACTGTATTGTCAAATACACTTTGTTGTGCGTTCGTGCATTGTTTAGTTCAATTTTATCAAGCCAGACAGTCACTTGATTTACCAGATGAAAGGAATTAATCTATATTTAACTTCTTTGCAATATTCAGAGTATCCGGTCAATTCTTTCTGTAAAGTAGTATCCTCATAGTATGTCCTGATAAGAATTAAAAAAATCATAATAACCAGAGGAATAAATGCAAGTACCGAGCCTAATGCCAAAGGTAATGCTATCGAACCTAAAAGCATTCCAAGGTATCCCGGGTGACGCACTATTTTATACGGCCCTGTATTAATTACATTATGATTTTTCTCTTTCTGTATTCGTATTGTGTCTTCAAAGAAAGGATTATGAAGCATTGGCCATGTAGAAAATATTGCTGAAATTATATATAGAACAATACCTAAATACAAATAGTAGAAAGGTATTATATCAGAAAGATTAAATCTTTTATCAATTCCAGCAATAAGTGGCGTTATTATAATAGCGAAAAAAAAGTAGGTCAGGATAATGTATTTATCAGTTTGTTTTGTCCCCTCTTGCATCTTTCCTCTGTCATTTAAGAGTTTTGGCGATTTTTTTTGAGCAAAATACCTATGATTAGTCCACCCACAGCATATATACCAATATAAATCCATACTCTCAAATTGTTAATTTCTCCAGAAGCAGGAAAAAATACCAGACCTGTTATGATTATCCAACTAATTGGTGCTAAAAATGCCTTTTCCCCAGATTTTGTTAATTTTTCATCCATATATGTTCTCCTTTTTTGTGTTTATACTTCATTACTGCTTGAGTCTCGATGTTTGCTTTTGCACGACGAAAAACGGCCCGCCGGAAGGGTTCAGTAAGCTTAATCAGGTGCTGCCAGTTGGCTAATTATTTTCATATCAGAATCTATGCTGAGATTTTATCCATGTATTAATATACTTAAGGATTTCGGGTGTTATTGTCGTCGTTTGACTTTCATAATCCATCGGGTTTCCGGGAATGGATTTCTGAAATAAATGATTATAACCTGCTGGAGTATGAATTGTGTATGTTTTATTTCCACCTTCTCTTAATGCCCTTTCAATTACTGGTTGATTAACTATTGGATCTACCTGAAGATCTTTCTCTCCGATTAATGAAAGAATGGGGCATTGTACCTTTTTTAAGACAAGCTGTGGATTAAAAGTGTAGAATTCATAAAAATAGGGAAGAAACACTAACTTTGAATAAGTTGGAGCATCAGGAAAATAATCATAACCAATTTTCTTGAGTGAACTCTTTTCAGATTCAGATATCCCATGAATTTGACATATATACATTAATTCAACATGCAATCTTTTATCCGCAGGACTTTTATTTGAGTTTAAAATCTCTGATGTATTTTTAATTATATTCTGGAATTTCTCAATTGTTGTATCATTAATTCCAAATGATCGGGAGATATCGCCTATTTGTTGAAAGAGAATTTCTCCGTTTTTAACACCTGGACTTCCCAGGAGCACTACATACGATATTTGAGATCTTTCCAATGATGCCTTAGCAGCAATTATTCCGCCATAACTATGACCGATCAAACCAATTCTGTTTTTGTCTATTTCCGGCCGTTAGTTCAAAAAATCTATTGAAGCAATTATATCTGTTGTCAAATCTTCGATTGTGGTATTAAAGTCAAGGGTTCCTTCTGAATCTCCAACTCCTCTTTTATCACATCGCAAGACTGCCATTTCATTGTTTGATAAGAAGTCGGCAATTTCAAGGAAAGGTTTCAAAATATCATCTTCAGTTCCGTTACGATTTGTTCGTCCACTACCGGGAACAAGAATAACTGCAGACAATGGCCTATCCGATTCTGGCAGTGTTAAAGTGCCTTTAATCCTGATATTGTCAACTTTGTTATAAAATGCTACCTCTTCAGTAAAGTAATTCCGACTCTAACCTGAGCTTCCAGTTTCCTGTTTACAGGAAGTAAATGTGAGAACGGTGAGTAAGATCGTAGTTATATCCTTGATAATCATTGTGCAGAGTCTAAGGTTGCACCCAATGTTTTGCCGTATAAACCTTTAGGGAGCACGGACTGAGTCCGTATCCACCATTACGAACTTTTATTCGAGAAAGTTCACTTGCATACCCACTTAAATACCAATGTTTTATACCGTTTGTTGTATGATGGCCTTATCTGTTCCTTTTTAAGCTTTTTATTTCATCATTTAAATCATCCAATCGGGTAATAATATGTTTATAAAGCTCATCTGTATCCTTGTCTTTATACTTAATCTCATTAAGTTCCTGAGACAGTTCTTTTTGGCTTTCTTCCATGCTATTCATAATTACACCAATAAAAAGATTCAGGATAATCATTGCTCCAATTAATATGAAACTTGCAAAATAAAAGAAAGGCCATAACGATATTATCTGCATATTTTCATTAACAGATTCTCCAAATATATGTACATTCATAATGTCGGTCCATCCTTCAAGTGTTAACACTTTGAAGAGGGTAACAAACGCATGGTGCAAATCACCAAAGTGCATCGGGTCTGTCGCCCCAAAAACAAATACTCCCACAATTGCATATACATAAAAAAGTAATCCAATAAGCATTATGACATAACCCATCGATGGTATGCTTCTAAGTAATGCACTGATTATTAGCTTTAATTTAGGAAATACTGTTATCATCCGCAGAACCCGCAAGATTCTTAGCATTCGAAACACAGCAAAATAGTGAGTATCATTTAATGGAATCAGACATATTGCTACAATTATGAAATCAAATACATTCCATGAGTCTGCGAAATAAACCCAGGGCTTTTTCCCGTATGAAATTATTTTTAAAGCAATTTCTATCGTAAAAAGTGCAATTATAAGCCGGTCGATCAATGATAAAACATCATAATATTTTTTTGCCAATGAGGGATAAGTCTCCAAGCCAATAACAACAGCAGACAGGAGGATAAGTGATAAAATAAAATTATTAAAGAGTCTGCTATTTTTTATCTTATTTGCTATTTCGATCAACTGGCTCATTATTTTTAAATTTAAAATTTGCAGCTCCTGCAATCATTGGCACCAAAGTAAGGATAATTGGCATAAAGCGCCCCAAGATAAATACCCACATTCTAAAACTGTTATAAAAACTACTTCCACGTCCAATGGATTCCTTTTTAAAAAGCGTGACTGATTATCAAAAAACAGGTTTTAGACTAACCATTTTTCTTTAAAATATCCTGTAAAAACTCCCATAAACGATGCTGTTACTAATAAAAGCAAAAGCAAGGCCAATGCTATTTCCAGAAAATGAGTTCCGCAAAACATACCACCTGCAAATAACAAATTATCCCCTTCAGGGAAAACAAATCCAAGGAAAAATCCTGTTTCAACATAAACAATTGCCAACAAAAGGCTTAAACCTTCATATTCGATGATACGAAGGGTGTCAAAACAAAACCCCAAAAATTGCTTTCCAATAAAATCATCTATTACTTTTTTGCTTAAATCTCAATGATAAAAAAATACTTGTCGAAATTATTGTGGCAATAAACAAGAGTGACCATTCAATAGGTATTTTAAAGAAGTCAATCAAAATCATTTTAATACCGACGAAAACCAATACAACAGCCAACCCGTAGCTTAAAAGCCAAAAACGATGAATAATACCTGCCAGAGCGAAGTACAATGACCGTAGTCCAAGTATTGCAAATACGTTGGACGTGTAAACAATAAATTGGTCTTGCGTTATTGCAAGAATTGCAGGAATACTATCAACTGCAAAAATCAGGTCTGTTGTTTCAATAAGAATTAAAACCAAAAACAATGGTGTAGCAAATCTTCTACCTTCAATTTTTGTAAAAAATTTAGCTTCATGCAATGTTTGAGTCACAGGCACAAACTTCTTAAAGAACTTTACAACAGGGTTTTTATCGGGAGCAATTTTCGAATTACTATGATTAAACATTTTAATCCCGGTAAAAACAAGCAATGAGCCGAAAATATAAATCGTAAAATGAAATTTTTCAAGTAGTGCAACACCTGCAAAAATAAAAATCACACGCATAATCAAAGCGCCAATAATACCCCAGAACAGAACTTTATGCTGATACTTTGATGGTATATGGAAGTATGTAAAAATCATTATAAATACAAAGATATTATCAACACTTAATGCCTTCTCAACCAGATATCCGGTAAAAAACTCCAATGCCTGCTGCTGTCCTCTCCAGAAATAAATCAGGGTATTAAATACCAAAGCAAGAAAAATCCAAACAAAAGTCCATGTTAATGCCTCTTTTACAGATACCTCATGACTTTTCCTATGAAAGACACCTAAGTCTAATGCCAACATAATTAGTACAAAAGCATTAAAAAAAATCCAGAATATAATTGGTGTTTCCATTTGAACAATTTTATTGACAATAATATTAATTTTTTGTCTAAAACATCAATCGCAGGCTTGTTTCAGGTTTGCGTACAACTGTCCGGGGGTATGTTTTGGTAAGCGTAACCTGACAACAACACAGGGCAGAGTGCAGGTTCTTTGGCCAGAAAACTGTTACGATGCGCTCCGCGTGAGCATAAGGAGCAGATGAGCGCTTTGTCAGCCGCAGCTTTCTTCGACATCCGTAGCTTTAGCAGAGGATGTAGCGAATTCTGGTGTCCGGGTATATGAGCCATTACAAATTTGTCCTGGGTGCAGGAGCAAAAGTTAAGGAGCATGGCGTCGAAATACCGCCACGGTTGGTAAAAACCCTGCCTGCCTGCGCCGAAAGGCAGGCGTGAAAAGCTTATTAAACATCCCTTGTTAGGCTTTCGAACTTATTGTAATTTATTATGTTGATTTTCGAATTTGTCAATAATTGTATAGTCGACTAATAAGCCCAAGATAATGCCGGTCCCATACATCACTATATCCAAAGGGTCATAGGTGGTACCTAAGAATTTAATCTTAAGTAGTTGTAGAATTTCAACAATTATTCCAAATGAAAAAGTAAAAAATGCACCAATCATCCTGCTTTTACCTATTGAGATTTTTTTTCGTAATGAAATTTGCAACAATAAGTAAAGGTTCAAAGGAAGTATCAAATCAATTAAATAGCCTCTGACAAAGTTCTCGAAGATTCCACTATAGTCAGGTCCTATGATAAAATGCATTAATGCTACACCTAGAGAAAGTCCAACAATAAGAAGAATGCTTTTTTTATTTTTCATTGCTTACTCCTGTTCTTTGGATTTTTTTTGAATTCTTAGATTACATTCGATTTCAAAATTCTGGTCCAAAGCAGGTTGCGAATAGTTTTGGACGGGAAGTCAGATCAATACAGGTTGAAGCCTGATGGTTTGCGTATATGACTTGTGGTGGTTTTCGAAGTACTTTCTTTCCGGCTTGCATCAAGTTTACTTAAATGTACAAAGCTTGAATTTTCCACTTCCCCCGCCATAGGTTATTTACGCTGTTATGAGGTCTTCTTTTTTCTTTTCTTTTTACTTTGTAGTCTTACCTCCCATTTCAGTAAACACACTATCAACAGGTTCCCAAAGTTCTATTTTGTTTCCTTCAGCGTCCATAATATGAACAAACTTTCCATAATCATAGGTTTCGATACTGTCAAGAATGGTCACTCCGTTGTTTTTTAGTTTGTTAACAAGTCCTTCAATGTTTTGAACCCGATAATTTACCATAAACTCTTTTTTTGAAGGAGAGAAATACTCGCTACCTTGTTTGAACGGACTCCATTGCAAATAATTAATTTCATCTGTTCTGTTTGCATTTCTAAATTCAAAACTTGAACCCCATCGGTTTACTTCAAGTCCCAAATTTTCTGCATACCATTCTTTTGTCTTTTCAGGGTCTTCAGAAAAAAAGAAAATCCCGCCAATTCCTGTTACTTTAGGCGTAGTGTCTTGTTCTGAAAGTGTTTTGATTGATTCATTCTTTTGTTCTTCCATATTTGTTGATTTATTTATTTTTGAATCACAACTTATTAGTGTTGCTATAATCGTAAGTGTGAAAATGAGCTTCTTCATGTTTAATATGTTTATCTGTTGTGTCGTATTTTAAGCTTCTCTATAACGGCCCGGAGGCAGCGTTTCGTTTTTGTCGGTGAGTCAACCAGGACCGAGCGTCTTGATATTACCCTGTGGGCAGTTATTTATTTTCACTAATTAGTAGTGATGCGTTAACTTTTCCAAATTTTGTATAAAGCACTGATAATAAAATTTATATAAACGTTCTTTGATTTTTTGATTTGATTTGACCTGTAGTTTTGCACCTTTTAAGTGCAAAATTATGAATTCAGGTAAGTAT
>MTKZ01045291.1_pt1 | contig 18523 bp, 16 predicted proteins | sample 1042781 | NCBI WGS metagenome assembly MTKZ01 (sample SAMN06212207, study PRJNA360539) | anaerobic digester metagenome | biome: Wastewater treatment plant; material: sludge; isolation source: anaerobic digester fed with sludge from wastewater treatment plant | place: Denmark: WWTP Viborg ... | reverse complement strand
GACAGGATCGTCGGCCCGTATGCCGCCACCGCGATCGGCCGCAGGCTGGTCACCTGTGGGATGCCGGAAGCCGAGCCGGTGGTCACCCCTCGCACTGTAGGTCCTGCCCGGCGCCCCGCCAGATCCTGTCCAACCCCGCCAGATCCTGTCCAACCCCCCGCCGAGATTGACGTTACCTTCACGACACGCCGGCCAGATGGCCCGCAACGTCAACCTCGGCGGGGGTTGACCCTCCCAGCCGTCCCGGAAATCCCTTGAGAACGCCGCGGCCGCGGCATACCGTCTCCCTCACACGAGAGAGGAGGTGGTCAGGTAGTGAGTTCCTATCGGACACGTGAGGTGGCTGCGCGTTAGCGCACCGTCCCAGTCTTGGGACGTCGACGCGACCGCAATCCCAGCAGTCGCCGCGGCCCGTGGGTAGGCACGTCTCGTCCAGCGTGCACGTCGGCCCTCCGCTCGTCGGAGACCGGCTCCCCCACGGGCCGTTCCCATGTCCGGTCCCGGTTCCGTCGGGCCCACCCAGCGGATCCCGTATGCCGTCCCGCCCGCCCCCGCGCCGCCCTCACGGCTGGCGGCGGCTCNNGCCACCCAGCGGATCCCGTATGCCGTCCCGCCCGCCCCCGCGCCGCCGTCACGCCGTCCTCACCCCAAGATCACGGCTGGCGGCGGCTCACCGTCCAGGCCGTTGGGTCGTCCAGGAGCGGGATCTGCCCCGGCCCGCCGCCATCAATCGCCGCCGCATTCGCCGACCCAGCCGCCGACCCAGCCGCCGAGAACACGATCCGGTCGTGCAACCGACTGGACCGACCGGCCCAGAACTCGACCTCCGTCGCCCGCACCCGGAAGCCGGCCCACGTCGGCGGCACCGGCACGTCGTCCGGGGAGCCGTGGTCGGGGAACTGCGCGGCATACCGGTCGAACTCGGCGAGCAACGCGGCCCGGCTGGCGACCGGCGCCGACTGGCGGGAGGCCCATGCGGCGATCCGCGACCCCCACGGTCGCTGCCCGAAGTAGTCCGCGAGCGCCTGCGCCTCGACCGGCTCGGCCACCCCGCGGAAGCGCACGACCCGGAACAGCTCCGGCCAGCCGAGCGACGCCGCGACCCTCGGGTTGCCCGCGATCTCGCGCGCCTTGGCCGACCCCGCGTCGGTGACGAACCCCGGCCCGCGCGGGTCGAGGAACCGCATCAGCACGGTCCGCACGTTGGGCGCTCCGTCGGAGTCGACCGTGGCGAACTGCAGCGCCAGCCCCTCGGGAGACTCCGCGGCGCGCACCCCTTCCGAGGTCGCCTGGCCGATCCAGCGGGTCAGCTGCTCGTAGGGCGTGGGCGCGAGGTCGGCTTCGTCGAGCCCCTCGCCGGTGTAGTCGACGCGGTCGGTCACCCTCCGAGCGTAGGCTTCCCGGCAACAGGACGCACGGAAGGGTCCAGACACATGGCGGCAGGCAAGATCGTCGGGTATGCCGTGAAGTACGGCGTGAAGTACGGCCCCCATCTCGTCGTGGCAGCCAAGACGCTTCGGGAGCCGGCGACGGCATACGCCCAGAAGAAGCTCGCCGAGCAGAAGGCGCGCAAAGCGGCGTTCGCAGAGGCCGGGACCCTGCAGGCCGGCACGGTGCTGCGGGTCTTCCACGAGGGGCAGCCGGTGTGGGTCGTCTACAGCGGCGAGGAGCCGATCACCTCCCACCCGCCGGTCGAGGTGACCCTGGCCAAGCTCGTCGAACGGGCCGACCTCAGCCTGCGCGTCGTGCCCGAGCCGCCAGCACCCGCCAAGGACCGGATCGCGTCGGCAGGCGGAGCGGTGGCCGACAAGGCCCGCGCGGCGCTCAAGCGCACGCGTTAGGCGACAAGCCCCGGCCCGGTGGGGCGGCGGTGCGGAGCACCCTCGGGGATGGGGCAGAATCGCATGCGGCTCCCACCGCAAGCCCGTGAGCCTCAACCCGTTGTTCCAAGGAGCACCCCTGTGACCACCCAACCGCTCGCCGTCCCCGAGGACCGGTTTAAGCCCGGCCTGGAGGGGATCGTCGCCTGCGAGACCGAGATCGCCGAGCCCGACAAGGAAGGCAGCGCGCTGCGTTACCGCGGCGTCGACATCGAAGACCTCGTCGACAAGGTGTCCTTCGGTCAGGTGTGGGGGCTGCTCGTCGACGGGGCGTTCGAGCCGGGCCTGCCGCCCGCCGAGCCGTTCCCGCTTCCGGTCCACTCCGGCGACGTCCGGGTCGACGTCCAGTCGGCGCTGGCCCAGCTGGCCCCCATCTGGGGGTTCCGGCCGTTGTTCGACATCGACGAGGAGGAGGCCCGCGAGAACCTCGCCCGGGCCGCCGTCATGGCCCTGTCGTTCGTCGGCCAGTCCGCCCGCGGCGTGCATAAGCCGATGGTCCCCCAGCGTGAGGTCGACAAGGCCCGCACCATCGTCGAGCGGTTCATGATCCGTTGGCGTGGCGAGCCCGACCCGCGGCATGTCGAGGCCGTCGACGCCTACTGGGTGTCGGCCGCCGAGCACGGCATGAACGCCTCGACGTTTACGGCCCGGGTCATCGCCTCGACCGGCGCCGACGTCGCCGCCTGCCTCTCCGGCGCGGTCGGCGCCATGAGCGGCCCGTTGCATGGTGGCGCCCCGTCCCGGGTGCTGCACATGCTCGAGGCCGTCGAGCAGATGGGGGATGCGACGGCATACGTCAAGGGGGTCCTGGACCGCGGCGAGCGGCTCATGGGCTTCGGGCACCGGGTCTACCGCGCCGAGGACCCGCGCGCCCGCGTGCTGCGCACCACGTGCGAGCGGCTCAACGCGCCGCGCTACGAGGCGGCGCACGCTCTTGAGGTCGCCGCCCTGGCTGAGCTGCGCGAGCGTCGGCCCGATCGGGTGTTGGAGACCAACGTCGAGTTCTGGGCCGCGGTCATCCTCGACTACGCCGAGGTCCCGCCGTCGATGTTCACCCCGATGTTCACCTGTGCCCGCACGGCCGGCTGGTCGGCCCACATCCTCGAGCAGAAGGGGGCGGCCCGGTTGATCCGCCCGGCCGCCCGCTACATCGGGGTCCACTCACGTCGGCCGGAGGACATTCCGGGCTGGCCGCGGCATATCGACCCGCACGACGTGCGCTGACGGCTGCGCCTCGCTCGCGCCGACACGAAGCGGCCGCGGCCCCGGGACACGCACCGTCCCGGGGCCGCGGCTTTGCTGTTTCTCGGTATGCCGTGTGGTCGGCTCCCGCTCAGAGCTGCGGGCCTTCGGCGCGCAACTTGTCGACCTCGGCCATCTTGGCCCGCAGGTCCGACAGCCAGGTCTCGGTGTGCTGACCGACGAGGGCGACCGCCCACGCCAGGGCTTCCGAGCGTGACCGGGCCACACCGGCGTCGACGAGGGTGTCGAGCACCTGCCGCTCGGGCTGGCGCAGCCGGGTCATGACGGGGACGGCCAAGTGGGTGAACAGCTCGCGCCGCTCCCCGATCCGGGCGCCCCAACTGACCTTGCGTCCGTAGCGCTCCTGGGCTTGGGCAGCGATGGCGATCCGCTCGTCGCGAGTCTGCTCGCGGAAGCGCGAGATCCGGCCCTCGGCGGCGGCGGCGCTGTCCACCTGACCGTCGACCGGGGGCAACTCACCGACGACGAGGATCTCCTCGCGGTCGACGCTGATCTGCGCCTCCCCGGTGAACCAGTCAGCCGGGAGCCGACCGGCAAACCATTGGGCGACGTCGTCGGCCGACGGCAGGTCGGCCTGCTGCCAACCGCCCGGGCGCCCGAACGGGCCACGCCCGCCCGGACCACCGGGACCTCGGCCACGCCCGCGACCGCCACGGCCGGGACCACCCGGACCGAACGGCATACCGGGACCACCCGGACCGAACGGCATACCGACCCCGCCCGGGCCACCGGGGCCCATGACGAAGGACGGGCCGAAGCCGGGACCGAAACCCGCCGGGAAGCCGGGGCCGAAGCCTCGGCGGCCTGGTCCGCGACGGCGTCCCCGCCCCGACTCGGCGTCGGTGGGCTGGGCATCCGCGGGGCGGGAGTCGTGGGGCTCACATGAGTGATGATGCTGGTGCATGTCGATTCCTTTCTTGCACTGATTACATCGTTACAGACGCATCAACGGTGCACCACCGCGATCTGTTCCCGAACTTCCCCACGGCGACGTGAGACCGGCCACATCCGGCTGCGACACGCGTCCACGACCTGGACCCCGGGCCGCGCGCCGCGCGCGTGGTTGGGACACTGGTCTTCGTGACCGACCAGACCGCCACCCTCACCATCCCCCGCGATCTGCTCCCCGGCGACGGCCGTTTCGGCTGTGGCCCGAGCAAGGTCCGTCCCGAGCAGGTCGCTCGACTGGGCGAGATCGGCGCTTCGATCCTCGGCACGTCGCACCGCCAGGCCCCGGTCAAGAACCTCGTCGGCCAGATCCGCTCCGGGCTACGCGACCTGCTGGGCCTGCCGGAGGGCTACGAGATCATCCTCGGCAACGGTGGCTCGACGGCCTTCTGGGACATCGCCGCATTCGGTCTGGTGCGCGCCAAGGCTCAGCACCTGGCCTTCGGTGAGTTCTCCAGCAAGTTCGCCTCGGTGACCAACACGGCGCCGTTCCTCGGCGAGTCGACGATCATCAAAGCCGCCCCCGGCACGCTCGCAACCGCCGTCGCCGAGGCCGGCGCCGATGTCTACGCCTGGCCGCATAACGAAACGTCGACCGGCGTCATGGCGCCGATCCAGCGGGTGCCCGGCGCTGACGCCGACGCGCTCGTCCTCATCGACGCCACCTCGGGCGCCGGCGGCCTGCCCGTCGACATGAGCCAGGCCGACGTCTACTACTTCGCCCCGCAGAAGTGCTTCGCCTCCGACGGTGGCCTGTGGTTGGCCGCCTTCTCCCCCGCCGCCCTCGCCCGGGTCGAGGAGATCGCCGCGAGCGGCCGCTGGGTCCCCGACTTCTACTCGCTACCCACCGCGGTCGACAACTCGCTCAAGGACCAGACCTACAACACCCCGGCGGTCGCCACCCTCGCGATGTTTGCCGCCCAACTTGACTGGATGAACGGCAACGGTGGCCTCGCCTTCACCACAGGCCGGACCGCCGACAGCGCGAGCCGGCTCTACGGCTGGGCTGAGCGCACGGCATACACGACGCCGTTCGTCTCCGACCCGGCAGCCCGCTCGCAGGTGGTCGGGACCATCGACTTCGACGACTCCGTCGACGCTGCGGCCGTGGCAAAGGCGTTGCGNNTGCGGATCGCGATGTTCCCCGCGATCGACCCCGAGGACATCTCGGCCCTCACCGCCTGCATCGACTGGGTCGTGGAGCGCCTGTAGCGGTCAAGGCCCGGTCGCCGCCCTGGCCGCATCCCATCCAGGCACGGAGATGGCGCTCGCACGCGAGGATTCGAGTCCCGGATGGCCGGCCGGGTGAGCACGCTCGCAAGGTAGCCGGCAACGCAAGGCTGGCTGTTTGGCGGCGCTGATCATATGGAAGTCGACGGCAGTTCCAGGGCTTCGACACGGCGGGTGATGATCTCGCTGCGGCGACCACGATCGACTGGGTCTGGTCGATATGCGTAGTCGATCCGCCTGGCGCTCAGCATGGGCCAGCCTCCCGCGGGCAGTTCCCATGACCGGATGAGGTTCGCTGCCTCGGGCATTGCCTCCCAGGGAAGGCCGACCTCACGAGCCACGTGGGCGAGGGCGACCACGTCAACGATGTAGGTGAGGGGAAAGGCTGGTGCCAGCCAACGGGTGCCGTGCGGGTCGGCTTTGGTCCGTCCTGCCAGCGGCATGATTTCCCCGCCCCTGCCGAACATTAGCCGCCGTTCGGTGAGCAGATCATTGAAGGCCGCCTCTTGAGCGGTGGTGTCGACCGCAAGGGACCGTCGGGCTTCGACGAGGGCCTGGATGGTGGGGATGAGCCCGAGGAGGCATGTCGAGTTTGCCATGCACCCGCCGTAGCGGTGCGCGAGGTAGTCATCCCAGTGGGCCTGCGGCCGATGATAGATCCGGTCTCCGAAGGTGACCGCCTGATACCGCAGGATCCACTCGATCAGCGGTGTCGCCTGATGACCTCGTCCAGCGCGAAGGAATAGCAGGGCGAGCATTCCTGTGTAACAGGAGAACACTGAGTCGCGGGTGCCGCGGATAGCCCCGCCGCCCTCAACAACGGCCACGGCTGCCAGGAAATCCAGCGCCCGGTCCAGGGCCGGACCGCGACCCGGCGCCACAGACTCTTGAAGCGAGCGAGCCGCGAAGATAGTCGGCACGATCCGGGCAGCGAGAACCTCCGACCGACCCCAAGAACCGTCCGGGCGCTGTGCGGCGAGCACGTGCTCAAGGCTGGCAAGACCGCAGGGTGTCCCCACGAGCTCAGGCTATCCAAGACACCTGCGGCCGTGAACAGGGCACGGCACCTGGCATAGCAAGACCGCACAAGCGGTGAATGTCGCCGGGCTTCGTTGTGGGGCGGTCGGCCAGCCAGACTGCAGCCGCGTCGAACCCGCTGGCGGCACTCAGCGCAGCACGGCGGCGACGACCCCGAGGACAACGAGCAAAACGAGCACGGCCAGGGTCAGTCGCTGCCGGAACCGGACGTTCATCGGGGCTCCTGCGCGACCTGGTGCGGCTGTGTGCTCGTTCCCACCTTTCCATTCTCCCTCCGGACCAGCCAGCCGCCGACAACGAGCACGCTCAGCCCCACCGCGATCGTGCCCACGCCGATCGTCCAACGCGGCCCCGCCCAGTCGCCCAGCCGTCCGATCAGGGGTGCCCCGATCGGCGTCCCGCCCATGAAGATCGCCATGTAGAGCGCCATGACCCGGCCGCGCACCGACGGGTCGACCGACAGTTGCACGAGCGCGTTGGCCGTCGTCATGGCGGTGAGCGCAGCCAGCCCGCAGGGCACGAGCGCCACGGCGAACCACTCATAGGTCGGCGCGAGGGCCGCCAGCCCCGAGGCCACGGTGAACCCGGCCAGGGCCAGGAGCAACACCCGCAACCGGGGCCGCGCCCGTCGGGCCGACAGCAACGCCGCCGACAGCGAACCGATCGCCATGACCGACCCCAGCAACCCGAACTCGGTCGGCCCCTTCCCGAAAGCGCGCGTCGCCATGAGCGCCGTCGTGATCTGGAAGTTCAGCCCGAAGGTGCCCAGCACGAAGACCAACACCATGACCACCTGGAGGTCCGGACGCCCCCGCACGTAGGCCAGCCCTTCTCGGATCTGCCCGCGACCCCGCGCTAGCGGGGCCGGCTGCAGCTCGCGCGCGCGCATGACGAGCAGCGCGACGATGAGCAGCGGGAAGGATGCCGCGTTCGCGAGCATGGCCACCCCCGTCCCGTATGCCGCGATGAGCAGCCCGGCGACCCCCGGCCCGATCATCCGTCCGGCGTGGAACGACGCGCTGTTGAGAGCGACCGCGTTCGCCAACAGTCCCGGGCCGACCATCTCCGAGACGAAGGTCTGTCGAGCCGGGTTGTCGACGGCCTGAGCGAGGCCCTGGACGAGGGCCAGCGCATACACGTGCCACAGCTGCACAGCGCCCGTCACGGTCAGCGCACCGAGCAGCAGCGCCGTCGCCAACAGCGTCGACTGGGTCGCCAAGAGGATCCTGCGCTTGGGGAACCGATCGGCGATCATCCCCGACCACGGCGCGAGCAGCAGGAAGGGCGCGAACTGCAGACCCGTCGCGATCCCCAGCGCGCTGGCCGAGTGATCGGTCAGCTCGGTGAGGACCAGCCAGTCCTGGGCGACCCGGCCCATCCAGGTGCCGGAGTTGGAGATCAGTCCGCCCGCGGCATACAGGCGATAGTTGTGGACCCGCAGCGAAGCAAAGGTCGCGCTGCGCTCCATCTGGCCATCCTGTCACGCTGTGCGGGCCGACCCTCGGGCCTGTCATGGATCGCCTGCCCTGACGACGACTCCTACAACGCATCGACGCCATCCCGACGATCGCCCCCGCGCCGCCGGGTCACATTCCGGTGTGAATATCGTCCCAGGAGGTCAGCACAACACCGGTACGAGCGTCAACGACGGTGTGGATCCGGTATGGGGTCTGATCCGTTCCAACGCCTTCGGCGACGACGTCGTAGGCCAGCACCGGCCCGGCCTTGCCCACGTAGACAACCAGGTCGCCGCTGCGGGCCGGGGGGCCCGCAGCGGCGGCCTTGGCCTCATCGAGAGTGATCGTCGGGGTCGTCGAGGGCACGACGACCTTTCCGCCGAGGTTCCACGACACGTCCCGTACAACTCCGGCAGCATCCAGGTGGGCGACGAAGTCCCCTCCGACAACCCGCAAACCGTCGAAGGTGCGCCGGTAGNNGGTGGCCACGGACACGACTATCAGCTGCTCCCGCCTGTCCAGACCGAGAGCGGCTGCCACAGCCTGGTCCTGAGCAGATCCGGCCACAGGCAAGTCACCTGGTGCGGGTCGGGCGACGGTCCCGGCCGTTCCCGGCTGGCTTGCGACCACCGTCGGCCGTGGGTCGCTCACACCTGGCGTCCGGTTCCCAAGCGTGTGGAGCAACACCGCTGCGAGGACCGCCACTGCACCGACGCTTCCCTTCAGCAACCGCGACGTCATCGTTCCTCCTCGTGGTCGGCCGGCTATCACCTGATCAATAGAGGCACGCCGCGTGCCCGCGGTTCCAAGAGAAGATGAACCACCTTGGAGAACCGCCGGGACTGTGCCGAAAAGACGAAACGGCCGGTATGCCGCGTGGCTGGCGCCCGCGGCATACCGGCCGTCGGTGGTGGTGCTGGGTGGTGCTGGGTGGTGCCGGTCGATCAGCCGGCGCCGAGGATCCGCTTGAGCGGGTCGATGGCGAAGTAGAGAACAAACAGCGCCGAGACCAACCACATCAGCGGGTGGATCGACGCGGTCTTGCCGCGGACCGCCTTGATGAAGACGTAGGCGATGAATCCGGCGCCGATGCCCACGGTGATCGAGTAGGTGAACGGCATGAGGATGATCGTCAGGAACGCCGGGATGGCGATCTCCAGGTCATCCCAGTCGATGCCCTTGACCTGCTGCATCATGAGGAAGCCGACCAGCACGAGGGCCGGGACGGCCGCCTCGTTGGGGATGATCTTCACCAACGGGGCGAAGACCATCGACAGCAGGAACAGCAGCCCGGTGACCACCGACGCCAGTCCCGTGCGGGCACCCTCGCCGACACCCGAAGCCGACTCGATGTAAGACGTGTTGGAGGAGACCCCGGCAGCGCCGCCGGCGGCAGCCGCGATCGAGTCGACGATGAGGATCTTCTGGGTGTTGGGGGGCGTGCCCTCGGCGTCGTTGAGCCCTGCCTCGGCGCCGATCGCGGTCATCGTCCCCATGGTGTCGAAGAAGTCAGCCAACATGAGGGTGAAGACGAGCAGGGCCGCCGCGACCAGCCCGGCCTTGCCGAACGAGCCGAAGAGGTTGAACTGGCCCACCGTGGCCAGGTTGGGCGTGTCGACGATCTTCTCCGGCAGCGCAGGCACGTTGAGGTTCCAGCCGAGGGGGTTGACCTTGTTGCTGCCGTCCGGGTTCTGACCGACGACCGTCGGGCCGATCTTGGCAACGGCCTCGACGATGATCGCGACGACGGTCGTGATGATGATCGACAACAGGATTGCCCCACGGACCTTGGCGACCCACAACCCGACGACCAGCAGCAGTCCCAGGCAGAAGACCAGGACGGGCCAGCCGCTCAGCGTGCCTCCGACCCCGAGTTCGACGGGGACCGGGCCGACCCCGGTGCGCCGGATGAAGCCGGCGTCGACGAGCCCGATCATCGCGATGAACAGGCCGATCCCAACTGAAATGGCGATCTTCAGCTGCGCCGGAACGGCATGGAACACCGCGGTTCGGAAGCCCGTGAGCACGAGGATGAGGATGATGATGCCCTCGAGCACCACCAGGCCCATGGCGTCAGCCCAGGTCATCTTGGTGGCAATCGAGAAGGCGACGAAGGCATTGAGGCCCAGACCCGTGGCCAGGGCCAGCGGGAAGTTGGCGAAGACCCCCATAAGGATCGTCATCACACCGGCCACGAGAGCTGTCCCCGCCGCAATGGCGGGCAGGTTCGGAGCCGCGCCCCCGCCGAGGAACTGCCCGTTGGCGTCCTTGACGAAGCCGAGGATGAGCGGGTTGAGGACGACGATGTAGGCCATCGTGAAGAACGTGACGACGCCGCCGCGGATCTCGCGTTCGACGCTGGAGCCGCGTTCGGTGATCTTGAAGAAGCGGTCCAGGCCGCTCGTCGGGACTGGGGTGCGCTTGGTCGCTGCTTTCGCCATGGCGCCAAGGCTAGTGGCGCGTAGGCGCGGCGCGCCCGGCGGCTCGCGCGGCGGCATACCGTATGCCGGTGGCCTCCACCCGCGGACCGCTCGCCGCCCTCGACCGTCGCCTTGCTGACGGGTCGGAACGTCCGCAATTGACCGGATGGCGGCGGCTGCTGACTGAGTTCTGGTGGTTCGGCGTCAAACAGGCTCGGGCCTGCGTCTTCGCCGGGGGGTTCTTCCTCGCCGTGTTCGTCGTGCCTCGGGGCGGGGTGCTGGGGCTCGCCCGCTACGACGTGCTGCTGGTCGTGGCCCTCGCGCTGCAGGCCTGGCTCATCTGGGCGCGAATCGAGACCGTTGATGAGGCGAAAGCGATCCTGGCCTTCCACGCTGCCGGGTTCGCGCTTGAGGTCTACAAGGTGACGTTGCTGCCGACCCCGTCGTGGACCTACCCGGATGCGGCGCTGACCAAGGTGGCCGGCGTGCCCCTCTTCGCTGGATTCATGTATGCCGCCGTCGGCAGCTATGTCATGCAGTCCTGGCGGCTACTCCACATGCGGATTCACCACCATCCCCCGTTCGCCCTCACCGGGACGCTGGCCGCCGCGCTCTACCTCAACCTCTTCACCCACCACTGGGTCGCCGATCTGCGGTGGATCCTGCTCGCCGTGGCCCTCGGGCTCTACGCCCGGTGCTTCATCGGCTTCACACCGCTGGACCGGGAGCGGCGTATGCCGTTCCTTCTCGGCTTCGTGCTTGTCGGGTTCTTCATCTGGGTGGCCGAGAACATCGGGACGTTCTTCGGGATCTGGCGCTATCCCGACCAGCTCGGCGCCTGGGTGACGGTGTCGCTGGGCAAATGGTCGTCTTGGACGATGCTTGCGCTGATGAGCTTCGCGCTGGTCAGCAACCTCAAGCACGTCAAGGAGCGCATCCACCTGGCGCCGTGAGCGGCCCGGATAGGCTGCCGTCATGACCCAGCCGAGCGAGCCGAGCGAGCCGCGCGAGCCGCTTCGGGCGCTTGCGGTGCCGATGCGGCGGATCGTGGAGNNGTGGCCGGTCTGGTGCTCGGCGGGATCGGGTATGGCTATCTGCGCCGCGGACGCGGCAACGCCGCCGGCGCCAGCTGACCAGTCGGCGAGTTCATCGCCGACCCTATCGTTGTCGGCGGCCCACCTCGGCCGAGTATTCGTCGAGCGCATCCAGGACGTCTTGAGCGCGCCAAGTCATGTTCCGAGTGCGGTAGTCCTGGTGAGGCGTCAGGATGCCGTGCTCGACCAGGACGTCGATGTGCCGGTGAACGTTGACCTGTGTGCCGAGGATCTGCCGAGCCTGGTGGACGGTGACCGCGGGCTGACCGATGAGGCCGTCGGCCAAACGGTGGACGGCCGAGTCGGATCGGACCTGCCCCAGTTCGTTAGCCCACCGAGCCCGAACATCGCGTGTGCGTGCAACCAGCGATCGACCGTGGCTCACCGCCGACACACAGGCCCGCGCCACTGCCGCCACGATCGGCCCGGGGTCGCCGTCGCGGTAGTCGCCCAGGGCATCGATGTATGCCGCTCGTGCCACGAGCAGGCCAGCAGACACTGGAACCGACGCATTCGTCACGAGCCCTTTGTCGCGCAGGAGGGCGTGCATCAACGCCCGACCGACCCGACCGTTGCCGTCCGGGAAGGGATGGATGGTTTCGAACTGCGCGTGCACGATGGCCGCCATGACGATCACCGGCAGGTCATCACGCCGGATGAAGTCGACGAGATCAGCCATATAGCCCCCCACGCGACCAGCGATCGGGGGCACGAAGTCGGCAGTGTGCGGGATCGACCCTGAGCCGACCCACACCTGGTCGGTGCGCCACCGACCAGCGATCTCGGGTGCCTGTGCGGATAGCAGCGCCTCATGCATGGACAGGATGGCGGTCTCATCCAGGGGCCCACCCAGCGACAGCGCCCGACGCATGGCCAGGGTGTTGGCGAACACTTCCGCAGCGTTGCCTCGGCCCGCGCCAGTGACCTCGGCTTCCATGACGGCCCGTGCACCGGCGGTGATGCCTTCGATGCGGGAGGACGACGCAGCCTCGCTGCGGAGCAGGATTGCGGCATAGGGGGCGAGCTCATGCCCGAGGTCGGCGTCGAACCTGGCCAATTCGTAGGCGGCCTCTTCGGCAAGTGCCGTCGTCAGAGCGGACAGCGCGGGGGCGCGGTGTGCGATCGGCGCGAGGAGGGCGGCGCGATAGGAGCGCCCAAGGTGAGGACCGATCGGCGCGCGTCATCCCTGAGACGGGATGGACGTCCCACACGATCGACTCGAACTTCACTCGGGGCCATCCGGACCGGGACAGGTGACACTCCCTTCGACTCTTATTATCACTTAACGCTATGAGTGATAATAAGGCACCTCAGTCGAGGGTGACCAGGTCCACCGAGAACTCGTCGAGGATGGGCTCGCCCACCGAGACGGCGGGAGCGGGATCGACATCGATCTCCGAGTGCGCCCCGCAGCCGTGGTCGAGGCTGACCACGGCGCCGTCCGAGGGCGACCATTCGTTGGCGCAGACCCCGAACGACCGGCGCAGCGCCCCGGCCATCGGCAGGTAGTAGCCGCAGGTCACGCAGCGATCAGTCGCCTTCTCGGCGACCTCGGAGCGAGGGCCGTGCGCACCGGCATACCAGCGCTCCGCAGCGGCGACCCGCCCCTCAGGCGAGAGGACCCGCTTGCGGCCCAGTCCGAGCTCGGCGATCGCGAGTTGGTCGACCTCGTCGTCGCCGGTGGCCTCAAAGCCGGCCTGCAGCAGGGGGTCGTCCTCACGGTAGGGCAGCACGTCGCCCGCGCCGAGGTCGCCTGGGGCGATGCGGGCGGCATACGGGACCCACTCGGGTGCGAGGATCGCGTCGGCACCGGGCACGAGGGAGGTCTCGCAGACGGTCGCGTGCTTCTGCCGCGGCGCGCGCGCCACGCTCACCGACCACCGCCAGCCCCGGTATGCCGTGTGGTCACACGCGAAGTAGTGCGTCGCCAACCGCTCGGCTTCCATGACGACCTCAAGGTGCTCGCCGACCGCGCCAGGTTCGGCGATCGAAACGGCGGCGTCCCGGGCCAGGTCAACCGCTCCGGCCAAAGCCGGGTCGGTCTTGACCTGGCTCATCAGGCCTCCAAATCGGCGGCCACTGCGCGCAGGACCTGGGCGACCTTGCCTGCGTGGTTCTTGTCGGGATACTTCCCGCGCCGCAGCGACTCGGAGGTGTTGTCGAGCAGCTTGATGAGGTCCTCGACGATGACGACCATGTCCTCGGTCGGCTTGCGGTGCGCGGCCCGCTGCTGGGCCGCCACGGACGGGGCGGGGTCGAGGACCTTGACCGACAGGGCCTGAGCGCCGCGACGGCCTTCGACGATGCCGAACTCCACCCGGGTGCCGCCTTTGAGCGTGGTCACGCCCTCGGGAAGCGCGTTGGCATGCAGGAAGACGTCGCCCCCGTCGTCGTCGGAGAGGAAGCCGAAACCCTTCTCAGCGTCGTACCACTTGACCTTGCCTGTGGGCACCCGTCTCACCTCATGCTCATGGCCGGCTGATCCGGCTGTCCGCGCGCACAGTGCGCGAGGCCAAGCCTATCGACGCTGGCAAGCGGATTCGTCCCCCCTTGGCCACGCGTTCAGGTGGCGGCCCCTGCGCGAGAGAGCGGGTGCGCCACCGAGTGCGTTCAGCGGGGCGATCACCCCCTCAATCGCCCACCGTCAGGCACCCGCGACGAGACGCCTGCCCCCGTGGTGGACTAGGGGGTTCGACCAGTCGGCTCGACCGTCCGCTCGACCAGTCGGGCTTCTCACTCGGTGCCGACGTGCTCGACGATCCAGTCGGTGAGTGGTCGGCAGGCGCGCCACGCCTTGGCCACCTCGGTGGCCGCTCGCGGGGTGCCGAGCCAGGCGGGCGTCCCGAGCTCGCGGATGACCATGACCTCGGCCATCCGCAAAAGGTCGATCCGCGGATGGTCCTTGGCGAACCCGCGTGGGGCGGTCTTGACTGCGGCCCCCCTCACCTCGAATCCCTTGCGCCGCAGGCCATCCACGATCGTGACGAGGTCGCCACCCGAGGCCGGCGCGTCGACAGCCGCCCGGAACCGTCCAGTGTGAGCAGCCCCGGGGGCATGGAAGCCACCGCCCACCGCCAGGCCGTCGGCGCTCAGCTGCACATAACAGCCAACCCACTTGGTCGGCCCCGCCACCGCGCCGATGTGGGTCTTGTAGGGGGTCTTGTCCGCACTGAACCGCACGTCCCGGTAGGGCCGGAATGGCGTGGCCGGCCCGAACTCGTCCTCCAGCTGATCCAGCAGGGCGAGCATCGGGTCGCGCGCGGCCACGTCCCAGGTGGCCTTGTTCGCCGTCCAGAACGCCTTCGTGTTGTCCACCTCCAGCCGGGCGAAGAAGTCCACAGCCGCTGGGGGGAACCCGGTGAACGCCATCGTTTGACGATGCCACCGGCCATCCCGCCGGCGCAAGGCGCGCACCGACACCGGCACCGGCGGGGCAAACGGGCGGGGCAAACCGGCGGGGCTGGTGGGCCGGGCCAGACGTGCCACGTGGGCAGGCGGCATACCCCTGTGCCGAGGCGTGCGACGATGACCGGATGCAGCGGACGCGCGGGAAGGCCAAGCGCACGACGCACCCCGCCGCCCGCAGCCTCGCCGACGACCTGCGTCAGCGGACCGACGCTCAGCTCGCCGCGCTGCTGCTCGCCCGCCCCGACCTCGCCCGCCCTGCGCCCGCGGACCTTGTCGCGCTCGCCGCCCGCGCGACAACCCGCACGAGCGTCCAGCGCGCCCTGGAGCGGCTCGATCGCGGGCAACTCCAAGCGGTGGAAGCCCTGCTGGTCGCCAGCGAGCCGCAACCCTCGGGCGCCGCGGCCGTCGCGGACGTGGAGGCGCTCCTCGGCGCGGACCCTGCCGCTGCCCTCGATGGACTGTGGGAGGTGGGCCTGCTCTGGTGGTCACCCGCCGGACCCCACCCCGTGCGCGCCGTCGCCGACGTGCTCGGCCCCCATCCGGGCGGGCTCGGCATCCGTGCAGCCGAGGTGGCGCCCGAGTATGCCGCGAGCTCACCTCCCAGCCCCGCCGACCTTCCCGGCGTGGTTGCCGATGCACCCCCGGCTGCGCGAGCCATCCTCGACTCGCTCACCTGGGGACCCCCGATCGGGACGGTGCCACCGTCCGGCCCGGCCCATGACGGAGCAACCTGGCTGGTCCAGCGCGGGCTGTGCGCCCCGAGCGGGATCGGGCACGTCTGCCTGGTCCGGGAGGTGGCGTTGGCGTTGCGGGGCGGACGGATCCACCGGCAACCGCTCGTGGCGGCCCCGGAGCTCGACAACGCCGCGGTGGACCCAGCGGTGGTCGAGCGGGTCGCGGGCGCGAGCGCCCGCGACCTGCTCGACCACCTCGACCAGCTTGGCGACCTCTGGACCGCCAACCCGCCTCGGGTGCTGCGCTCAGGCGCGTTGGGCGTCCGCGACCTGGCCGCGCTGGCCCGGGATGTCGACCTCGAGCCTCCCCACGCGGCGTGGCTCGCCGAACTGGCCCTGGCCGCCGGCCTCATCGTCGACGACGGCGAGCTAATCCCGGCCTTCACACCGACCCCCGAGTTCGACGTGTGGCGATCCCGTTCGGCCGGAGCCCGCTGGGCGAGCGTCGCACAGGCGTGGTGGGAGAGCCCGCGGGCGGCATACCTCGTGGGGACCCAGGGCGCTGGCGGCGCAACCGTGGGCGCCCTCGGTCAACAGGTGCGTTGGCCGGCCGTCCGGGGCGTCCGCGCCGATGTCCTGCGCGAGCTGGCGGCGCTGCCCGCGGGGAGCGCCCCAACACCCGAATCGGTGACCGAGCGAGTGACCTGGCGTCGGCCGTTGGCCGACCGACGGACGCTCACCGAGGCGACCGTTGCCGTGTTGCGTGAAGCCGACTGGCTCGGGGCGACCGCTCTCGGTGCGCTCAGCGGCCTGGGTCGTGGCCTCGCTGCCGGCGCGTCGAGCGCCCACCTGGCTGAGTCGGCTGACGCCACGTTGCCTCCGTCGGTCGACCACGTGCTGCTGCAGGCCGATCTCACGGCGATCGCTCCCGGCCCGCTGGACGGTGCGCTCGGACGGTTCATGCGTCTGGTGAGCGACGTCGAGTCGCGTGGTGGCGCAACGGTTTTGCGACTGTCGGCCGAGTCGGTGCGACGGGCACTCGACAGTGGGTGGACCGCCGACGAGGTGCTCGACACACTCCGGGTGTCGAGCCGGACGCCTGTGCCGCAGCCGCTGGACTACCTCGTCCGGGACGTCGCCCGGTTGCACGGGCAGACGAGAGTCGGCGGCGCGACGGCATACATCCGCTCGGACGACGAGGCCGTGCTGGCGACCTTGCTCACCGACCGGGCGCTCTCCCGGGCCCTGTTGCGCCGGATCGCCCCCACCGTGCTGGTTTCGCAGTCCGACCCCGCGGTGCTCGTCGAGCTGCTGCGGGCTGGCGGCTACTCCCCTGCGCGCGAGACCTTCGACGGGGTAGTCGTCGTCGACCGGCCGACCCCGCGGAGGGCGCGACCGACCCAGGCACGCGGCATACCGGAGCCGACGCTGCCGACCCTGACCGCGGCGGCGGCGAGGTCCCTGGTCGCTGCGTTGCGCGCCGCTCCGGAGCGCCCGATCGCGGGGTCACCGCCGCGAGGGCCGCTGTCTGGCACCCCACAGCAGACGAGCTCACTACTGCGGCAGGCAGTTTCCGACTCACTCGCCCTGTGGATCGGGTATGCCGACAGCAACGGCCGCACCGCGCGACACCTCGTCCGGCCCGTGCGCATCGAGGGCGGCCGCGTGTATGCCGTGTCCGGCGAGTCCGACGCCGAGCAGCTCTACCTCCTGCACCGGATCACCGGTGCCGCTGCCGTGTGAGCATCGGCAACGGGTCAGGTGCCGGCCAGCGCCGTCACCACGCGGGACGCCGACGGTCGGCCGAGGAGGCCGGCCAGCCAGGCGGAGGTCTCGATGAGAGCTGGCAGGTCGACGCCGGTCTCCACCCCAGCGCCGTGCAGAGCCCAAACGAGGTCCTCGGTGGCCAGGTTGCCCGTCGCGGACTTGGCGTAGGGGCACCCGCCCAGCCCACCCGCCGACGAGTCGACGATGGTGACGCCTTCGCGCAGCGCCGCCATCGTGTTGGCCAAGGCCTGTCCATAGGTGTCGTGGAAGTGCACGGCGACCCGGTCCCGTCCGATCCCGGCCGTCTCCAGCCCGTCGAGCAACGCACCCACCTGACCGGTCGTCGCCACCCCGATCGTGTCGCCGAGGCTCAGCTCGTCGCAGCCCAGGTCCATCAGGCGCCGTGACGCATCGACCACCTGGCTGACCGGGACGTCGCCCTCCCAGGGGTCACCGAAACACATCGAGACATAGGCGCGCACCCACAGGCCCGACTCCCGCGCCCGCTCGACGACCGGCGCGAACATCGCCACCGACTCGGCAATGCTCCGGCCGAGGTTGCGCTGGGCAAAGGTCTCGGTGGCCGAGCCGAAGATCGCGATGGCTTGGCAGCCGGCCTCGAGCGCCCGATCCAGCCCGCGGACGTTCGGGACGAGGACCGGCCGATTGCGCCCGGTGCCTTGCGGTCCGAGCAGGGCGAGCACGTCGGCCGCATCCGCCAACTGCGGCACCCAGGCCGGGTTGACGAACGACGTCGTCTCGACCACCGGCAGCCCAGCCGCGACGAGCCGACGGATCAACTCAGCTTTCACGGCGGCCGGGACGACCGATTTCTCGTTCTGCAGACCGTCGCGGGCGCCGACCTCATAGATCGTCACGCGCGCGGGCAAGCTGGGGTCGCGCTGCACTTGTGGAGCCCTCATCGCTGCCTCCAGTTCCCGGTGTCGCTGCCGGGTTGGATTCTCGCAGGGCCGGCGGCAGGTGAGCGTTCCCGTGTGAGCGGGTAGTCTCGCCGCGAGGACAGGAGACCGCGATGAGCGACATGGACAACAACCCCGCCGAGGAGTCGACACCCGACCCGATGGGGATGCCCTTCGCTCCAGACGCGTTCGACATCCCGGACGCCGCTGGTATGCCGTCCGCAATCGAGGTGTCCGCACCCGAGGTGTCCGCACCCGAGGTGTCGACACCAGACGCGTTCGACGTCCCGGACCTCAACGCGACGACCGTCTTGCCGACCTCCGAACCGGTCGGCGAGTCGATCCCCCAACCCGCGCCCCTACCGACCTGGGCGCCCCCGCCTGCGCCTCAGTATGCCGCGCCCGCCCCGCCTGCGCCTCCGTA
>MTKZ01029013.1_pt1 | contig 18535 bp, 44 predicted proteins | sample 1042781 | NCBI WGS metagenome assembly MTKZ01 (sample SAMN06212207, study PRJNA360539) | anaerobic digester metagenome | biome: Wastewater treatment plant; material: sludge; isolation source: anaerobic digester fed with sludge from wastewater treatment plant | place: Denmark: WWTP Viborg ... | reverse complement strand
CTGAGAATAAACTTATTGATTTATATAAGTGGTGGCTAGATTATTTAATTAGAGAGAAAAATATAGAAGAATCTTGGAACTCTTATTATGATATGGTCTATGATGATGACTATAAATCTACAGGGTATGATGATTGGAAGATATTTAAGGCTATAGAGGAGAGAGAAACAGCACTATACGAAGAAGCAACAAGTAAACTAGTGGAGCTTTCTTCATTAAGGGATTATCTATTAATTTAGGGGGACTATGAAAAGGGAAAATGAATTTTCTGAATTGCTAGGTATGCAAGCAGAGATTCTAAGAGTATCCGCTAATACTATTGACTATCAACTAAGAAAGATAGAGGATGGTATTGACCCAGTAACTAATATGAGTGTACTAAAAGATACTATATATAAAACTATTGGTAGTCTTACTACTGTATTAGAAAGGATATAATAATGGACAATGATCTACCAATCAGGCAACCTATTTCAGTAACTACAAGAGAGCCAAAGGAATATTACAATAAGACAGAGCTACTAACCTATGAGTATCTACTAGAGATATTTGAGGGTGACGGTTCTAATGTAGTAAATCCCCTAGTAAATAGATGCATTATTTATGAAAATAAGATAGAAGAACTACAGAAGGATATTGATGGCTTATATAGGTATATTGATGAACTAAAGGAAACTAATAGTGAGTTGCATAGTGAGGTAGAAAGTTTAGAGTTCAGATTGGATCGGGCACTTGACGGGTATATAGACAAGGGAAAGGTGAAAGAGGAATGAAGATTAGAATAGGATTTGTCAGCAATAGTAGCTCAAGTAGTTTTGTAATTTATACGGACAATCTAAGGTACTCACAGGTAGAAGGAATCTTAAACCACAGTAAATATGTGGAAGATGAGGCTGATACTTGGGCAATCTCAGTAGGTAATGGTATTATAGAAGGTCATACCTTTATGAATAATTTTGATATGTTTTCTTATCTTACTAATGATTTAGGTATTCCAGAGGATATAATAAGTTGGGGAAATTAAAATGAAGACCAGAAATGGATTTGTTAGCAATTCATCTAGTAGTAGTTTTGTTGTGAATCTAGAAGATAGGAGTTGTTTAGCTAGAACTATTCCACCTGACCAAAGAAAGAAGTTAATTACAAGGGAACAAGAGAAATCCTTATTTGATTTAGGGTTTAGATATTATTCTACCCGTTTTGCCGGTAGGGTAAAGAGTGATATGAAGAAAGCTAGTACCAAAGAAGAGTATTCTTTTAACTCTTACTATGGTGATAAGGAATTAATTACTGCAAAATATAATGAAATGATTTATTACCATGATATCAATTCAGAAGATATTGTAGAGGAATTAGTTAAACTTGGTGTTCCATTTAAGATGCTATACAATTATGGAACTACTATCCATATATGGAAACCTTGGAAGAGAAATCTACTTAGTTTTACTAATTTTGGGAATGCTTACGAGATGGGTTATATAAGAAAGGAGAAAGACAGATACTATAAGCCAGAGGGAATCTACCTAGAGAGTTTGTTTGGTATGCTTAGTCCTGAAACTTGGCAATGGCTACTAGAGAAAGAAGTAACTAAAGAGAGTTTCCAAAATTTAGAATGGAGTTGATATGTGTAGAGACAGATATGTAATTATTAGTTTTCCTAATGGATATACCTATAGAGTACCCCTAAGAGTCTTGGTATATTTTACTAAAGGTAGTAGTGTAATTGATAACTTTTTAAATANNAAGATCAGCATATCTTGGAAGACACTCCAACCTTATGCTAGTTTAGTTACTTCACCAGATTCAGATTGTTTTGATCTAAAGACAGCAACTATTACTTTGGAGGATTAAATGGAAGCTTATGTATATTCACCAGATGGAGAGTTTAGATGGAATCATATTAATATCATTCCTAGACTTGGAGAATTAGTAGTTATAAATAAGGATGACTTTACTTCTAGCAGAGGGGTGGTAAGAGATGTAAGATATGATCAGTGGGTAGATGGTTCTTTAAAAATTACAATTTTTATAGGGGAGGATAATAATGAATAAGTATTGTAAGTATTGTTTTGCACANNGAAAGACAAGTTACTTTTCATTGTGATAAGGATGAACTGGCAGAATTAGCCTTAGTAGCAGGAGAAGATAGTATTGAGTTTAAGATGTGGCTTAGAGATAACTTTGTAGATATTGATAAGTGTAACCCATTGGATTGTGGAGATTATGAAGAGGAGACAGATAATGTCTGATATGGTAAAGGTAGAGAAACTATTAGTTAGAATCAATGGAGTTTCTTTTGAGCTGACTATTGAAGAAGCAAAAGATTTACAAGAGAGTTTAAATAAGTTATTTGGACCAGAGAAGGAAATTGTAATACAGAAAGAATATTGGCCCTATTGGGTAGAAAAGCCTTACAACTATCCTTATGTTATGTATACAACCAATGATCCAGATTGGAATAGTTTACATCCAACTATTTATTGTTGTAGTAATTGAAAGGTAAAAGATGAAGATTAGGATAGGATTTGTCAGTAATTCATCTAGTAGTAGTTTTGTCATATCAATACCAAAAGAGATGGAGAATAGACCTCTACCTTTCTATATAAAGGTAGATGGTGATTTGAAAGATCACACAAACTGGACCATTCATAACGGTAGAGAGTTATCAGATTACATTAGTGAGTATAATTTAGATAGTGAAGGTGAAAGAGTTTGTGCTATGCGAAAGGCAATAGAAAATGGTAGAGTTGTATTATTAGGTAATTTTTGTGATGAAGAAGGGTACGATGAAGCTGCTTTTTGTATGATTGGTTTGTCAGAAGATGGAATGCCAGAGGGGGTAACAATTATTGAAAGTGAAGGAGGCTATTAGTGAAGATTAGGGTAGGGTTTGTCAGTAATAGTAGCTCAAGTAGTTTTGTAGTTCTATTAGATGGGTTATCAGAAGAGGTTAGGAGGAAGATACTTAGCTTGGTAGATAAACATAATAGTAATAGTGATGAAGGTTATTTATTTACCACTGATAAATTTGTTTTTGGTAAAAAGGATGACCATGATGAATCAGGGTTATCAAAGTATGTTAGTGATAATGTCAGCAAAGAAAATTGGAGTTGTAAGTGTTAATGATACCGAAGTAACAAATTCTATAGTTATAATTAAGGAGGCAGATAATGGATAGAATAGCAGAGCTTGTAGTACAGATAGCAGATCGTAGGGCAGCATTAAAGGAATACGCAAAGACAGAGAGATCAGAGATTAAGGCATTACAGGCAGAGCTAGAATCACTAGCAAAGAATGAATCAGGAGATGAAGACGATGAGTAAGAAGAGAGAAGTATTTGATGCTATTGTAGAGGTATGTGAAAATCTAGATTTAGATTATAGAGATTATTCTGGTAGGTGTATGTATGGTGAAAGGTGTATTGGTTTTGTATCAGAGCATTATTTGAATGATCTAGTTGATTTTGGTATGGAAATGAATGAAGTATATCCAGATTTTAACGAAGATACTAGATGTGACAATATGGGAAGAGATGCTATGATTGTGTATTTCCCATATGTATCTTGGCCTGATGATGTTGAAATGGAACAGGAGGAGGAAGATTAATGCTAATAGAGAGAATAGAAGATGCTTGTGGGACTGTAATAGAAGTTAATGTAGATGATAATAGGCTTCTTATGATGTGTAAGGATGATAAAGGAGAGGCATGGTTAGAATTTGACTTTGATGATACTACTGATATAGAGTGGCTACAAAATAAGTTAGCTGTCATTAGCTCAAATCTTATTCAGAAACTCCGAGTCATTAAAAATTAGTGTAATATGTTGGCAGATAACTCTATCATAAGTTTTTAGGTAGAGTTATCTGCCTCCTCTGCTCTTGGCCTTGCCCCTTGACACCCCTTGCCCGTTGGCTTATGATAAGGAAGCCGGGGGACGGCAGCATACACCTAATTGAAAGGAAGTGCCAAAGTGGAACATATCGTAAAGAACCTCGACCTTCTTGCTACTCTGCGTTCAGAGATTGAAGCTCGTCAAGCAAAGCTACAGAATGATATTGATAAGATTTATACTCCTCGTATTAGAGAAAAGGTCGCTTCACTACAAAAGGAGCATGAGATAGCTAATGCTGAATTACTTGCAGAGATTACTAACCTAGAAAATACAATCCGTAAGGATACTATTGATACTAAGGCTACTGTCAAAGGTGAGCAACTAATGGCAGTCTATAACAAGCCTAGAGTCACATGGGATTCTAAGGGTCTTGATGGATATATGGTTGCCCATCCAGAGGTTAAGGTATTCCGTAGTGAGGGTGATCCTTCTATCACCATTAGGAAGAGGTAGCCAGATGTTAAAGCAAGTTGACTCCCCAAATTATCATAGAACATTTAATCCTGAAACTGGATTTACTGCAAGGTGGGGTGTAACACATGATGATGATCCTAACTATTCCCCTCTAGGACCAGAGATTGCTGATATAGAAATTTCTGTAAATGGTTGCCCTAATGCAAGTAAGGGTGATGGTAAAGGTAAAGGTAAAGGCGGGTGTAATTTTTGTTACAAGGGTAATACAGATAAGGCTCCATTCAATATGACACTAGCAAAGTATAAGGAAGTCCTAGATAATATAGGTTCTAATCTAGATCAAGTTGCATTGGGTCTAACTGGTATCTATACCAATCCAAATTTGATTCCTATTCTACAAGAGACAAGAGCTAGAGGAATAATACCAAACTTTACTATTTCAGGTATTGACCTTGATGAAACTATTGCTAGAGAGGTAGTAAAGTATGTAGGAGCTATTGCTGTAAGTATCTATTCCAGTGATAAGAATGTAGGATACAATGCTATTAGAATGCTACAAGATTTAGGACTAAGACAAGCTAATATGCATCTCCTAGCATCTATGGAAACCCTTGATTTTATCTACGAGGTACTAGAAGATATTAGGAATGATATAGTGTCACCTAACGCTGTAGTATTCCTAGCAGTAAAGCCGAAGGGTAGAGCCAAAGGACATTTCACTCCTATGTCTCAGAGTTCATTCAATACTCTTATGCAGTATTGCCTAGACAACAAGATTAGGTTTGGGATGGATTCATGTTCCAGTATCAAGTTTTATAGGTTCCTAGAGGGAATGAGTAATGACTTCTCTGATAAGATGAAGGAATGTGTTGAACCTTGTGAGTCTGGTTTGTTTAGTATCTATGTAAATGTTCATGGAAAGGTATTTCCTTGCTCATTTTGTGAGGGTGTAGAGGAATGGAAGAAGGGGGTAGATACTAAAGATATGTGGTTTAATTCCAAGATTATAGGATGGAGAAATTATCTAGTTAGTAATGTAGAAAATGGATGTAGGAAATGCCCTATGTTTGAAGGTATAAACTAATGAAAATTAGAAATGGATTTGTTAGCAATTCTTCCAGTAGTAGTTTTATAATTGCTACTGAGTGGGATAATAAGCCTGATGTATGGGAGCTAGGTAAGTTTTTATTCCCTGATGGTAAAGGGGTTTCTTGTGATTATTATGATGAGGGAGTAGATTCTTTTACAGCAGCCTCATTAATCCATCAGCATATAAGAGGGCCATTATCAGTAGAGGAAATAGAGGATACTATTAGGAGTGGATATTTTGATGGATACCCTGATGATTACTCTCCAAGAAGTGATAGATATCAAAAGGAATACTATAGAAAGACTAATAAAAACATATGGAGCTAGGATGAAAAACTTCCAGAGGTAGCTGAATTTCATAGAATTATAAATGAAGAATCAATGGAATATGAAAGAAAAGTAGATGAAGCAGCAAAGAAGTATTTTGATAAGGTAATGCACATCTTTGAGAACAAGAAGGCTTGGTTTATAGAAATAGGAGATAATCATGGTAATCTAATAAATGGTTCATTAAAGCATGGCAATACTTTTAGGAATGTACCACTTATTGTAATTAGTAATCACTGAAAGGAGTGACAAAATGTGTCATATGTTGTCAGGTGCTATTGATAAAGCTACTGGTAAGAAGTTTTACTTTGGCCGGCTTAACTCCCATAGTGGTCTAGAAGATGGACATTCACTTAAACCAGATAGTTATAGGGAATTTGAATGGACAAAGGATGATACTGGAGATAGTCTAGTTGTCAGAGTTAGTGATATGGACAAACATGATGAGAATTGGTATAAGGAAAAGATATTGTCCAAATATCCTACTAGATCAGATTTGCTAAAGTATATCAGTACAATAGTTTGTAAGACTGACAAACTTAACGAGTATAGATATAATGACAAGGGTGTAAAGATATCCTCTGGTTCATGGTATGAGAATGGACAGAAGCGGGTAGAGATAAGATATAATGACAAGGGTGAACAGATATCCTATGATTCATGGCATGAGAATGGACAGAAGTGTGTAGAGTATAGATATAATGACAATGGTGCACAGGTATCCTATGATGAATGGTATGATAATGGACAGAAGCGGGTAGAGATAAGATATAATGACAAGGGTGTACAGATATCCTATGATTCATGGTATGATAATGGACAGAAGAGTATAGAGAGTAGATATAATGACAAGGGTAATAAGATATCCTCTGATTCATGGCATGAGAATGGACAGAAGTATGAAGAGAGAAGATATGATGACAAGGGTGAATGTATATCCTCTGATTCATGGTATAGTAATGGACAGAAGCGTGAAGAGATAAGATATAATGACAAGGGTGAACAGATATCCTATGATTCATGGTATGAGAATGGACAGAAGAGTGTAGAGATAAGATATAATGACAAGGGTGCACAGGTATCCTATGATACATGGTATAGTAATGGACAGAAAGTAACTTAAAGGAGGGATATGACAAGAGTATGGATTGCCTTAAGATTTACTAAAGAACAATTCAAAGAGATTTTTAAATTTGATGTTGATAATTGTCAAGAGGTTAATTTTACTGATATTGAGGATAAGTATTTTATAGCTCTTGACTATGATAATCAATATGTTTATCTAGGAGAAGAGTTACGCGATGAGGAGAGACTTATTGATATTCATGCTGCTATATCATCAATTGCTGATCTAGAAGATGAGATACAAAGTGATTATAATGTTAGTGGTCTAGCAGGGTTATACATGTTTAATTCTAGTTGGAGGTAGAGATGACTAAAACATGGCCTACTCTATATCGACGAACTAGTACAGGAGCAATCCAACAGTGGAAGGTTTGGGTAGAAGGAAGTGAGATTTTTACCGAGTACGGACAGGTAGATGGAGTAAAGCAAGTGACATCTAAATTAGCTACATCTACTAATGAGGGCCGCTCTAATGCCAGAACACCAGAACAGCAAGCTATCTTTGAAGCAGAGGCTATGTATGTAAAGAGATCGGACTTAAAGTATTCCACTAGTATTGAAACAGCACATGAAGCTAATCCTATACTACCTATGCTGGCTCATAACTTTGAGGATCATAAGCATAAGATAAATTGGAATGCTGGTGTGCTAGTACAACCTAAGTTAGACGGAAATCGTTGTCTCGCTTATAGATCAGAAGATAATCAGATAGTAATGACAACAAGACAAGGTAAGCTATGGACTACACTTCCACATATTGTAAAGGCACTTGAGGAGGTAATACCAGTAGGATCAACAGATGTACTTGATGGAGAGCTTTATTTACATGGAGTTACTTTCCAGTCTGTTACAAGGCTTATTAAGAAGCAAAGACCTGAAAGTGTGAATATCCAGTATTGTGTCTATGATGTTATTTCTGATGAGGCTGTAACACAAGAAGAAAGAAATGTATATCTTACTACAATGTTTGCTATGCTACAGGACAATCCTATTGTAAAAGATGTAGTAGTAAATGTACCTACATATTGGGCTAAATCAGAGCAGGATGTATATGATTACCAAAAGGATTTTGTAAAGATAGGATACGAAGGAGCTATAGTTAGGATTCCAAGAGCCTTGTATAAGATGAATGGTAGGTCAAATGAACTACTAAAGGTAAAGTCATTTGATGAATCAGAGTTTGAAATTGTTGGATACAAGGAAGGTGTAGGTAGGTTTGAAGGTTGTGTAATATGGCGATGCAAGACAGCAGATGGAAAGGAGTTTGATTGTGTGCCTAAAGGAACACTAGAAGATAAGATGGAGTGGTATGAGAATGCAGATAGTTATATTGGTAAGATGTTGTCAGTAAAATACTTCGGAGTTTCTGAAGGTGAAATTCCAAGATTCCCTGTCGGATTAGGGGTCAAGACTGATAGGTGAATTAATTAAGGAGGCATTATAATGTCAAAGTTTTGGGATAAGGTACTAGATAATAGAAGTATATTCCATTTTATTATATTTAAGAACCTATACATCGAGTTATATTGGGGTAGTACCTGTTCTGATAACATTGGATTAGTTTTTAAGGCTTTAGATTTTCAGTTAGCACATGCTGGTCTAATACAGATTCTATCAATTAGTTTTTGGCTACTACATCTTGGTATTGGTATTTCTTATGACAGATAAGGTAAGAGTTACTAAACATGCCGAAGATAGAGGAAAGGAGAGATTCAGTTTATCAACATCTTCAATAGAAAGAATGCTAGACACTATATTAGAGAAAGGAGTTACACATTCTGATGCTACGGGTAGACTAAAGAAATACTTTGATTACTTGTATCTAACACATAAACCAATTGGATCAACAATTAGAATCTATGGTGAAATTGTTTATATCATAAGAGATAATACTTTAGTAACAATGTTTCCATTACCACAAACTTATAAGAATTGTTGTAACAAAATAAGAAGGAGGAAAGAAGATGACAGAGCAACAGTACCCGTATCAGATTGATGGTAAGGATATTCTATTTGCTTATTGTGAGCCAATCAAAGGTAGATATGTGACAGCAGGGTATAGATTCAATGACAGAAATAATACAATTGAAGCTACCTATACAGTATGTTCCAAGAAGGATAGGTATTCCAAGGAAGAGGGTAGGAAGGAGGCAATGAAGAAGCTGATAGAAGGAAGGTATATAACCATCAATCCCCATATCCCTGATTGCTTTAGTAATTATGAAAAGATAATGAAGTGTATGAGAAGTTATAATAAGTATGTTCAAAAGCTGCCAAGTAGAATTGTCAAGGCAGTAGTTATGCAGTTTAAGTAAAGGAGTTACTACAGATAAGTAGATAATATTATAAGGGGTAGGGGTAGGGTTCCCGATTAGCTAATATAAGGTGTCTAATTTCAAAATCGAAAATCACAAAATGAAAATCCTATGGTCAGTATAAAAGCTGACCATAGGATTTTTCTTGTTTCATGGTTGTAACTGAATACTGGCCAATGGGTTATATGAAAATAAGGTAGGATTTAGCTTAGTAGCAGAATTGTATAATAGACTAGGATGTACAAGGAAATCAACGCTATGCCACCTGAGATGAGTTTTATGAAGGTTTCTTATGGGCTAGGCTATTACCTCTACCTGAAAGGTGATCGTTGATTCTAGGGCCATTGTAGAGTGTCATTTTCTTGGTACTAGAGTTTTATTGTAGAGTTTTATGAAATATTATGAGAAATTCTTATCAGCCGAAAGAAAGCAAAAATATTTTTGTTGATGATTGGTAAAACCCGCACATGGTGAGTCTGCATTCTACTCCCCTACCTATTAGAATCATCTTTTTCCAAAGCTATTATCTAAAGTTTTATCATTAGCTATAACTATAAAAATAAATAAAGAAATCCAACCTCCACCTTTAGAAATAGGCAGAGATTGGATTTCAGTAATGTGTCGGATTTCTAGCTTTACCAATTAATCATAGAGCCTCCTTTACTCTTTAGGTTTACCAATAGGCGATCTGGTAAAACTCTGCCACTGACACCTTGAATATAAGCATACCGGAATAGATTGTCAAGTTTGCCATGAGTAAAGTTATAATCTAAAGTTTTATTTATTGTGCCGGGGTGACAAATAATGAGTTAAAGATTTAGTCTATCATTCTGGAAATCCAGGTGAGTAATACTATAAATAATAACTCTAGTAAAAGCTGACAGCCAGAGTTTCATTTCTAGTATTGACAATGTGGGGCCATTGTGCTATATTCCAATGTTGGGGGAGGGTACATTTATCCAACATTATTTTCCCACAGTTTTCTTGTGCTATTGACAAGCCAGATTCAATGTGTTATATTTCCTGCACGGGCAGGACTATCCTGCGGAGTTTCTTTTGAGAGTTATTCAAACGAAAGGAAAGAGAAAATGTTGCACAAGATAGGTCATACTCATTACTATGACGGTTGTGATGAGGGAGACTTTGAGCCAATAAAGCAGATGAATTACATTAAGTATCAAGTAAGGAATACAAACAGTAATTGTGGGTATGATAGATTGTACATCTATTGTGCCACATTGACTGAAGCACTTTCTGTAGTAAATGAGATGAATAAGGCAGAGGAGGATAAGTACATTCTTCTTGACAATTAATTGTAGTATCTTGGTTTTCTAAACTGAAAGGAAAGAGAAAATGAGAAAGAATGTATTGCTTAGAGTCAATTATCCAAGTGGAAGAAAGTGGATGTTGACTGTAGAAAAGGATAATCTTAGAGTCCATACAAGATGGTATGAAGATGGAAATATAATGCTGAAGTCAGTAGATAATTTCATCACTAATGAAACAGTACAAATTTCCTACTATCCTAATGGAAATATGTGTTTGAGAGAAGTATGTAGTGGTGATGATGTTATTTCTTCTGAGAATTATAACGAAGATGGAACAAAGGTAGAAAGGTAATAGAAATGTCTAGGACAAAGAGAGTTGCTATCAAGTCAAGGAATAAGGCAGTAGTAAGAGCCAAGAGGATACTGGAAGAGAAGGAAGCATACGAAGAGGAAAAGGAGAGTGCAAAGTGATGAATTTCAACTGTGGAGCATGGATAGTATTTAGTTTTATTGCTATGATGCTTGGGTTAAGGTGTGGTAGTGTTAGTTACTCTGACTCAATATCTATAGTATTACTTACTACTATTGCTACAATGATACATATTCATGTGTTCAAGGATTCAAAGAAGGAGACAAAGTGAGCTTTGAGTATTCAAAGTGTGAGCCAATTGAAAATGAATTGGCTGCAAAGTTAGAAGCAGAATTTGATAGTGATATAGATAATTGCACTAAAATAGAAGGTTGGTTAGAGCTTAGACTGAATACTATTTGTAGTTGGATGGGAATAGAGGAAATAGCAGTAACTAGTATGGGTGGAAATCCTACATATATGGGATTATATAAGGATGGAACAATCTATGTAGATCATGCTGTACTAAGAACTGCAAAGGATTATCTAGAAGTTGGACTACATGAATTAGCTCATCATCTAAATGAAAAAGGTGGTAAAGAGTTTACTAACGAAATTGAATACAATGGAAAGTGCTATAGATTATATCATGGAGATGGTTTTTGCAAGGCATTGATTACAGTTTATGATATCTATCAAGTAATAGATAAACAAGTTGTAGCTATATGTAGTATGCTAAATAAGTAATAGTTTAATGTGCCTGAGTGGTGGAAATGGCATACACAATTGACTCAAAATCAATCGGTAGAAATACCATATGGGTTCAAGTCCCATCTCAGGCACCAAAGTCTTTAACAAAAGGAGAACGAAATGTATCATATTGAGAAGGATACTAGAATCTATTGTGGAGTACCTTACTGTGGATATTCCTCTGGCGGAGAGATGATGCAATTTGATACATTGGAAGAAGCAAGAGAAGCAAAAGAGAGGCTAGAAATAGCAAATTCTGGTGTGGGATGGAATATTTGGAACGCAGAAACAAAAGAAATAGTTGATGGCGTAGATCAATTTGAGGGGATGTAAAATAATGTCACTTATAATAATTGGCTTGATGGTTTTATCTGTACTACCTTATTTCTATATTATAACTCTTCCTATAAGGGTAGAACAGAAGCTAAAACATTTAGCTAGTAATTGGGTGTATGTGGAAAGAGCATACAAAGTAACTTGGTATGATGATAAGGAAAAGGTAGTTTGGATTGCTGAAGATGCTGATATATTAGATAATATATATGCCTATATAGCAGCTATTCACATTGAATCTGGTATGAGTTTTGAGCAAATACTAGATAAGGTGAAGGCTGGAAAAATTGCTAAGTGGATTCTAATGGCAAGGAAGTAAAGAAAATGGTGGCACATAGGTATGAATCATTTGTTGATCTTGCAGTTTCTATTAATGAGAAGAGAACAGACTTTCCAATACGAAATAGGGTAGTAGCAATTTTCTTCTCTGGTAGAAAGCCAGTAGTAATAGCTATGAACCAAAGAAAGACCCATCCTCTAATAAAGAAGTATGGGTATAATAGGTTTACTTGTACTATTCATGCGGAACTTGGGGGAATTATAGCACTACATAATAGTGGAACAAATGCAGATAGTGTATTGGTAGTAAGAGGAGATGGAAGCTATGCATCAAAGCCATGTCAATACTGTAGTGCGATTCTAAAGGGTCATGGAATAAATAAGGTATTTTATCCTGAAGGGAGTAAAAGTGACAGTTATAACTGATGAAGAAAGAGAAGCACTAACTAAAAGTGATCTTCCTACTGATAATCCATTTCTAATTGGCTATGCTTCTAGTGGATTCTTTTCTATTGCTAGACACTTTGGAGGAATAAAGTATAATGGTTCTCATTATATGTATTTTCCAGATACAGATGAGCTAGTAAGAGATGATGTACTAAGGTGGTTGAAGAAGTACAGAAAGGAAAACAAAAATGAAAGTTAGATGCAAGAGTTGTGGTCAAGAGTTTGAGACTACTACTTGGAATCTAGTAACACCAGTTATTTGTAAGTGTGATACAGTCATTTTCTTTGGTACATATCTTGTAGTAAACAAAGAGGCTTCAGGAAGGAAATTTGGAAAGAAGGAAAAGTATTATATAGAGACTAATTATAGGGATTCTTACTTTCCTGATGATAAGATGGAAGAGGATAGGGATATTCCTATTCTAATATATAGTGGTGCTGGAGAACAATTAGTACAGAGAAAATTAGTTTGGGTGGCTGTAGTTATTTCAGATAAGCAATATGGAGGGCCAGAAGAAGGTGGATGGTGGTATGATACTCAAACAGTATTAGAGAGGCATAAAGCATATGATGTCTCACAAGTAACAGTTGAGCTTTATTCACTACTTAAAAAGTATAAGGGAAGACAATCACCATATCCAGTTGATAGCGTACTGTGTGAGGGAAGACTAGAAATAATAGTGAGCGATGAGAAGCCTTATGATTTCCCTAAAACAAAGCCACATTACGAATAAGGAGTAATTAAAATGCAAGTATTTGAAGGCATATCTTTTACTGATGATATCAAAGAGGTATCAAATTATGATGGTAAGTTAGTAAGTGGTGTAACAAGATATGTATATAGAGGTTATCATATTCCTACAAATACTTGGCATAGTAAAGAAATATATGTAGTAGGTGGATTAGAGGAAATCTGTCATCTTCTTAACGAATGGAATAGTGTAATGCCTGATAAATGGCAGTATAGTTTGTCCAACTAAAGGAGGAACAAAATGAGAGAAGTTAAGACAAGAGAAGTTAGTGCAGACAATGTTATTATCCACTTTGAATGTGATGACTGTGGATTTAAAGATTGGGTATCACTACAATGGTTACTTGATAATGGAAGTCTTGTATGTGATTGTGGTTGTGATATGGCAGCAGTAAAGACAGAACTAAAGGAGGAATAAAATGAAAGATTTTATTAGCCTAGGAACTGTACCATGCAATGAGAATACTTGTCAAGTAGGAAGACCTAACTATGATAAGTATGGAAAACTGGAAGCAAGCGAATATAAGAGAATGATAGAGGATACAATAGGCCCATTTCACGATGTAAAGGTTAAGGTCATGAAAAATCCACATGATTTTGGATCATACTATGATGTAATTGTTGAATTTGATAGGGAAGAGGTACAGATAGCAACAGCTTGTGAAATCGAAGATAATCTACCTATTACATGGGATGATACTCATGGACCTGGATTTGGATATCTAACATGGAGTGATGATGTTAGTGCAGATGAATATAGGCAATGTAGTAGCTAGTACGAAAACTTAGTCCCCGAGTGGCGAAATTGGCATACGCGCTAGTCTTAAGAACTAGTGGTAGAAATACCATGTGGGTTCAATTCCCACCTCGGGGACCAAAGTTTGTTTCTAGTACCCAACACAAGAGGAGGAACGAAATGTCAAGAGAAACTCAGTTCATAGGTCTTAACAACTACGCTGAAGATTACATTTCTAACGATAAGGTCAAAAAGGTGGGGCAATACCCAATGACAAAAGGAATGTTTGAGGAAGATATCTATGGTGGTATCTACGAAGAGTGGGTAAATAGTCATACTAAGATGATCTATGAAGAGGTAGTGCAAGATTCTCCTTGGAGTAGCGGACCTATGATCTTTACTCATTTTAAGGTTACAATGGTAAAGGTAGATAGAGATACTAATTACTCCTATAAGGAAATACAGAGGACAGAGGAAGGGTTTTATTTCAGTTGGATGAAAGACCCTTCTATCCATGATGAAGAGTATGATGCTATAACAGGGAGGTACTATGTATGACTGATATTACACGCATCATTCAGCTACTTGAGGAGAATGGATACGAAGAGATAGGAACATATCTAGATGATGAAGATGTAGATAATAACTACATTTCCTTTGAGAAAGATACTCCTGAAGGATTAATAATTACTAATGTAACTAACAATAGAGTGTATCAAATATTCCATGATTTAAAAGGAAAAATAGAGTTAGAGGCTGGCTATGGTTATGATGTATTTTTAACAATATTTAATGGAGCAGTATAATGATAGAAGCAGTATATGAGTATTATCCTGATGGAACAGTAAAGAGAGACAGATTGCTAAGTGGTGGTAAGGTAATAATGGATACTGAATACCATGAGGATGGAACAATAGAACATGTAAGGGAATGGTCAAATGGGTATCTAATGCTAGATACAAAGTTTGATACAGGAGGAAGCGAATTAGTAAAGGTAACATACGATTGTAATGGAGTAATTAATACCCTGCTGGATAGGAGGAATCCAGAGGAGCCTACGATGTATTATTTCTATGAGAACGGTGCATTATCAAGTAAAACAACTATTTATCCAGATGGGGGTGAAAAGGATTTTATATCATATTTAGAGGATGGAACACCATTGAGAATGAGAAACTATGATCCTAATGGTAGATTAACAGATGCTTATGATAAGTATCTAGAGGAGGAATAGAAAATGTGTCATTTCTTGTCAGGTGTTATTGATAAGGCTACTGGACAGAAATTGTATTTTGGACAACTTAATTCCCATAGTGGTATAGAAGTTGGACATTCCCTTAAACCAGATAGTTATAGGGAATTTGAATGGACAGAGGATGACGATGGAGACAGCTTAGTCGTCAGAGTTAGTGATATGGACAAGCATGACAGTGAGTGGTATAAGGAAAAGATATTGTCCAAATATCCTACTAGGTCAGATTTGCTAAAGTATATTAGTACAATAGTTTGCAAGACTGACAAACTTAACGAGTATAGATATAATGACAAGGGTGAATATATATCCTATGATAGTTGGCATAGTAATGGACAGAAGAGTGAAGAGAGTAGACATAATGACAAGGGTGTACAGATATCCTATGATAAATGGCATGATAATGGACAGAAGTGGATTGAAAGAAGGTATAATGAGAATGGTGAATGGATATCCTATGATGAATGGCATGATAATGGACAGAAGTGGATAGAGAGTAGATATAATGACAAGGGTGCACAGGTATCCTATGATGAATGGTATAAGAACGGACAGAAGTGGGTAGAGATAAGATATAATGACAATGGTGAATATATATCCTATGATGCATGGTATGGGAATGGACAGAAGAGTGTAGAGTATAGATATAATGACAAGGGTGTAAAGATATCCTATGATTCATGGCATGAGAATGGACAGAAGTATGAAGAGAGTAGATATAATGACAAGGGTGCACAGGTATCCTATGATGAATGGTATGATAATGGACAGAGGGTAAACTAAACCAAAGGAGGACAAGGAAATGGGGAGGTATTTGAAGTACAAAGAGTCTTCGGACAACACTACAACAGTAAAGCATCTTAGATTTACAGTAAGAAAGAGGCGTAGGCAGATCGCTAATAAGAGTAGAGCATTTAACTTCAATAAGGCAAAGGGGGCTAAATAATGAATGGTAAGATGTTTGCAGAGATATTTGGAATTGTTGATTCTATTATTCCTAGTCGCGCTCAATTTGCACAACTACTACATATTGTATTAGATAAGAATGTAATGGTATCAACCAATCTAGATATTGTAGTAAAGGTAAAGTGTCTAACAGAGGATATCACTACTGGAATGTCAGAGAAGATGATTGTAAATAGAGATAGTCTAAAGCCTGTTATGCAGAGTATCAAAAAGACAAAGGATATTTTCTTCAGACCTAATCTTCTTGTAATGAATGATGCAGAGCAACATCTAGATACTATTACTGAGGATAAGTATCCAGAGTATGAAAGCCTAGCTGGTATGGATACTGATTATAGGCTACTATTTAGCACTAGTGATATTCATTTTACTGAAACGCTAATTGATAGAATGCTTTGTATGGCAAAGGGAATAGCAAATGATGATTATAGACCCGGACTACTAGGTTATATCTTTGATCCAGCAGGGCATTTTATCTACACTACTAATGGACATATCTTATTTGGAACTGATTATAGCAGTGTAGCAGATAAGATATTTGACGGTGAGGGTAATCCAGAGACATTTACTATGATGAATATTGAGAAGATTCTTAGAAAGGTAAAGAAGGTCAATACTGTAAAGGTAGAAGATACTGACAAGTGGGTAAGATTCACTATTTATTGTGATTATTACACTGTAGAGATTGTGACTAGAAAGGCAGAGAGTAGTATTTCAGCAGAAATGATTCGTAATGCTATTCCAGTAGAGAGTGGTGATAACAATATGATTCTATCTTCTGAATCTATTGATAGTCTAGTTAGACTATTTGGAAAGGTAATTGGTGGAGTAAAATTCCAGAAGATTGATGATGATATTGTATGTACTTCTATTGGTGAGAAGGCACCAGCAGTATATAGAATCCATGATACAGAATCAAAGTTTGAGGCTGTAGGATTCAATATCAATTACATAAAGGCGCTTTCAGATTTCTATCGTTGTAGTATGATGGAACTGAATTTCGCAGATTCTTCTCATGCTGCTAGAGCTAATATCTTTGACAATGATGATATTGCTATTGTAATGCCAATTCGTCTTCCTAATTAACCAGTCACTATTGATAAGGAGTAGCAAAATGTGTCATTTCTTGTCAGGTGCTATTGATAAGACAACTGGTGATAGTTTATACTTTGGTAGACTAAACTTCCATAGTGGAATTGAAGCTGGACATAAGTTGACACCAGATAGTTATAGGGAATTTGAATGGACAAAGGATGATACTGGAGATAGTCTAGTTGTCAGAGTTAGTGATATGGACATACATGATGAGAATTGGTACAAGGACAAGATACTGTCCAAGTATCCAACTAGAAAGGATTTGCTAAAGTATATTAGTACAATAGTTTGTCGTACTGAAAATTGTGAAAGAAGGTATAATGAGAATGGTGTAATAGTATCATATGATGAATGGTATAAGAACGGACAGAAGTATTGTGAAATTAGATATAATGAGAGTGGTATAAGAGTGTCACATGATGAATGGCATGAGAATGGACAGAAGTATTGTGAAAGTAGATATAATGAGAATGGTGTAATAGTGTCAAGTGATGGATGGTATGAGAACGGACAGAAGTATTGTGAAATTAGATATAATGAGAATGGTACAAGAGTGTCATATGATGGATGGTATAAGAACGGACAGAAGTATTGTGAAGTTAGATATAATGAGAATGGTACAATAGTGTCATATGATGCATGGCATGAGAATGGACAGAAGTATTGTGAAGTAAGATATAATGAGAGTGGTATAAGAGTGTCACATGATGCATGGCATGAGAATGGACAGAAGTATTATGAAAGTAGATATAATGAGAATGGTGTAATAGTATCATATGATGAATGGTATAAGAACGGACAGAAGGTAAACTAAACCAAAGGAGGTCTTATAATGGAACAGCAGAGAAATGTATTTACAAAGTCAGGTCAGCAGTTTAGTGTAAAGATTGATAACAATATTGCAGAGATTATTAAGAGAGAGACAGGAGAGAAAAGAACACTTAAAGGTCCAAGAATCATTAGTATGATTATCGAGGAGCTAACTAGTTTTAATCCAGATTGGCTAACTGATGATGTACTTAATAGCTATTTCACTTTATTCATGGGGTAGAAGATGAAAGCAACAGTTGAGATGCTAAATGGAGAAAGAAGAAGATTATCATTACCATCACCAGTATGGGAAGGTACTTCTAATTTTGGATTAGG
>MTKZ01068198.1_pt1 | contig 18550 bp, 15 predicted proteins | sample 1042781 | NCBI WGS metagenome assembly MTKZ01 (sample SAMN06212207, study PRJNA360539) | anaerobic digester metagenome | biome: Wastewater treatment plant; material: sludge; isolation source: anaerobic digester fed with sludge from wastewater treatment plant | place: Denmark: WWTP Viborg ... | reverse complement strand
GCCTGCGCGGCGCCGTCCCCATCGTCCTGGCCACCTATCCCGCCGCCGCCGGCCTCCCCGGCAGCCAAGACGTCTTCAACCTCGTCTTCTTCGCCTTGATCCTCTCCGTCCTCTTCCAAGGATCCTCCCTCGGAATCGTCGCGCGCCTGCTCGGGCTCTTGACCCGCCGCACCCGCCCCGAACCGCTCTACAGCCTGGAGCTGTTCACCATGGCCCCCAGCGACATGGACCTCATCGTGGTGGACCTCCCGGAATCCACCCGCACCCAGGGCCCCCGCATCCAGGATTTGCGCCTCCCGCCGGACACCGTGATCACCCTCGTCACCCGCGGCCCCCAGGTCGTCAGCCCCAACGGCAGCACCCAACTCCACGGCGGCGACCAGGTGACGGTTCTGGCCCACGCCCGGAACGAAGAACTCGTCCACGCCGCGCTGCTGGCCCCGTTCCAGACGGATGCCCCCGCCTGATCCGGGCGGTTCGGCGACAGGCCGGCGCCGACCGCCCCCGGCAAGGAAATCCTCGATTCTCTTGGGCGGTTCCGCTATCCTCGCCCCAATCATCGGGAGAAGCAGTTGAACGCCGCCGAATTCATCGCCAAGTGGAAAAAAGTCGAGCTCAAGGAACGCTCCGCCGCGCAGGAGCATTTTCTCGACCTCTGCCGGATGCTCGGCCACCCCACGCCCGCCGAGGCCGACCCCACGGGCGAAACCTTCTGCTTTGAAAAAGGCGCGGAAAAGCACGGCGGCGGCGATGGCTTCGCCGATGTCTGGAAAAAGGATTTCTTCGGCTGGGAATACAAGGGCAAGCACAAGGACCTGGACAACGCCTACAATCAGCTTCTCCTCTACCGCGACGCCCTCGCCAGTCCGCCCCTCCTCGTCGTCTGCGACCTGGACCGCATCGTCATCCACACCAATTTCACCAAGACCGTCTCCGTCGCGCACGAAATCCCGCTCGAACGCCTCGGCGACCCGCGCAGCCTCGAAATCCTCCGCGCCGTCTTCTTCGACCCCGAAAAATTGCGGCCCGGTAAAACAAGCGTCGCCATCACTCAGGAAGCCGCGCAGCACTTCGCCGACATGGCCGAATCCATGCGCAAGCGCGGCCTCGACTCCGCCGAAGTTGCCCATTTCCTCGATCGCGTCGTGTTTTGCCTCTTCGCCGAGGATATCGGCCTGCTGCCCAACCAGATTTTCACGCGCATCACGGAAAAGTCCGGCGGCGATCCCGCCAAGTTCGCCCGCTTCATCGCCCAACTATTCGAGGCGATGGCCAAGGGCGGCGAGTTCGGGCTCGAAACCATCCGTCACTTCAACGGCAATCTGTTCGACGGCGCCACCGTCCCCGACCTGACCGCCGATGAAGTCGTCCGCATCACCGCCTCCGCCCGGCTGGATTGGAGCGCGGTCGAGCCCTCCATCTTCGGCACCCTGTTCGAGCAGGGATTGGACCCCGCCAAGCGCTCCCAGCATGGCGCGCACTTCACGGGCAAGGAAGACATCGATGTCCTCGTCGATGCCGTCGTAATGCAACCCCTCCGCCGCGAGTGGGACGAAACCAAGCAAATCGTCGAAGCCCTCCTCACCACGGGCAAGAAGAAACCCGGCGCGGCCCCCGTCCAACTCTCCCACCCCGCCAAGAAAAAGGCGATGGGCGAGGCCGAGGTCCTCATCCAGCGCTTTCTGACCCGACTGCAATCGGTCAAAGTTTTGGATCCCGCGTGCGGTTCGGGAAATTTCCTTTATGTCACTTTGCAGAAACTGAAAGACCTCGAAAAATCTGTCATCCTGCATTCGATGGATTCGGGCCTCGCCTCGTTCTTCCCGATGATCGGCCCTTGGCAGCTATACGGCATCGAGCTAAACCCCTACGCCCACGACCTCGCGCAAATGACCGTCTGGATCGGCTGGCTCCAATGGCTCAAATTCAACGGCTTCGGCTCGCCCGAGGAACCCATCCTCCGCGCCATGTCCTCCAACTTCCAGTGCAAGGATTCAATCCTCGACCTGTCCGACCCCGCCAACCCCACCGAACCCGACTGGCCCAAAGTCGATTTCATCGTCGGCAATCCGCCGTTTTTGGGCGGGAAAAAACTGCGCCGCGAACTTGGCGACGATTATGTGGACAAACTGCTTGCCCTGTATCGCGACCGCGTTCCGGCCGAAGTGGATCTCTGCTGCTACTGGTTTGAAAAAGCCCGCGCCCACATTGAAAACGGCCGTTGCAAACGCGCCGGACTGCTCGCCACACAGCGCATCCGAACCGGAGCCAACCGCGAAATCCTCGATAAAATCAAAGGAACCGGGGATATTTTTTGGGCCATATCGGATCAGGACTGGATTCTCGACGGGGCCAATGTAAATGTCAGCCTCATCGCCTTCGACAAGCGCGAGGAGGAAACCCGCACGCTGGACGGCAAGACCGTTGCAACGATCAATCCCAACCTCTCATCGGCTTCCGACACCACAAAGGCCGTCCGACTTGAAGAAAATAAGGGCATTTCATTTATGGGCGACACCAAGGTCGGCCCGTTCGAGATCCCCGAAACTCTCGCCCAAGAATGGTTCGCCCTGCGCAACCCCAACGGAAAATCAAATGCCGAGGTTGTGAAACCTTGGGCCAACGGATTGGAAATAACGCGCTCGCCTCAAAAACTCTGGATCGTGGATTTCCCGCCAGGCATGACCGAGGCCGAAGCCGCGCAGTATGAAGCCCCCTTCGAGTACATCCGCGAGAAGGTAAAGCCCATGCGGGCATCGGCCCGAAGTGGTGACCGCACGGGAGTTTTTTGGTGGATTCATCAGCGCCCGCGTCCAGATATGCGCACGGCTCTATCAAAGATAAAACGATTCATTGTAACCCCATGCGTTTCCAAACACCGCGTTTTTGTGTGGCTTGGAGCGGGAATATTGCCAGACCATCAGTTGATTGCCTTCGCCCGTGACGATGACTATTTCTTTGGAGTCCTGCATTCCCGTCTTCATCAGGTGTGGGCGCTGGCGACCTGTGGGCGCTTGGAAACGCGCCCGCAGTACACCCCGACAACGAGTTTTGAGACCTTCCCATTTCCAAAACCCACGGAAGCGCAGGCGGCGGCCATCGCCGACGCCGCGAAGAAACTCGACGATGCGCGGAATAATTGGCTCGGCGACCGGTCGGACAAGTCGCGGACCCTGACGGCGCTTTATAACAAGAAACCCACTTGGCTTGAGGATGCCCACCACGACCTCGACGCCGCCGTCTTTGCCGCCTACGGCTGGAAGCCCGACCTGACCGACGCCGATCTTCTCGCCGCCCTGCTGGCGCTGAACCAAGCGCGCGCCGCCCCCGCCGCCGCGTCCAAACCCATCTCGTAAGCGGTTCTTACGAGATTCCGCCGTTGCAGGGGAATCGCGGCCCGCAGAGTTTTCCACAGTATGGAAAACTTTTTCGCGATTTTTCCACACAATGGAAAATAGCCGAGTGCCGAGCCCGAGCCGCAGGCGATGGGCGAACGCGAGGTCTATAGCGTCGCGCGTCTGCGCGGCGAGCAAGTGAGGCGCTGCGAACGAAGCGGCAACATGTTTCCACACTGTAANNAGAACCCGGCCGCGCCGGCGGAGGGCAGCAGGCCGGTCAACTGCCGGTTCAACGCCGCCGCATGATCGCCGAGCCACGAGGTGCCTTCGCGGACGTGGTCTTGGAGCGAGATCACGTCGCTTTCGAACCAACCCAGGCTCTTGATCAACGCCAGGACCGCCAACGCCCCGCAGGTCAGCAGGACCGAAACCTTCACGAAACGCCGATAGAACCACCCGAGGAAGAACCCTCCGATATAGCTCACCCCCAAGTGGACCGCGGCGGATGAAGGCTGCGCCTGCGTCTCGCTCCGCCAGAAGCCCGTCCCCAGAATCGCCACGACGGCCGCCACCCAGACCGATTTGGCCTTCCATGGCGCTCCGGGCCCCATCAACCATTCTGGTTTCCAGATCATCTCTCCGCCTCCGTTTTTCAAGAAAAGTATCCGACCCAGCAACCATCAGTTTTCTCGCATGCCCGTATTCGTTGGCATGTCCTTCCGTTGGCACATCCTCCGCGGCCGGCGGATTTTGCTTGCCGCGGATCGGGCGGGCCGCTATGTCGAGTCCATGTCTTTTCCGAAAAAAGGTGAGCGGCGGCCTGCGGATGGCCGTCCGCAAGTGCGACGCGCGGAATTCATCCATGATTTTCTGCGGGGAGCGTCCGGGTTGCCGCCGACGCCGTTCTACCTGATCGACGAAGCGCGGCTCCTCGCCAACATGGAAGTCATCCGGTCGGTCCGCGAACGTTCGGGCGCCAAGTCGCTGCTGGCCCTGAAATGCTTTTCCGCGTGGAGCGTCTTCCCGCTGATGCGGGAATACCTGGACGGCACCACGTCCAGTTCCCTGTTCGAGGCCAGGCTGGGCCACGAGAAATTCGGGAAGGAGACCCATGCCTACTCCGTCGCGTTCTCCGACGACGAGATCGCGCACGTCCGCACGCTTGCCGACAAAATCATTTTTAACTCCGTCTCGCAACTGAAGCGCCATTGCGGGCGGGTCGCCGGCATGCCGCTCGGGCTGCGGGTCCAGCCCGGCGTCAGCCATTCCCATTTCGACCTGGCCGATCCCGCCCGTCCCCATTCCCGGCTCGGAGCCCGGAACCGCGCGGAGATCGAAGAGGTCCTGCCGCTGCTGTCGGGACTCATGTTCCATTGCCAGTGCGAAAACGACGACTTCGCGAGCTTCGCGCGGATTCTTGCGCACATCGGAGAAGCATTCGGTTCCCTGCTCGATCGGCTGGAATGGGTCAGTTTGGGCGGCGGGGTCTCGTTCACCGGGGCGGGGTATCCCTTGGACGACTTCTGCGGCGCGCTCGCCGGCTTCTCCCGCCGCCATGGCGTGCAGATCTATCTGGAACCCGGCGAAGCGGCCGTGGCCGGCGCCGGTTTTCTCGTCGCCCGCGTCCTCGACGTCGTCCGCAGCGACGCCGACGTCGCCATCGTCGATGCCGGCGTCGAACCCCACATGCTGGACCACCTGATATACGGAACCTCGGCCCGGCTGGCGCAGCCCGAACCGCCGGACGGGCGCGAATACCAGATCGCCGGCCGCACGTGCTTGGCGGGGGACGTGTTCGGAACCTATCGCTTTCCGGGCGAGTTGCGGCCGGGGGATCTCGTCGTTTTCGCCGACGCGGCCGGCTACACCATGGTCAAGAAGAACTGGTTCAACGGCCTGCCCATGCCGGCCATCGCCGTGCGGCGCCTGGACGGAACGGTGGACCTCGTCCGGTCGTTTTCCTACGCCGATTACCTTTGCAGCCTGTCATAAACCAAGGAGGACCTGCCCATGACCAATAAAAACGTGTTGATCGTCGGCGCCGGAGGCGTCGCCCACGTGGCTGCCCACAAGTGCGCCCAGCACAACGACGAGCTCGGCGACGTCTGCATCGCCTCCCGGACGAAGAGCAAATGCGACAAGATCATCGCCAGCATCCACCGGAAAGGCCACTGGAAGGACGCCTCCCGCAAGCTCCACGCCCGGACGGTCGATGCCCTCGACGTGGATGCCGTGGCCCGGCTGATCGAGGAGACCCAGTCCGGCATCGTGCTCAATCTCGCTCAGGCCTTCGTCAACATGACGGTGCTCGAGGCCTGCCTGCGGACGGGCGCGGCCTATCTGGACACCGCCATCCACGAAGATCCCGCCAAGGTGTGCGAAGACCCACCTTGGTACGCCAACTACGAATGGAAGCGCGCCGACCGGTGCGCCGAGCGGGGCGTCACGGCCATCCTGGGCGCCGGGTTCGATCCCGGCGTCGTCAACGCCTACTGTGCCTTGGCCGCCAAGCGCCATTTCGACCGGATCGACACCATCGACATCCTGGACGTCAACGCCGGCCGCCACGGCAAGTATTTCGCCACGAATTTCGATCCCGAAATCAACTTCCGCGAGTTCGTGAAAGTGTGGTCCTGGATCGACCGCAAGTGGGTGAGCAGCCCCGTCCACGACGAGAAGTGGGTGTTCGACTTCCCGGTCGTGGGGGCCCAACCGGTCTATCTGACCGGCCACGACGAGATCCATTCCCTGTCCCGCTACGTCGATGCGGAAAGCATCCGGTTCTGGATGGGGTTCGGCGACCACTACATCAACGTGTTCAACGTGCTCAAGAACGTCGGCATGCTGTCCGAAAAATCCGTCAAGACCGCCGAAGGCGTCGAAGTCGTGCCGCTCAAGGTCCTCAAGGCCATCCTGCCCGATCCAACGTCCCTGGCCAAACGCTACACGGGCCATACCTGCATCGGCACGCTGGTCAAGGGCGAGAAGGACGGAGAGTGGAAGGAAATCTTCATCTACAACGTCTGCGACCACGCGGCATGCTACAAGGAACTGGAATCCCAGGCCATCAGCTACACCGCCGGCGTCCCGCCCGCCGCCGCCGCGATCCTGATCGCCCGCGGAACCTGGGACGCCAAAACCATGGTCAACATCGAACAGCTCGATCCCGAACCGTTCCTGGATCTGCTCGGAAAAATGGGCTTGACCACCCAGATCGAAGACCGCACCCCCCGGCCCCAACCCATCGGATAGGGCGCCGGCCATGACGACCGGATTTTAGAGCGGGTTTCGGTTTTCCGTGGCCGGTCCCGACGAGGCCGGCCCTTACCGGCTGTAATCCCCGGCGGCTTCCGGCTGATACAGGATGTCTTCGATCCGGATCCGGCGCTTTCCGGATGGAACCGGCCATTCGACGACATCGCCCTTGGCGTATCCCAGGATCGCGGTTCCGATGGGGGCGAGAACCGAAATGGAGCCGTTGTCGATGTTCGCATCTTTGGGATACGCGAGCACGTATTCCATCCGTTCGGAGGTGTCCAGGTCGTGCAAGGCGACCTTGGAATTCATGGTCACCACGTCGGGGGGGGCGTTTTGGGGAGGAACGATCACCGCCTGCTCCAATTCCTTCACCAGCGACTCGAGATCCTTCCGGGCATGGCTGCCGAACTCCGTGGCCACTCCGGCAAGTTCCATCAGCCGTTTTTTGTCGTGTTCCGTGATGTATAGCGTTCTTGGGGTCATGGGTTTTCCTTTCTATGTCTGTTTCGGATGTTCGTTGCCGCGACGGCGGCGGCTTGTCCATGGATTGTCTGCGCCCGCCTAGGGATTGGTGCATTTTCCCGGCCGGATACGCCGGACCGGCGCGAAGTCGTCGTGGAATTTCTTCGCGACGAGGCTTCGGATTGCGGCGAGCCCCTGCGCGGCGTCGGCGCCCGTGGCGGTCACGGCCAAGTGGGCGCCGCATTCGGCGCCCAAGGCCAGGACTTCCATCAGGTCCTTGGCGTCGGCCGTGCGATCTCCATGGGATATTTCGATTTTCGCGCGGTACTCGCTGGCCAGCTTCACCAGCCGGGCGGCGGGCAGCACGTGCAGGCCGGATGGGTTCTCCANNGTCGCCGCGACGCTTGCCGCGCGGTTTCGACCGCGCGTTCGAACGCATCGGACTTGTCGAATACGAAATCCGCACCCTCCTCGAAACAGTGCAGCCGCGTTTTCGCATCCGCGCGGCTCGTCAGGACGACGACCATGCAGTAGGGATCCAACGCCATGGCGTGGCGCAGGACTTCCAGCCCGCTCCCGTCCGGGAGATGCAGATCGAGCAGGATGGTCTTGGGCCGCAGCATGTCGAACATGCGGACGGCCTCGGCCACGGAACCGGCCACGGCGACGAGGATGTCGGGAGAAGATTTCCTCAACATCTTGACCAGAAGCCGGCGCATGGGCTTGGAAACGTCCACCAACAACATGCGGGGCGTACCGCTTCCGATGGCGAACGGCTGGCGCGGCCGGCCGCTGTGGGCGCTCGCGGCGACTTGGGGATTCGATTTTCTCGTCATGGCTTCTCCTTTTGGGCGTGGCATTCGGGTTTCGTCCAAGGTCCGGAAGACCGGCGGGTTCAGTACAATTTCCGGCGGAATTCCCGCGGCACCGGATCGCCGCCCTCCCAAACCACCCGGCGGAAGTGATCCGGATCCGTGTTCCCTTCGGTGTTGATGAGCAAGATCTGGGACTCGGGACCGAGCTGCATCTTCCGCTTGAGGTCCGCCAAGCCTTCGTGTTCGGCAACGTACATCAGCGCGCCCAGCGTCACCGCGCCGGATTCGCCGGAGACGATGAACGGATCCCCCGCCACCGGCACGCCATAGACGCGCATGCCTTTGGCGGCGACGAAATCGGGGCACGCCAAAAAATAATCCGCGCACCGGGACAGGACGTCCCACGCCAGCGGACTGGGATCCCCGCAGGCCAGGCCGGCCATGATCGTATCCAAGGTGCCCGCGACGGAATGGGGCCGTCCGTCGTCGCATTTGACGGACTCGAAGAGGCAAGCGGCCTTGTCCGGCTCCACCACGGCCACCGTCGGCCGCCGCTCTCCGAACAACTTCCGGTAATAGCCCGCCACGGAAGCCGCGAGCGCGCCCACGCCGGCCTGCACGAACACGTGCGTGGGCTGGCTGATGCCCTGCCCCGCCAGCTGCTCCTGGATTTCGGCCATCAAGGTGGTGTAGCCCTGCATCACCCAGCACGGGATGTCTTCGTAGCCCACCCACGAGGTGTCCGAGATGATCTGCCAGCCGTTGGCGGCGGCATCCCGGGTGATGGCCCGCACGGCATCGTCATAGGTCCCCGGGATCACCTTCACCTCCGCGCTGTATTCCTCGATCGCCTGGATGCGGGGTTTGGACGTTCGCTCGTGGACGTACACAACGCAGCGGAAACCCAGTTCCATCGCCGCCCACGCCACGCCCCGGCCGTGGTTGCCGTCGGTGGCCGTCGCGAAGCAGATGTCGCCGAGCTGGGCGCGCACCTTTTCGGACTTCAACTCGGACACCGTCAGTTCCCGGTCGCGGATGCCCAGCCGCTTGCGGAGAAACTGGTAGATGGCGAAGGAGCCGCCCAGCACTTTGAAGGAATTCAGGCTCAGGCGCTGGGACTCGTCCTTGACCCAGATGCCGCCCACGCCCAGCAGTGCGGCCAGGCCCGACAGGCTTTTCAGCGGGCTCATGTGGTAGCCGTCGAGCTGGCGGTGCAACTGCCGGGCGATTCCCGTGATGCCCGGCGGCAGCAATCGTTCCAGGGCGCGGCAGGTTTCGGCCTGGCTCGTGCGCCGGTTTTCGATCCATTCCAATGGCAGTTTGGCGGGATGTGCATTCATGACTTTTCCTTTACGTGGGAACCAAACCGCATCTTCGGCCATGCAAGAATATATTCAAGCCAAATCCGTTCCCGGCGGGCGGCTCGGACCGTTTGATTTTCCGGCCGGACTGTGATTGAATTGGAGCACTCCGGACGTGGAAAAGGAAGCCTCCATCCCGACCCGCAAAACGCTGCTGGGCGTGCCCTACGACCACTATCGGATGGCCGATGGCGCAGATCTGTACGTGACGCCGTTCGGCCGGCCGTTTCTGCGGCACCTGTGGCCGGATAACTGGCTGGAACCGGAGTGGTTCGGCAAAAGCCGCGAAGCGCTGCAGGGAACCAGCACGGTCTACAAGATCAAGACCAAGCCCGTGGCGGGGGCCAGCAAAGACATCGTCGTGAAATGGTGCCGCATGGGTGAAGACGTGCCGATGGACACCTTTACCCGTTCAAAATTCATCGAGACGGATTTCAATTCCCCCTATGAGGAATTCTCCTTGTTGATGGAAATGCGGGCGCGGGCACGCCCGGGCACGATCCGCACCCACAAGCCGCTGGCCATTTTCGTTCCGGCCAAACGCCTGGAACTCTGGCAAACGGGGCGCTCCAAGTCGAAAATCGACTACAAGAAGGCGAAGTACCGGGACGTGGAACTGGACATTTATCGGCAGTACATCCTCATCTACGAGTGGATCAAGGGCGTGGCGAGCACAGAAGCGGCCGCGGCCCAGGCTTCGCAGGCGGCGGGTTATGCCGATGCGAACTCATTTGCCCTGGCCATGCTGGACCGCTCCATCGAGGACATGCAGCAGGCGGGCTTCCACGTGTTGGACGTGAAGCCGCAGCACGTGATCGTCCGGCCTAAACCGAACGGCGGGCTGTTGCAGGACCGCAGCGGGCGGACGGCCTATGCCCTGGTGGATTTCGAGCTGCTGGAGCGAACTCCGGAATACGAGAAACAGGCCAAGCAAGAGCGGCGTCAAACCTATCTCGAACGGCAGCGGGACCGGTTCCAGACCCAGGAACGACCCCGGTCCTTTCCCCCGCACCTGCATCCCGCGCGCATTTTCGGCGTGGACTACGTCCACGGCGACTGCGACAGCACGCGCGGCAAGCTCTGGGTGGTGGGGCGCGATCCGCATCTGTTCGACTATTTCCTGCCCGAGCGCTGGCGGCGCACGCCGCGTCAAAGCCTTTCCGCCAGTGCCCAGGTCTACTACACGAAATCGAAGGACGGCATCCAACTCGTCTGGAAGGTGTCCCAGGTGGGCGATCCGGTCAGCGCGGCGGACGTCCCCGGCGCACGGGCCGCCCATGGCTTCAACAGCCCGTTCGAAGAGTTCGCGTTTGCGTTCGATTTGGCCGCGGCCGACGTCCCCACCACCTATCCCCGGGCGATCTACATGCTGGGCCATCACTCGACCTTGCCGCCGGAAGCCCGCGATCTGCGCCGCTACGAAAGCCACCGGGATCACCGCATGCCGGACGGATCCCCCGTGCTGCAGCGCGAGCGCAACTACATCACGATCTGGGGCTTTTGGAACGGAACCGACGACGTGGTGGCCGGCGAAGAAACCCGGCGGAGCCATTGCCGCGGCATCAACGGCTTGCAGGCCTTGGCCGACGGCCGCATCGACGCCGCCCAGTTGGAAGCCGCCACCGCGAAAATGGCGCGGCTGCTGGCCGGCGCGGGAGTCGCCAGCACCGGCCTGCTCGGGACGCACTTCCTGCTGACGCTCTCGCCGGAAGACGAGTTGCTGCGCGATCCGGACGGCACCCTGGCCGTGCGGCTCTGCAACTTCGAGCTTCTCCGCCAGCTCGACTGATCCGCGCGGCAGCCCGGCGGATCACCAGTGCGGCTGGTTGCCGATCTCCACGCCGGTGACGTCGTCCGCGTCCATGATGGTGATGAACGCATTGCCGTCGATTTCGTTGACCGTCCGCTTCAACGCCGACACCTCCTGGCGCTGGACGACCGAGTAGAGCAGTTTCCGCTCCATCCCTTCGAAACCGCCGTGGCCGCTGAGCAGGGTGACCCCGAACTTGTGCTTCCGGGTGAGGGCTTCCGCCACGGCCTGCCATTGCTCGGACATGATCAGCGCAGTGCGCCGCCGGGCCAGGCCGTGGAACACCTGGTTCGTGAACTGGGAGCTGACGAAGACGAATACCAGCGTGTACAGCACCTTCTCGATCGGGAACAGCAACGCCGACAGAACCAGCACGGCGGCATTGACGATCATCGCCCCCGTCCCGATCGTGATGCCGAACAGCTTGTTCAGGATGACCGAGAGAATCTCCGAGCCCCCGCTGGAACCGTACGAACGCAGGATGACGGCCACTCCGATGCCGGACAGCGCCCCGGCGGTCACGGCGCAAAGCATGGGGTCCGCGAGCGCCAGTTCCATGTCGATGAACGCCAGTGCGAGGGAATAGATGGCCAATCCCAGCAGCGAATACAAGACGAACCGGCGACCGACGAAATAACCGCCGAGCGCGAACACCGGGATATTGAGCGCGAAGTACACCAGCCCCACGGGGAATTCCGGCCGCAGATAGCTGATGAGCAAGGCAAAGCCGGTCAGACCCCGCGACAGGAACCCGTGCGGCATCACGAAAGCCTTGACCGCAAACGCGCACAACAGGCTTCCCGCCGCCAACAGCCCGAACTGATACAGAAAATTCATCGTTTTCTTGACCATAGCCCACCTCCTTGATTCGCGCCCTGCCAGGCATCAAACAACCGTGCCGCCCTCGATCGCGCGAAGTAGATCTCTTCATAGGAAACATGCAACTCCGGGTCAAGCAAATTGGATCATGTGGCCCATGCGTTGCGTTTGTGCGTAAAAAACACACGTGTGTCGGTTCCGAAGCTCCTCCTTGCGGTTATGCCCTCTCCGCCCAAAAGAGAAAGGCGTCAATATTTGCAAGTGGCAACCGTGGATGCACGATGCGAGTGCCGGGCGCCCCTCCCCCAAGGCTACTCGCCTTCAAGGATCAGGGAACGGGCCATCGCTTCACCCGGCGGATATCCGACCTTGACCAGGGCCTTGAAAGAATCTTGGGCCTATTTTTAATCTGCGGCGATTCGGGGACTGGGGAATAGACTCCACAGCGGCCATCTACACATTGGTTATTGCATCAAGAAGTTTACTTTCGTATTGATTTTGTAAATCTATGGTTTACATTAAAAGACATAAAACAAACCGGATTTGGCTGCGTGTTTAAAGTAATGTCGAAATGTGAATTCAGGATGGTCAAAATGGAGTCCAAATTAAACCAGTTGTTGAAGCAATGGCCGAAAGGTACGGTGGCGACCGCCACGTGGCTTCAAAAGAACGGCGTTTATCGCCAACTGGCCCGGCAGTATGTCGCCAGCGGGTGGATGGAGTCATTGGGGCATGGGGCATTCGTGCGCAACGGCGAGAAAGCGGATTGGCTGGGCGGGCTCTACGCGCTTCAAATGCAATTGGGGCTTTCGATCCATGTGGCGGCGGCCACCGCGCTGTCGATGAAGGGGCTCGGCCATTTCCTGCCCCTGGGGGAAAAAGCCGAAGTTCAGTTGTTCGGTGAACACCGTAAAAAGTTGCCGGCATGGTTTGCGCATCACCCCTGGGGCGTGCGGGTCTTGTACCACACGCCGAAGTTGCTTTCATCGTCCGACCCGGCCAGCTTCACGACTGTGGAGCATGGGGCATTCGCAGTTCGGGTTTCCGCTCCGGAACGCGCCATGCTGGAGGTGTTCCATCTCGCCACGACCAACGCGGCCATCGACCACGCGCTCGAACTCATGGCGGGGTTGAGCACGCTGCGTCCCCAAGTCGTCCAGTCGTTGCTGGAAGAATGCCGCTCGGTGAAGGTCAAACGCCTGTTTCTGTGGGCGGCGGCGGAAGCCAATCATGCCTGGTTCGGTCGGCTGGCCGTGGAACGCGTGGATCTGGGAACCGGCAAACGCCAAGCCTACCGGGGTGGACGGCTCGACGCGAAATACCAGATCACGGTGCCCAGAAAGGACGATGTGCATGTTTGAGTCCATCTACGTGAGACAAGCGCAGTTGCTCGTGCGCTGCCTGCCCGAGGTCGGCAAGCAAACCTGCTTCGCCCTGAAGGGCGGGACGGCCATCAACTTTTTCTTCCGCCCCATGCCGCGGTTGTCGGTCGATATCGATCTGGCCTACCTTCCTCTGGTCNNGGAAGGCATCGCGTCGGACGTGGCGCGGCGGATCGACTCCGCCCGCGTCCACGTGGCCCGCGTGGGCGGAATGGCAACCAAGCTGGTGGTTGCGCTCGACGACGCGCAAATCAAGGTGGAGCCGAACTCCGTCTTGCGCGGGAGCGTGCACCCTCCCGAAATGCGCGACCTATGCCCCGAAGCCCAGAGATTCTTCGAGCAGTTCGTCTCCGTGCCGACACTTTCCCTCGCCGACTTGTACGCCGGCAAGATTTGCGCGACGCTCGACCGGCAGCACCCCCGCGACCTGTTCGACGTGCGGCTGTTGCTGGACAACGAGAGCTTCACTCCCCAGACGCGCCGGGCCTTTGTGGTCTATTTGGCCAGCCACGACCGTCCGATGCACGAGTTGCTGGACCCGCAGTTCAAGGATCTTGCAGAAACCTACGCCTCCGAATTTGCCGGAATGGCCAAAGAAGAGGTCCCGGTCTCCGTCCTGGCCGAAATGCTGACCCGGATGGTGGGCCTGATCCGCGGCGGCTTGGATGCCGACGAGAAACGGTTCCTGCTCTCCATGAAGCAAGGCGAACCCGATTGGGAGGTGTTGGGAATCCCCCATCTGCGAGACTTGCCGGCCTTGCAATGGAAGCTGCAAAACATCCGTCGGATGAATGCGGACAAGCGAGCCAAGATGCTGGAGAAATTGCGCCGGATTCTGGAGAGTTGACCCGCGGGAACCCAGGCGTTCTTGATCCTGGGGCCTCACGCAGTCGCTTACAACAAACCCAACTTCCCGGCTGTAGGTTGCGATTTGCGCGGGGCTTCTCTCCGCCGGTGCCGGTTCTCGGGCGGGAGCTGGATTGCTAGGCACGGGACAGGCTGGGGGCTCAAAAATATTCTCCGGGGCGGGCTGAAGCGTTGACGGAGTGGCAGACAAAGGGGGGCTTGCGGCCACCGGATATTGAGTCTTATGGGTCTTCGGAAAAAGTGTTGACAGAGTGTTGACAAATTTGGCGCTTAAAGGTGCCTTTATGTGCCAAAACAACCCTTTTAGCGAAAATGCAATTATTCTCTAGGAAAAGCGTGTTTTTTCAATACAGGCTTGGGTAAAAACTGGCGCGCCTGGCAGGGATCGAACCTGCGACCCTGAGATTAGAAATCCGATGCTCTATCCAACTGAGCTACAGGCGCGTTTCTGCCGGGACCATACAAAACCCCGCGGTGCTTTTCAAAGTTTACTTCCCGCGCCCGTTGGGCTATTCACAAGCCCATGAATTCCGCATCCGGCATCGCCTCCGGCTGGTTTCCGCGCGCGGCGGGATCCGACCGCCAGGCGCGGCCATTGCCCTGCGGCGTGTGCGAAGCGCCGCCCCCCGCCCCCGCCCCTTTCACCGAACGCCATCTCCAATGCGTCTGGGCCGACGACCGGTTGCGTCCCAAGACTCTCTTCACCGCCTCCGGCGAACGCGTGCAGGTGGAGCATCCCGGCGAGTGGAACACGGGCCCCGGCCCCGATTTCCTGAACGCCGCGCTGCGGGTCGGCCCCGAGCTGCGGCGCCTCACGGGCGACGTGGAAATCCATATCCGCCCCGCCGACTGGCAGCGCCACCGCCACGCCGCCGATTCGCGCTACCGCCGCGTCTGCGCCCATGTCGCCTTCTATCCCGGCACGCTGCCCGCCGCGGAACTTCCCGCCGGCGCGCTGCAAATCGCGCTGCGCCCCGCGTTGGACGCCCTCCCCGATTTCTCGTTCGACAACATCGACCTGCTGGCCTATCCCGTCGCCGCCCGCGCCGCGCCTCCTCCTTGCCGCGAGGCGATGTCGCGCCTGACGCCGCCCCAGCGCGGCGCGGTGCTCGACGCCGCGGGCGAAACCCGCCTCCGCCGCCGCGCCGAACTCCTGCAATCCGCCATGCTCGACCGCGGTCCCGCGCAAGTGATCTACGAAGAGGCCATGGCCGCCCTCGGCTACCGTCCCAACAAGGCCCCCTTTCGGCGCTTGGCGCGCCTGCTGCCCCTCGACCGCCTGCGCGAGAAATCCGCCGGCGACCCNNTGCCCTCCTGATGGGTTGCGGCTCGCTGCTGCCCGATCCCACCACCGCCCGCCGCGCGTGGGACGACGAAACCAAAACCTTCCTCCGCCGCTGCTGGGATGCGTGGTGGCCGCTATCCGATGAATTCCTCGCACGACGAATCCCGCGTTCCGATTGGTCCATGACGGGCATCCGCCCCGCCAACCGCCCCGAGCGGCGCTTGATGGCCGCCGCGCTGCTCTTCGCCCCCCCCGCCAGCCTGCCCGAGCGCCTCGCCGCCCTGGCCCAAAATCCCCGCGGCGTTCCCACCGAAGAACTGCTGGCGCTGTTCGATCTGCCCGCCGCGCCCTACTGGCCCAACCGGCTTTCCTTCTCCTCGGCTCCCGCGAAGGAACCCGTCGCGCTGGTCGGCCAGTCCCGCGCGCAGGCCATCCTCGTGAATCTGCTCCTCCCCGCCTTCGCCGCGATGGGCGCGCCCGCCGCGGCGTGGAAGCCGCTGCTCGACGATCTCCCCGCCGAGGCATCCAACGAACTGATCCAGCAAACCGCCCTGCGCCTGTTCGGCCAGGACCACGCCCCCCGGCTCTATCGCTCGGGATTGCGCCGCCAGGGGCTCATCCAGATCCACCACGACTATTGCCTCGGCGACCGCACCCTCTGCGCCGCCTGCCCGTTCCCCCAGACCTTGGAATCCATCGCCCCATGAAGAAAGCCCCGGTCCGCGTCTATGGCCACCGGTTTTCGTTCCCGCCCGAGGCGGAGGACGAAAACCGCCACGTCAACAACATCGAATACGTCCGCAAGCTGCAGGAATCGGCCATCGCCCATACCCGCCAAAACGGCTGGGCCCCGGATGAACTGCACGAACGCGGTTGGACGTGGGTCGTGCGCTCGCACTTCATCGAATACCTCCAGCCCTGCCAGGCCGGCGAGGACATCGTGATCCACACCTGGGTCGCGAACTTCCAGAAGATCCGCTCGCTGCGCAAATACCGCTTCGTGCGCGTGTCCGACGGCGCCGTCTTGGCCAACGCCCAGACGGATTGGGTCTTCCTGGATTTCCGCAAGCTACGCCCGATGGCCATCCCGCCCGAGGTCCTCGCGGCCTACGTCGTCGTGCCCGAGGCCGAGGAAAAGGACATCCGCTGACGGCGGGCGGTCCGCCCGCCTCAGGCGCGGGACCGGCGGCGGAGCTGGCCGCAGGCCGCATCCAGGCTCTTGCCCTTGGATTCGCGCAGGGTCACCGACACCCCGCGGTTCTCCAGCGTCCGCTGGAAGGCCTCGATGGCGGCGCGCGACGGCGCCTCGCCTTGGAATTCATCGACGGGGCTCAACGGAATCAGGTTCACCCGGCAGGAGAACTTCCGCAGATGGTCCGCCAGCTCGTGCGCATGATCCACGGAATCGTTGATGCCGCGGATCAAGGTGTATTCGAACGTGACGAACCGCTTGGTCTTGGCCGTATAGTCCACGCAGGCGGCCAACAGCTCGGGCAGCGGATACTTGTTCTCGACGGGCATCAGCTTGCGCCGCAGCTCGCGGTTCGGGGCGTGCAGCGAAACGGACAGCTCGACCTGCAACCCCTCCTCCGCCAGCCGCCGGATGCCGGGAACGACCCCGCAGGTGCTGAGCGTGATCCGCCGCGCGCCGACGTTCAACCCGTCGGGATGGTTCAGGATGCGGATGGACTTGAGCACCTCGTCGTAGTTGTCGAACGGCTCGCCCATGCCCATGTAGACGACGTTGTCCGGCCGCCGGCCCTGCAGATCGGCCACCTGCTGGAACTGCGCCACGATCTCTCCGGCGGACAGGTTGCGGATGAACCCGCATTTGCCGCTGGCGCAGAACGCGCAACCCATCTTGCAGCCCACCTGCGTCGAGAGGCAGACCGTGGTCCAATCGCGGGCGGGGATCAACACGGTCTCGATGCTGTCGCCGTCGTCCAGGCGGAACAGCCATTTGGTCGGGCCGCCGACCATGCCTTTTATCTCAAGGCCCTCGACCGGCGCGGGGGTGTGGGTTTCGGCCAGCTTCTCCTTCAGGTCTTTCGGGAGGTTGACCATTTCATCCCAGCGGGTCGCGTTCTGCACCTGGAGCCACCGCCACAGCTGTTTGCCGCGGAAGGCCGGCTGTCCGGCCGTCTGGCATAGCGCCTGCAGCTCCTCGGGAAACAGGCCTTGTAGGGCGATTTTCATCTCATGGGCCACAACCAACGGCGGGGCGCGGGGCGCGCCCCGTCGTGCTCGGGTTTGGCGCGGCCGCACAGCCGATCAATAGCGGTAATGGTCGGGCTTGTAGGGCCCGTCCGCGGGCACGCCGAGATAGGCGGCCTGTTTGCGGCTCAGACGGTCCAGCTTCGCGCCGAGGTGCGCCAGGTGCAGGCGCGCCACCTTCTCGTCCAGCTTCTTCGGCAGCGTGTACACGCCCACCGGATACTTCGCCGCGTTCGTGAACAGCTCGACCTGGGCGATGACCTGGTTCGAGAAGCTGTTGCTCATCACGAAGCTCGGGTGGCCCGTGGCGCAGCCAAGGTTGACGAGGCGTCCTTCCGCCAGCAGCAGCAGCGACTTGTCCTTCGTCGTCCAGATGCGGTGCACCTGCGGCTTGATCTCCTCCCAGCGGTACTTCTTCATTGCCGCCGTCTGGATCTCGCTGTCGAAGTGGCCGATGTTGCACACGATCGCCAGGTTCTTCATCTTCCGCATGTGCTTCTCGGTGATGACGTCGCAGCAGCCCGTCGTCGTCACGAAGATGTCGCCTTGCGTGCAGGCCTCGTCCATCGTCATGACCTCGTAGCCGTCGATCGCCGCCTGCAGCGCGCAGATCGGGTCGATCTCCGTCACGATTACGCGCGCGCACTGGCCGCGCAGCGACTGGCACGAGCCCTTGCCCACGTCGCCGTAGCCCGCCACCACGGCCACCTTGCCGGCGATCATCACGTCCGTCGCCCGCATGAGGCCGTCCACCAGCGAGTGGCGGCAGCCGTAGATGTTGTCGAACTTCGACTTCGTCACCGAATCGTTCACGTTGAACGCCGGGAAGAGCAGCTCCTTGCGCTCCGCCATCTGGTAGAGGCGGTGCACGCCCGTCGTCGTCTCCTCCGTCACGCCCTTGATGCTCTTGGCCATCTTGAGGAACCGCCCCGGGTTCTT
>MTKZ01125753.1_pt1 | contig 18552 bp, 14 predicted proteins | sample 1042781 | NCBI WGS metagenome assembly MTKZ01 (sample SAMN06212207, study PRJNA360539) | anaerobic digester metagenome | biome: Wastewater treatment plant; material: sludge; isolation source: anaerobic digester fed with sludge from wastewater treatment plant | place: Denmark: WWTP Viborg ... | reverse complement strand
GGATCACGGCCACAGGGCCCGGCGGGATTGAGTTGCGTCTGCCGGGCGGTTGGCGCGTGGTGGTTCGGCCGGGGTTTGATCGGCAGACGCTCGTCGACCTGCTGCAGGTCCTGGAGACGAGTTCATCCGATCGGGCAACGCGGGAGACGGTCGCATGATCGCGCTGCCCTCGCTGTCGCAGTTGGATCGGGCCTCATCGACGCGGATCTGGCTGTGCATTGGCCCCACGGACATGCGGCGCGGGTTTGATCGCCTGGCGGAGCAGGCTCACACGGTCACGCGTCAGGACCCGCAGTCGGGGCACCTGTTTGTGTTTCGCTCAAGAGGCGGTGACCGGCTCAAATTGCTCCACTGGGACAAGGATGGATACGTTCTATGGTACAAGCGGCTCGAGGAGGGTACGTTCAAGCTGCCCAGACTGAACGCCTCGCAACACTCCGTGGAACTGCAGGCCAGCGAGTTGGCGATGATGCTCGACGGCATTGACCTGAGCAGCGTGAAGCGCGTCCGGCGTTATCGTCGCGAAGAAAAAAGTTTATAGAAAAACATTTTCGATCGCAACCTCTTCGTCGGTTGCGTGTCTTATCGTGTAGTCATGGACGACACACGCCAACCGACATCTCTGCCCGACAACATCGACCAGCTCAAGGCGATGATCGCCGCGCGCGATGAACAACTCGTTCAACAGCAATCGACCATCGTGGCCCTCACGCAGCAGCGGGACGAGTTCTATCTCAAGAACCTGCAGCTGGAAGTACGGCTGGCCAAGGCTCTCAAGCAGGCCTACGGTCCCCGAGCCGACCGGATTAATGATTCGGCGCAGATGCTGCTGGACTTCGGTCAGAAGCTCGAAGCGTTACCGGTTCATGCGGGTGATTTGCCTCCGGAAGAGAAAACCGCCGAACCTGCGGCAGCACGTCGTCCTGTATCCCGGCGTATTCATACCCGTGGCCGTCGGGATATCGGTTCGATGGACCACCTGCCCATGGTCGAGCAGAAGTACGAACTGACCGGTGACCTGTGCCGCTGCCCGGCCTGCCAGCGTCAGCGGGACAAGATCGGCGAGGAGGTCAGCTACACCATCGAGCAGGTGCCGGCCACGCTCGTCCGGGTCAAGCACATCCAGTGCAAGTATGCCTGCCGCTGCTGCGAGCAGAACGGCGATCATCCGCAGATCGAGCTGGCCGAGAAGACCAACGGGTCGCCCATCGACAAGGGCATGCCCGGCCCGGGGCTGCTGGCCTACATCACCACGTCGAAATACGCGGACTACCTGCCGCTGCACCGGCTGCAGGGCATCTTCGAACGCCAGGGATTCGAGCTGGATCGCTCGACGATGTGCCTGTGGATGGCCGATGTCGCCCGACTGGTCCGGCCGATCTACGATCTCATGATCCGGCGGGTCCTGCAATCGCACGTCCTGGCCACCGACGACACGATCATGCCGCTGCTGCAGCCCGGGCGGGCCAGGCAGTCCCGGATGTGGATCTACCTGGGCGACGAGGCCCAGCCGTACAACGTCTTCGACTTTACCATCAGCCGGGCACGCGACGGCCCGAAGCGATTCCTCAAAGGATTCTCTGGTGTACTACTGGCCGATGCCTATGGCGGATACGACGGGATCGTCCTGGACCAGGCTCTTCGTCGCGCCGGCTGCTGGTCGCATGCCCGGAGGAAGTTCGTCGAGGCCGAGCCGACCGCGCCGGATCTGGCCCGCACTCTCCTGCGGACAATCAAGGGCCTGTTCGACATCGAGGCCCGGGCCAAGGGCTTGTCGAACACCGACCGCCTGGACATGCGCCGAGCCGAGTCGCAGCCGATCGTGGATGCGCTGCACAACCTGTTCGCCGAGCAGAAAGACCGACTCGTGCCCAAGCACCCGATGGTCCAGGCGATCGGTTATGCCCTGAACCAGTGGTCGGAGTTGACCCTGTTCACCACCGATGGGGCCGTGCCGCTCCACAACAATCTGGCGGAACAGCAAATGAAGAGAATCGCCCTGCTCCGCAAGAATGCCCTCTTCGTAGCCACCCCCCGAGGCGGCCAGACCGCAGCCATCCTCAGCAGCCTCACCAGCACCTGCCAACGCCACGGCGTCAACCCGCAGGTCTACCTCACCCAGTTGCTGGCCGGGATCCAGGACACCCCGATCAGCCAACTCGACCAATGGCTGCCCGACCAGTGGAAGGCCGCTCAGACCCCAAGCACCGCCGGTTCAGCGGCCTCGTAACGCAGTTGTACCGACCGTTGAATGATCGCACGGTGTCACAGGGGGGTGTGCTTGACCAAGCGGACACGCAAGGTTACGGATACCTATTGGTACCTTGCCGCGACGGCCCCACTGCTCGCCCTGGTTGGTGAACGGTTTGAGCGCTTCGCCACACCGTCAACGGGGAGAGGAAGATGAGCAGCACAGCCGCCTCACCGCAACGTGCCCCGCTCGGTCCAGCTCTCCATCGCTACTTCTGTCAGTACCTGATCGGTCATTCGAGCGTCTTCGCGGAGGTGTTGGCACATCATCACCAGGATTGCGGAAGAACCCCGTTTGCCCGCCCGGCGTCAACCTTCAGATGCCGTCCGTGGCATCCCTTGTTCCGACCTATCGGCAGGATGACTCAAAAACCCGTCGCCGAAGAGAGCTTGAGATGTGGGTAATTGATAGGTTCACCGGACGCTTACCCCATCCTGGCGTCCGCACCGCCCGAACCCCACAAGCATCTACCCGAAGAAGATCCAGAAGAAGACCCAGTCGAAGAAGACAGGTGCGCGTCCGGAGAGAAGAAAACCAAGAGGAAGAGAATACATTCCCAGTCCGGCTAACTCATCGCAGTCTCAGAACGGCGCCGGCAAGCCGCGACGACCCACGTCAACGCCAAGTGCCTTGTTCTCACGGTTGCCTTCTCATTGCGAACTTTATTGTCGACCCGCTTGGGCACAATCCAGTCTAAGGTACACCCACTGGGAGAGAAACGGGACACAGTAGACGTTGCCGTACTCATCAATAAACTGGAAGTCCTCGCTCTGACCAAACCTGATCGCGCCGTCATCTAGTGTAACTGGAATCTCGCTTGCTTCATCCCACACGGGTCCGCTTTGGCAACCAAAAGGTATATACTCATCACAGATAGTGATGTACCTCGGCTGAACCGTGATGCGGTCCGGACCGCTAATGACGAAATCCATCCGCTTCTCAGTCAGCACATCGTATCCGGACACGTCGTTCAAGACTCCTCGAATCAACTGAGTGATTGTGAGGCAACCGGTCTCAAAATCGAAGTGATATAACTCAAACTCGCCATTATGATCCATACATGGCTCGACCCCATACATATCCTCGTACGACGACCGCGTCTTATAGGCTCCCCAGCATCCTGCCAGGCCAGCCAAGTCGTCAACCACCGTACCAGACGGAACACTCAGAAGAGGATGATCGGCGGTCTGTTCGAATCTCGCGGGATCCTCTTGCATCAGCGTGATCCCTTCAGGGATTCGATCCAGCAATTGTGATTGGGACATCCTCAACCCGGCGTCAAGGAACCAGTCAGGAAACGAGCACCCCTGCCAGACTAGAAGACTGACAACCATATAGAGGTATAAACAATCATTAATCTGTAAAGACTTCGATACGTATCGCGAATCCATGAATCCGCCACCCTTTCTGCTCCGCCCGTTTGCCCACCCAGCCATCACCATCAGGACGGCACTTGGTACCACCATAGCGATTGTTCATCTCCTGACAGATCGACTGACTGCATTGCTCGCCAGCTCCGGTAGAGCCATGCCAACCTACCCCGGCCATGACGCCATCTTTAGTAACCGTCCGGCACCTTTACGGCACATACGGGTCAGTCAGAGAATTACAATCTTTCAGGAATGCGTCGCCCTTAGCAATGCTCCAGTTGCCGCATTGGCCAAACTGCTGGCAGAGCCGCCAATTCACACCACAGTAACCCTGAGCATGGCAGGGGTTCTTACCCCCAGCCAGGCACTTAAGCAGCTTCGCACCGCAACCTTTCAAGAAGCGTTGGCATTTGTCTTTGCACGGATGCGCATAACACGCAGCGGCATCTACAAAGCAGCATAGAGGCCACCATTTACCCGCCTTCCCTAGGGCGTCCACAGCAACTGTGGGGGCATTCAACACGAACTCGTGCAAGTTCAGTCCGCCGGCCTCCTCGATCGGATCCCTGTTGATCCATCGTCCGAGTCGCGGGGAGTAGTAGCGGTGGCCCCAGTAACCCAGTCCGGTTTCGACGTCGAACCATTTGGTGCTGAAGCGGATGGGGTTGGCCAGGGCGAAGGTCGTGGCGTGTTCCTGCCAGTCGCCGTCGGCATCGGTGTCCGGGCCGATGATGTTTGCGTATGGATCGTACTCGTACTTGGCGGCGATGCTCTGATCGCTTGCCTTGATCACCTGCCCGACATTCCCGTTGGCGTCGTAGAAGAACCAGTAGCTCGGGGACCCCTGGGCGGCTGTCTCGTCGACTGCCAGCAAACCGCCGATGCCCCCGGCGTCATGAATGGTCCCTGACAAGTCGAGTCCCCAGGTGTACTTGCGGGTCGAGTCACCGTCGTCATCGAGCACCAGGACTACGTTCCATCCGTCGTAAACGTACTGCTCCAGGACGTCGGTCACCCAGTCGCCGTTCTCGCCTTCCTCGTCATCCCAGTGTTGGGTCCACTTGAATACCCGCCGGCCCATGTAGTCGTATTTGAAGCTCACCCATTGGTCGCCGTCCGCGGGCTCGTCCAGGTCGCCGGTGTACGCCTCGATCAGGCGGTTCTCGGCGTCCCAGGTATACGAGAAGGTCCCGTCGGTCTCGAGATTTCCATCTTTGTCGTAGGTGAACGACTCGTCCGGGTCCGACGTGGCCGTGTATTGGTTCACGCTGTTGCGGGTGTAGGTCATGGCCGGGTCGGCGTTGTCCACGTTGGACTCGGTCCGGTTGCCGATCGGATCGTAGACGTAGTCGAAGTCGCCCGGGCTCATCAGGCTGCCCGCACCCAGTGTCGTACCCGTCTTACGTAAGCCGCCGATCAGTTCGCTCCGATCATTATACCCGGATCGGTAGTCCCAATGATGGTCGCCGCTGCCGCCGGTGAACGCGCTGCCGGTCAAGGCTATGGCCGTCCGCCGGCCGAGGGTGTCGTTGGTGTAGTCGTACTTGGATACGGTGGTCGAGCCGACCAGATTCTCCACGAAATCGACCAGATCGCGGGTGCCATCGTACTTGCGGTGGATGGTGGCCAGCGTGACATTCGAGGAGGACTTGAAGTAGGTGTATTCCACCAGGTCGCTGGTGTTGGCGCTGTTTTCGAACAATCGGGCGTAGACCGCTCCGTAGGTGCTATCCAAGCCAGGGCCAGTGATTCTCTCCACCCGCCCGCTGTCGTCGTAGGCGTAGGTGCTCTCGTATTCGTAGGGAGTGGACGTGCCGATGTGGAAGCTCTTATACCGGCCGGGCAGGGTATCCGTGGCTAGCTCGTATAGCCGGCTGATGGTCCGGGTGTACAGGCCGTTGGCTCCGGCCTCGATTACCTCGCTCGCCAGACGCAGCTTGGCCGCGTCGTAGGCGAAGGTCCGGGTACCGACCGCGTCCTGCACCGTCTTGTGCTTGCCGAGGCGGTTGAACGTGTATTCCACGTCCTTGGTCGCATCCTTGTAGTCGATCTTGGTCAGGTCGCTGATCGCACTGTCCGTGGTCGTCCCGTACAGGTATTCGGTCTCAATCCGATTGGATCCGTCCAGCCGGCTCCAGAATCGCTTTTTCAGCCGTCCATCGTTCTCATAGGTGTATTCGATGTTTCGGATGACCGGCGGATTGGCCGTGGGGTTGTGGTCGGCATATTGCTTCTCCTCCAGCAGCCCGGAGTACTGATCGAACACCCAGGTGGTCACATCGGCCGTGCCACGATCCTCCTCGTCCGGCCATTCTGTCCCCGCCCAACCGCTGCCGCCGCGGTACGTCTTCATGCTCGTCTGACGGCCGAAGTCGTCGTAGCCGTATTCCACCGGATAGGGCGTGTCGCCCCAGATGCGCTCCTGTTGCCCTCGCTTGTTGTAGGAGAAGCGTTGCACTCCCTCTTCATTCGCCCCATCCGCCGTGGTGATGCTGGCCACGCGGCCTGTATCAGAATCGTAGGCGTAGGTGGTCCGGTTGCCGGCCTCGTCCTGGGTGTAGAGCACCTTGCCCTTGTTGCGGTCAGTTGTTGTGTCGCCCTCATAGTAAACGGTATCCATGTAGTTGCCCCGCGGGTCGGTCACCCGTATCTGCCGTCCCAGAGCGTCATGTGCATACGTCGTCGTGAGGCCGCTCTTGCTCTTGGACAGCTGAGGCAATCCGTTCCGGCTGACGGCCAGTTCGTAGGGGTCGGTGCCGTTATCGAAATGGATCCTCTTGCGTTTGACCAAGCGGTCCGCGTTGTCGCGGTCGACCGTGGTGAGCGTGAGCACCTCGTTGACGTCCACGTCGAGATCTTTGGTTCGCTCGATGGTGTTGTCGTTTCCGGCGATGCCTCGCAGGTTGCGGGCCTCCCAGTGCTGACTGACCGGCTTGGGCGTGCTGCTCGGCGTAGTCTGCGCGTCGTCACTGTAACCGTACACGGTACTGATGGTCTTGCGCCACACGTAGGGGCTATCAGCCTCGTAGATGGTCTCCGTTCCGGTGATACGGTCGGCCGAGGCGAGATCGATTGTATTCTCGTCATCCGGGTCTTCGACGTCCTGGCAAACCAGCCTGACGTTCCCTAGTTCGTCGTAACTGTAGAGCGTGTCCTCTTTGCCCGGGCTCTCGACCCGCTCCAGCTGGCCGGCGAGGTTGTAATGGTAGCTCGTCGTGAGCGGCGTTGAGCTATTGTAGCCCGGCCGGCTCTCCTGATACGTCCGTCCGGCAGCGTCCTGTGTCGTTTGTTGCCACATCAGCGAGTCATACAAACTCGGGCCGATGTAGGTCTTGGTGTACCGGCGGTTGCTGTCATCCAGGCCGCGGTTGATGTAACTGTGGACCACGCCCGTGCCCGTGATGCTCACNNGGCAGCCGGTCCTGGCCAACTTCCTTGATCACCCGCCCGGCATCGTCGTATACCGTCTCGCTTTGGAGAGAAAGGGTCGTTTGATTCTCAGTAGCCCTGACCACCTTGCGTACCTGGTAGTAATCCTCGGCGTTGACCTCGTAGTAGTATTCCGTCTCCACGGCGGGCTGGGCGGCATAACTGCCGTCGCCATCAGAGGACGCCTCTACCAGCGTTCTGGTCTCTTTCTTCAGACGCCCCAGACCATCATGTTCATACTCCGTCTTGACCCCCGTGGCATCCGTGAATGACTCGGCCTCACAACAGTCGACCGGTGCCCAAGAAGAGCGAGTGTTGTCCGAACCATAGCGGTCCGTCCGCCGACCTTGCGCGTCAAAAACCTGTGTCTGATACTCGAAGAGTTGATCTCCGCTGTTGCCCAGATAAGCGTAGACCTCCCGCTGCAATTCGTTGCCCGCCAAGTCCCGAATGATGACCTCTTTGGTCGATTTGTAGGCTACAAGCTCGAGCGTTCCGCCCGAACTCCTGTTGCCGTGCTCGACGGTAATCTGCACGTTGTCGCAGGCCCCGGTGCATTCAGTGTCGAAGGTGCCGAGCAGGGCAGGATCTTGATCGGCGGTGTAGTCGCCATCCGCATAGTCGTACTCATCCATCCGGCCGTCCGGGTACTCGATGCTCACAATCCTGTCCGGCGGGGTCTTGTCCTCATCTGCTTTGGCGAACTTGCTGATCGTTCGGAGGTTGACGTAACGGTCCTGCTCACCCTTCTGTCCGTAGGTATTGGACGGGTTCGGACATCGCTCTTCGATGTNNTACATGTGGACCTTGAGTCCCTGGTCCATAAAGTAGGCGTGATAGGTCTTGGCAACGACGACGGTACCGATCTTTTCGGTCACGGTCCTCGGTTTCTTCGGGTCCTCTGAGAGGTTGTCCCGGCCGTCCACAGACCCGTAAGTGTAGACGATGGCGTGGGCGGTGCCATCGACCACCTGACTGGGCATGCCGGCGTCCCTCCAGGACTGCAATTGCAGCGTTACCAGCCCCAGGCTGTTGTAGTTGCGCATCTCCCACGACCCGTCCTCGTTCGTCCACGAACGGATCTTGCCGTACTTGCCGGTATCGAGGACATTGTCGTAGTAGGAACGGTGAAGAATGATGGGATTGCTGCCGCCTATCTCGGAATAGGTGAGTTCATAACCCCAACGGAACCGGGTGTACTGCTCTATCGCCTGATACACGGTCTGGTCGTCGACCTTGCGGACTCGCGTGTCCGTTCGCAGATGCGAGACCGGGTCAATGGTAGATGTGATCGTCTCCTCGGACACCTCCGTCGTACCCTCACTCTTCACCAGAGTCCAGCCGTTGTTCTCGCTGTCATAGGTATACAGATACTCCATCTTCTGGATCTCGTTGGACTGGCCGTAGTTGAGGACCTTGGCGATGGACAGGCGGTTGTAGACCGTGGCCGACTCATCCGGGTTCTTGATCACCCAGGTGACGAATTGGTCGTCGGCATCCGGGACCCAGTATCTCCCCGATTTCGTGCCCCAGTTGTCGCGATCGTAAAACTTGATCGTGTACGTGTAATCATCGACTTCCTCGATATCCGCCAGGGTCTGGGGTGTCTTGACCTGACGCAGAACGTTTGTGCTCTCGTCGCGAATCACCTCGATGTCGCCGCGAACAACGCCATAACGCAGCATGCGCGGCGTGGCCAGCAAAGGACTGGGCTTGGATTCCTTGATCCACAACTGGCCGGCGCTCGTGCCGTCGGCACGAGTGCCCAGAGTGAAACGGAAGAATACACCCTTGTTGCAGCCGTCGCCGCCTCCAGGGGCTCCCCCTGAGCCGTCGGGTCTTCTCGCAGCGTCGCACGTCGAACAGGTGGAACACGGCGGGGCGGACAGATCATCGGCGCCGCCGCAGCCGTCGCCCGGCGGGCAGCCGGGGTAGGTCTCATCATCGCCGCCATCGTCCGGGCAATTCTCATCACAGGGGGCGCCGGGGCCGGTGTAGCATACGTCATCGCACGAGGTTACGTCCTTCTGCTCACAGAAGCCGTCCTCTCCACATACCTGGCACTGGTTGGGATCGCCTTCGTTGCAATCGTTGTCACTGGTGCATGGCTCCAGGTCCAAGCCTCTCGTAGACCTTAACCCCACGCCGAGACAGAATGCGACCGCCACGATAAGAGCTGTTCGGGTCCGCTGACTCATCATGATCGTCCCTTCTTTCTGCCATTCGTGACCGCCGTTCCGGCCGCTGCCGGTAACGGACGATTGCGGCGTCCTTGGAGCCTTCCGAAACAGGCCCCCGCATGGCCCTATCGCACAATCTCGTACAGGCGCTTGTTGCACAGCTTCTCAACCCGATTGGTCCAGTGCGCGAATCGGCCCGGGAATCGGGCATTGACCTCGGCCACGATGTCCAATCCGGTCCTCGCTTCCTCGGCCTCGGCCGCGAAGACGGCCGCGCGGATCAAGCAAGCAACGCGTATTACCTCGACGATCGGATCCGGATCCGCCGCCATTGCCTGATCGACGTCCTGAGCCAACTGGATCGCCTCGTCATATTGGTGGTCCCAACCAAGGGCCTGGACCTTCATGTACTGGGCAAACGCCAGATCGCGAGGGCTGGAACTGATCGCCGGATCCGCGATAATCTGTTCGGCGGTTTCGATGGCCATCGGGAACAGACCGACGGCCCGCATGACCTTGACCGCCTGCTCGGTGGCGTAATGAACGTCCTCCGGGCGTTCCTTCATCGCCGCCAGCCATGCCTGGCGAGCCTGGACCGCGTTCTGGCGAGCCCGGGCAATCGCGTTCTCAAACTCCTCCAGGCGGTACTGCTGTCGCCAAGTGCCGGACATGGCCTGATAGGTTTTCGCCAAACCCGTGAGGGCCGCGCCCTGGTGGCGGGGCCGCTGGGCGGAACGCAAGGCCTGCGTGAACATCGCCTCTGCCTCCGAGTAGCGGCGTTGACGCAACTGGAGCCGGCCCAACGCACTGAAGCGGCTGGACACGTCCGCGCTGGCCACGTCGGTACCCGGCGGCGTGATGCCCAGACGTGTCGTCGCCAATAGCGTGGTCGGGTCGTCGGTGGCGCCGGGATACAGCAGGTAGTTCAGCCACTGTTCAGCCTGCTGCGGATGACCGCTTTCGGCCAGCAAGCGCTCAACCGTATTGGCCGCCTCCCGTTCCTGGTCCGGCGTGCGCGTCGGTGCGGTCACGATCAGACGGTACCACGTAATCGCCTCCTCAGGGTCGCGGGCCTGCTCGGCCACGTGCGCCAAGCGGATCAAAGAACCCACCCGATCGACGCTCTCCTCCCTCGTAGGACCCGCAGGCGGTTCATCGGCTGGGGCGGGGCTGGTCAACGCCAGAGCCACGGTGGCACGCGCCTCGCTCAACCACGGGGGGTTGGCCTCCCGCTCCACGTCGCCGTACCGGTGCCGGTCGCAGAGCAACTCGATCAGGTGCTTCAATGCGATGCCTCCGGTCGACCAGTTGTTCTCCCATGCCAGGGCATGCATGTAGTCGGTGCCGGCGGCGGCCCGTTCACTGAGGGTCTGGTCGCGCAACTCACGGATCGACGACTCCCGGCCGATCTCCTGATGCATCAGGCCGCTGTAGAACAAAGCCCAGCAGGCCTGCTTGGATCCGGCAAGCCCCGCACGGGCATCAGCTACCACCGCGCTGGCAATGGCCGGCACCTCGTCCCACTTCTTGTCGAAGACCAGGACATTCAGCAACCGCACGCGAGAACAGTTGACCCATTCCGCTTGGTCGGGGAAATCACTGAGCAGCTTCCGCAATTCGATTGGCGCGTTCTTGTGGTCGCGAAAGTTCAGGAAAAGAACTTCACCGATCCGGAGCTGGGCCTTGGTGGCCGAGACCCGATCCTCGTCCTTGCGGTTGACCACCTCGCGCAGAATCTCCAATGCGGCGGCTTCCCCGTGAGCCTGAATCAACGATTCGGCTTGCTCGAGTTGCTGAGCCGGAGTCAAAGGCGTTGGAGGGTCCGAAGCCTGAGCGGAGGCAGTCAGAGTGTGACCGTCCCGTTGAAGCAGGACACGGGCTGCGATGGCGACCAAGGCGAGGACTATTGCAGTCAGGATAAGCCGTTTCATGTGTGCTGACCTCCCTCTGTTCCGTTCGTCAGAGACAACGAACAGACTGAACACCAGAAGAAGAGAAGAGAAGAGAAGAGAAGAGAAGATGCTCGAAGCCCTCTCTGGCTTCTCTACCTCTTGTCTCCTCAGCGGATTCATTGAAAGCCTACCCTGTGCATAATCGGTCGTCAAGAGCATTCTACGAAATGGGGTGTTCTCCAAAAAGCGTTGAGTCAGTGTCAAAGGACCGACCGAAGCGCACCCGACGAATCCCGCGTTCAATCTGGCCGAGTACATACTGTCAGTTCGGGTTGGTCCCCGCCAAATGCTGGGCTGCTGCCGCTGAATGCCAGACCAGCCCACGAATCCGGTCCTGCTTTACCCCGGGTTCAGTCTCACTGAAACTCACCCAATCGCATCTGCTGATAACAGAATGACTTCGGCTTGGCCATGGGGGCACTTCCTGGCTGCGAGAGCGACTCCGCTATGGTCAACGGCTTCCAGTGATTCGACGACGCCTGTGGGAGATCGGAGCATGGCGCGCTCCCCGGAGTAGACAGTGACTTACCTGTCCCCGCACCCCTTGTACCCCGGTGTAGCGCCGCTTCGTGGTCGAGTCGGCGTTCGAAGGGAGCCCGATGCCCCGGCTTTCGATCGTCACCGCCACGGCACCGTGGCCAGGGCGCTCGACCGGAATCCTGCCCGGCCACCCGCCATCAGGTAAGTTAGAGAGGCTACCGTTTGACTCCGCGGGCACATGGGATCGTGACTACAAATCGGGCACACGCCGCGGGGCCTCGGTGTTGGAGCCGTGTTAAACCTCAGGGCCAGGCCATCCCGCAAAACCTTGTTGCCCCGAAAACCCGGTCGATCCGCCGTGGTTGCATTCCGCACGCCTCATTCAACGCGAAGCCCGGCCGCAAGCTGGGGGTTTCCGCTTGGTTCCGACGGAGTCGTTTGGGAGGGCATTTGCCTTGTCAATTGTCCCCCCGCGTCAAATCCGCCCACCAGGACCCGCTGGTCGACGGTGAACATGCGGGCTTGCCTGTTTTCGGTCTGTTGGGGTGAACAAGGACAAGGGCTGCCAGGCCGTTGCTGGCCAGGCAGCCCCTGTGAGTGCCCCAGGCAGATGGACGTCAGCCTGCCTTGCTGCCGCAATCGGTGCAGTACCGCCCGCGGCCGACAAGCACATGATCGCATACCGAACACCGACGAAACCACGTCGGCCGCTCCGTGCCCGAACGAGCCAGCAGGATCAGCAGGACCACGATGATCGTGATGGCCGTGCCGGTGAGATACTCCGCCCGCAGGTACCGAGCGCCGTCGATGACGCCGTGATTCTGCAGCCAGCCCACGACCAGCGTNNACCAGCCACAGATTCCCGAGAAGGAACACGCCGGCGACCAATGACAGAACGATCAGTTTCCGAATTCCGAGAGTCATGCGAGACCTCCTTTCGAGTCACAGACTTCACATCCAACATAGCGCACAGCGGGGCATGGCCTAAGGGGATTCCTCCCGGAATCCGGCGATTGTCCATAAGTGGCGCGCCAGCGCGCACTTAACGCGCATCTTTTTGAGTGTCATGATGCCTCGCGGGGCCTGATTCGAAGAGAGCTGTCGCTAGCTCGGGGGAAGAATGCGCCCAAGGTGTGGGCGCAGGGAAGAGAGTTGAGAAGTAGAAGTCGCGAGTGTTTTCAGCCTTGTGCTTGCCAGAAGTCCCATCCGTTCGTGACACCACCACCTCGACCGAGGTTGTGGGCCTGACGGAAGGCTTCCGTCGCCTCCATCGCCGCCCGCGTGGGCGTGATGCAGACGCGACCACTCGCGGGCCCTGATGTGATCAGTAGGCTTCGGTTGCTCTTCACCTGAGTGTTCTCCACAACCGTTGCTGTGAAGGGCTCGGAGCCGATCCGGCCGACAACGGTCGTGCCGAGTGGCCACCAGTCGTGCTTCTCACGTTCATGCCCTATGCAAGCGGTGGCGACCTTCGATTCACGAGTCCGCTGGCGTTCGTACTCGCCGGCCGATATGCCACCTGATGAAGTGGTCGCACGCCTGCGGGGCGTGGCCGTCACAGGTGACGCCGAGGCGTGCACGGACGGCGCCCCGTTGGTCACCGCGTGCTCATCAACACATTCTGCCTGATCAACGTCGGCGTCGCTTGCTGTTGCCGACATGTCGCTCTCTTCAGCCACACCGATTCTGTCGGCCGAGGTAGAACCTCGAAGGCTGTCGAGATCATCCGCAGTCAAGGTGGCCGCGGTGTCGAGCATCATCTTGAGCTTCTTATCCAACACGGTGTACTCCCTTCTGCAGTGTGCGGCCCAGCAGCTTACAGAGCTGAGCCGGAAGGTCCTCCAGCTTGTGGATCACGATCGTGTCCGCAACGATCGCGCACAAGCTGTCATCCTGAATACCAATGCCAACCAGTTCGATCTCCGCCTTGCGGCAGAGGTCGGCGATGTGCTTGGCGTGTTCGGTTGCAGAGCCGTCGCCACACTCGCAACCGGCTTTTCCGTCCGTGAGCACCAGCAGGATTCGACGTGATTCCGGTCGCGAACCGAGCCGCGAGGCCCCGACCTGCATGGCTTCGCCCAAGGGCGTGAGCCCCGACCCGCGAATCGTCGGTAGCCGGCGCAGGGCCGACTTGACCGGTTCCTCGAACCGCTTGATCAGGCCGATTTCCAGGTTCCCGAAACGGCTGAACCGGCCCTGGAGTTGGGTGTGGTCCTGGCCGGTGAGCTTGCAGGCTTCGGCCAGGCTGAATCGATCGCCGGTCGTGAAAGTGAAGGCTTCCGTGGCGATCTTCAGATCGGCCAGGGCTTCCAGCAACACGCGCATGGCCTGCCGAGCCACGTCCATCTTGCGCGAGGTCATGCTGCCGGAGGCGTCCAAAACCACGCCCACGGCCGTCGATCTGCCTTGAACGGCCGAACGAACGCGGAACACATCCAGTAACCGCCGATCCGTGCACAGGCGATAGAGTGTCCGCGGCGACAGGGAGCCCCGCACCTGGTCATCACGCCACCATCGCTTTTCAGCTGATCGTAGCGCATTGGCCAGGCCTCGCCTGAGCCGACGCACAACATCCACGCCCGTGGCCAGCAAGACCTGCACTTCCGGGTCCTTGGCCGCGGCAACCGCGTCGATCCGATCATACTGCTTTGTGAACGCGCGGTACTCGGTGGAATTGCTGAGGTGGGTCACTGCTTCGGCGATGGCCTCGGCCAGAGCCTGAGAGATCGCTGTGCCACCACTGGGCGCCGCGACCTGCCCGCCGGCAGAACAGTCAGCTTCTTCCTCCGCGGATGCGGCGTTGGGCCGGCGCCGGCGCGTGCGCGTCTCCTGATGTGTTCCGGACTGCTTATCGTCTGATGCGGGATCAACCTCGGGTTCGCCAAGCGGGGTATCTTCACCGGGCGTGTGCGCGCTGTCCCCGGGCGCGTTCTCGGTCGAAGGGTGAGCACCGTCCTGCGGTGCGTCTTCTGCGGGATCAGCACCTTCGGATGGCTGTCCGCCATTCGGCCGAGCGTTGGTACCTTTGTTCGGGGGCTTCGTTGTCGGTGGCTCGGGCTTCTGGCGCTGACCTTGGCCTGACGCCCGGGGTGTGCGTTGATGCCGGCTCAACCACCTCGTCAGGAGCCGTTCAGCCAAATCGCCGGCGTCAGGGGTTGTCTGGATCGAGGGGAAACGATCCAGCAGATCTTCGTACCCAACCAGTTCGCCGTCGATTCCCATAACGTCGTTGTAGTGGGCCAGCTTCAGGTAGATCGCCGTGCAGAATCGGTCAAACGGCCCGCGCTGAGCAATCAGTTGAACAATACGGTCCCGGACCTGGGCAAACATGGCGTCCAGATTGGCCCGAACGCCGGGCCAACGTTGCATTGCCCGGCGTTCGATCAGGGCATCTTCCACCACGTTCAGCATCCCCTCATAACCGGGATGCTTCCTGGCGAACTCCTCGGCTACCTGGAAATCCGAGAACGCCACGTGGGCCATTTCATGATCCAAATAGCCCAGCATCATCTTCTCCAGATTCTCATTGATGGGTTCAGGCAGAGACGGCAGGACAATCTGTCGCCCGTCGGTCCAGGCGTTGTCACCTTGGCAGACGACTCTCACGCCGAACTGCTCGGTGAGTGTTCGGGCCAGCCGCTCAAGCTGGCTCTCAAATGGATTGATTCGCATATGGGTATCCTTTCCGCGATGCGCATGAAAAAAGGCCACGCCCGCCGCATCGCGGTGACGAGCGTGACCTGCCCTGCAAATACAGGAGCTTCAGGGGCTAGTCTTGGCCTGTGCCAAGGGCCCCACGTGGTGCTCGAACGTCTCGCGGATGACGCGGACGTCCTCCTGCGGCACCTTGTTGAGCACGCAGACCTGCAGCGCCCGCGGGAACTCGTTGCCGCGTTCCAGTCGGGCGCAAAGGGCCAGTAGCCGGCGAGTGGTGAGGACCGTGGTCAGTTCCTCGTTGGCGTGGGCCCGCCGCAGGTCGCCGGCCGCTTTGACCATGCACTTGAGCAAGTCCTTCTTGACGGCCGGGAATCGGCTGTGCAGCAAGCGGGTCTCGTCATCGGCCGGCAGGTAGTCGGNNACAGGTAGTCGATGTGGACAACAATGTCCCAGCGATCCAGCCAACTGAAATTCAGGACGTGCGTGCCGCTGGCGTACAAGCCCGAATCCGAGCCGAAGCCCAGCGTGTTGGCCGTGGCCACCAGCCGGAAGTCAGCGTGCGGGGTGACGTCTTCGCCGGTGTCAGTCAGCAGCAGGTGGCCGTGGGGTTCGAGGATCTGCTGCAGGATGAAGCCGACCTCCGGCTGCATGGCGTCGACTTCGTCCATCTGGAGGATGTAGCCCTCCTGCATGGCCTGGGGCAGGATGCCCTTCACGAAGACGGTTTCCTTATTATTGTTCACCGTCCAGTGGCCGATGAAGTCGGCGACGCTGGTCTCGCCGTTCAGCGAGACGCGGCGGACGGGTCGTTTGACGGCCGCGGCAATCTCTCGGACGAGCGAGCTCTTGCCGGTGCCGCTGGGGCCATACAGGAAGACCCGCTCGTTGTGTTCGATGGCTTCGGCCACGTCACGGGCCGGCTCGGTCCAGACGAATGTCGGATCGGGCTCGGGGATCAAGGGGTGATCGACCCCATGCCGGGCGGTCATCCGCGTCCCAGCCACATCGAGCTGGTAGTGCAGCACATCGTTCAGGCGGCGGACCTGGTGGTCCCGCAGGAACTCGGAAAACGTCCCCGCGCATAGCGGCTGCTCGGGGAAACGCACCCGAAACACCTCGGGTTCGATCTTGTGTTCAGCCCGCAGGTGCGGGATCAATGTGAATGGCGCGCTGTGCGCGCAGAGGGGACAGGTCAGTTGATCTGACATCTCGTGATTCTCCTTTGGGTTGTTGGATCAGACAGAAAGAAGGCCCACGTTGGGTCTTTCAGGATACTGGCGGCGGGTCGTGTGCGGCGGACGGGGCGGGTTGCGGTGACTGAAGGCGCGGCAGGCCAACCTGGCTTCTGGCCTCCTGGCACTGCTCGTCACCGGCCTCGAAACCGACACACGTGTTCGGCCGGGTGGGGTAGATCGCGCAGCGACCGTTGTCACCCAGGAATCGGCACGGCAGGCCGGCTGCCAGAAGGACGCACCTGAACTCGTCATCCAGGTCGTCGAGCGTAACCTTACGACCGGTCACATCGGCTTCGAGGATGCGAGGCTCGCGCAGGGCGTCCAGATAGTATGCCTCAACAATCAGCGTACCCCGACAACAGGCACCGCAGCAGTCACACTCGTATTCAAGTGGCATCGTGCACCTCCTCGTCGTTCTCATTCGGAAACCTCCAACGGCCGTCGGCGACGGCGTCATCCTGCAAAGCGTCCAGCAAGTGGATGATCCCCGACAGAGTTTCGAACTCAGGTGAGCCGTCGCGATACCGACTTCGCATCGCCAGCAACGCGAGCTTCTGCGTATGCAGCAGGTTCCAATCGACCTTGCTCAATGACTCAAACATGTGGTAACAGCTCCTTGGTGCGCACCTCGACCACTCGAGGCCACGCGATGGTTTCACAAGCCGTGGGTATTCGCACGAATGCCCGAGAGCCTGCCTCGCTCGAGCAAGGCTGCCTTCAGGCTGTGCTCAAGACGTGTCAAGCGCCCTTGCTGCGAAGGTACGCCGTTTCGATGTAGCCGTATTCCGCGCCTTCCGGCATGTTGAACAACCGGACAAACGCAAAGCTCTGACGGTTTTCGCCCGGCTCGACCGAATGGGCCTCGCCGGCGATCTTACCGTCCACGACAACCCAGTGGGTGAAAGCCGGATCGGACACCAGGCTCTGGGCCGGTGCGACCGCAACCACGCCGGCGGCTTGGCTCAAGCCTGCTAAGAAGCCGGCCATCTTCCGCGCCTGGTCTTCGCGAGAGATCGGATCGGACTCGCACGCCGGGATCGGCCGGCCGATGACCTTCACCTGGTCCTGTGAGAGTTCAATCACGACGCGGCCGTTCTCCTCCGAGTACCACTCGACGTAGCACGAGCCGACCACATAGTCGGCAGGTGGCAAGCCGGCGGTGATGTCGCCGGTCTCGCCGGTTTGATGTGGCGAGAAGCTGGCCATGTACCGGCTCGCCTCCGAGTCGCCGGCCTGGCCGTCACCGGTCAGATGAATCTTCGCACCGCGGATGTCGCGGTGGAAGTTGCCTTGAAGGTCAAAGGTGACCTTCTCGTCCATGCCCGCGAACCGCATCCAGCCCGTGACCTTGCCGGGCGTGGTGTTGTCCAGCTCTCCTTCAATCAGATGTTCTGTTGGTCTCCATGCCATGGTTCGATACCTCCGGGACGTTCGTCCCTATCTATACGTGCCTTTGCGGGCACGCCTCAAGCCCTGGGCGTGCCCGTGGGCCTCTGACTCCGGCCTCCAGCTCCGCGCACACGCGCAGAATCTCCACTGGAACGCCGGTGAATCTCATGAAGTGGTTGAACGGGAATAACTCAGCAGGCCGGGGGTCTGACGATCTTGGCCTTGCCCCTTTTGAATCGGATCCGAACCGTGCCGTTCGCCGAGAGAGTCACGGCCTTCCACCTCGGTTTGATGCCATCGGCGGCGGCCATCAGATCCCGTCGAAGCTGCTCGTCGGGACCGACCAGGAGCGCCCAGAAGCGATCGAGGTTCTCGGTAAACTCACTTTCCTGGGTGTCGTAGGTGTCTCCTTCGTCGCTCCATCCACCCAGGTGGAACCAGATGTACGCCGGCATCAGAATCGCCTGAGCTTCCGGCGTCACGTAAACGGTATCCTCGCGGTACCGGTTCTCCTCGGACTTGCTCACCGGCGGGATACCCATGCAGACCGCCGAACTGAAGATCCGGCCGTCGCTGGTGTGCGCTGTGATCTGCACCTGCTTGACGCAC
>MTKZ01003144.1_pt2 | contig 18573 bp, 15 predicted proteins | sample 1042781 | NCBI WGS metagenome assembly MTKZ01 (sample SAMN06212207, study PRJNA360539) | anaerobic digester metagenome | biome: Wastewater treatment plant; material: sludge; isolation source: anaerobic digester fed with sludge from wastewater treatment plant | place: Denmark: WWTP Viborg ... | reverse complement strand
ACCATGATGAATTGTGCAAACAGGAATCCGATGAATAGATCGGTGATTATCTGAGGCGATTGAGAAAACAAAAGAGGTCCGGGCTGAACGCCGATAATCATTAGAGCGCCCAGCATTACAGAGGTTACGACATCTCCTGGGATTCCTAAGGTGAGAAGAGGAATCATTGCTCCGCCCGTAGTTGCATTGTTAGCCGCTTCTGGCGCCGCTATCCCGGCAAGATTACCTGTACCAAAGGAATCGGGCTCCTTCGAGAATCGCTTTGCTTCGTTGTAAGCCATAAAGGAAGCAATAGAACCACCAGTAGCAGGAATTATCCCAATTATGGTCCCTATGACCGAAGATCCTAAGATCACTTTCCATAGACCCCTCATTTCCTTTTTTGTAGGCATGATAGATCCGATCTTGTGTTTTTTTGAAAGCCGGACGATTTTTCCCTCACTCATAAGTTCCAACTGGGCAAAGACTTCGGAGACCGCAAAGAGACCGATGAGTACTGGCATCATAGAAAAGCCCGTGAGAAGTCGTATAACTCCGAAGGTAAAGCGCTCGGTGCCCAGTGTGGGATTCAAGCCGACCATCGAAAGCAGAAGTCCAAAGAAGCCCGATAGGAAACCCTTAGTCAGCGATGCCGAGGAAACGCTCGCCATTATTGTCAGCCCGAAAATCATGAGCGCAAAATATTCGGGGGGCCCGAATTTAAGGGCAATCTTTGCAAGCTGGGGCGAAAGAAAGATTAGGCAGAGAGTGGAAAATATGCCACCCAATGTCGAGGCGATTAGGGCAACACCCATCGCCTTTCCTGCTTCTCCCTTCTTGGCGAGCGGATAGCCATCCAGCACTGTTGCTGCCGCAGAAGGTGTGCCAGGTGTCGAAACAAGGATAGATGCAATCGAGCCACCAAACATCGAACCGCAAAAAAGTCCACTCATCATGATTAGAGCTGCGGGCGGATCTATGTAGATCAGAAAAGGCAACATGAGAATTATACCCGTGGATCCGGACAAGCCGGGGATCGCCCCCACGATGATACCTCCAGCCACGCCAATTATAAGGAAATGCAAGTTTGCGAGGACATAGAGAAGCGCATTGATTATTGCTGTCATGGTAGGTTTCCTCTTACCAGATAATAGAACGCGGCAGGGGTACCCTGAACACAGTCCGAAAAACCCAATATAGGATTACCGGAACGAGTATAGATACAACGATTATTCGGAGCGGCTTTCTTTCACCAAAGAGGTACATCGTAAAGGCCATCAAGAGCGGAGTTACGATTATATAGCCTAGAGGTTCGAAACCAATTACATAGGCCAGTATAACAATGGCCAAGGCGATGAGTTTTAGAGCTGTCTTGCCCTTCGGAAGGCTTACATCACAAGAGCTAGGTTTTGAGATACCTTTCTCTGCGGATGTCTTTGTGGAAGGCGGTCTTTCTTTTCGGAGCTTAATAATACCTTGAACCATTAGCATCACTGAGAGCGCAAAAGTAGAGATAATGATGAAGAGCGGATAAACCTTGGGATTTATACCAATGCTAAATTTCGGAAAAGAAAGAGTTCCAATATAGAATACTATAGAAAGAGCCGCAAAAATTATTCCTAATACTATGTCTGCCTTGGCCATTCTTATGAAATCCTCCAACTTGACCATGTGTATGAGATGCTAATATAGAGAGCAATCTCTGTGCACAAAATGCTACCAGAGAGCATTCCGGCCAACGCCGCGGCGGCTCAAAGCCCTATAATGCCGGGATTACTTGAAACATCACAATCATGGCCTGGCCGGATATATCCCGCTCTCCTGTCATGTATTCTCAGTACTTGCTCCCCAGTTTGTTTTCCTTCACGATCTTCATATAATAGGCATCTTCTTCCTGGATAAGCTTTTTGAAATCCTCGGTGTTGCGGTAATCGAACAATAAGCCCGATTGCTGAGCAAGCTTTATGACTTCAGGATCGGACATTGCCGCCTTGAAGGCATCGTGGATTATCTTTATGCGCTCGGGATCTGTTCCTTTGGGAGCCGCAAGCCCTCTCCATTGTCCCATGGCGAAATTATACCCAAGTTCCCTGGCTGTAGGGTAGTTAGGGAATTCCTCGAGCCGCTTTTCAGAGAAAACTCCGAGACATTTAAGCTGACCAGCAGCAAGTTGCGGCACGCCCTCTGGGGGCCCGCAGGTAATTACATCGACTTGCCCCGCGACAGCTGCGGTAACTGCTGGCGCTCCTCCCGAGTACGGTACATGATTGAACTTTACCCCGACGGCCGATTCGAAGGCCAGTGCTATCATATGGGTACCTCCGCCCGCCCCGGCATTTCCTAGATTGATCCTTCCGGGCCTCTTTTTTGCATCTTCCACAAGATCCTTCAAGTTGTTGTAGGGAGAAGAAGCCGGTGCTAAGAACCACACTGGTGCAGTGACTATGTTGATGATCGGCTCGAAGCTGTTGGCATCATAGGGAGTCTTCTGCATATGCGTAACGGTTATGGATGGCGTCGCCCATGCTACCAGGTAATAGCCATCGGGCTTTTTTGTCATAGCTTCCACATAACCTGGAACCGCAGCCCCTCCTGGCTTGTTGGTGATGAGAATCGGGACGCCAAGATATTTCTGGATCACCGGTGAGAAAATCCGCACCATGAGATCAGTAGCTCCGCCGGCAGCCCATGGCACCATGATTTCGATCTCCCTTGTGGGGAATTTTTCCTTTGGCTGCGCTCCAAGGCATAAGGTACTAAGAAGCAAGAGCACAGAAATCAAAAGCACGGCTTTTTTTGCTTTCATAGGAAACCTCCTTAAATATGTTGTGGGGACTTTAGTCCCCTCCTAAAAGTTGTTATTCAATGTTTTAGGGCGAAGCGCCCCTTCTTACAGTTCCTTTTTTCTCTTCGCAGGCAGAGACCTCCTTCTTATAGTTCCAAGATGTCTGGCCTTTTGAATACATAGCCATTTCTTTCAATAGTGAGCACAGGGAAAATCGATGGCTCCGAGAGGACAATAGGACCATTTTTTGTTGCGAGCATGGTATCCTCGCTTTTAGTACCTGTTATCGATGGATTCCAGGTAAAGGCCTGGTTTTCCCGAATGATCTCCCTGGTTTGTGCAGTCACTTTGTAATCTCTGCCCATATAGCCAATTCCGCCTCCCTGATGGTGGAGCTTGTATTCTTCTGGATAGCCTTTTTCGGCATAAGCACGCAAGGCTGCTTCGAAGACCTCTGAAGCAGGTCGACCCGGGATCGTGGCTGTCATCATCGCTGTATCGACATAGACATTGTCCTCATAGCGCTTTCTGAGATCGACAGGCACCTTTCCAAACTGAATGAAACGCGTTATCGAGACGATAAGCCCGCGCCTTCTGGAATTGACGCTGATCATCGCGCGCTTTTCGATCTTTTTATCCGTGGCAATAGGATGGCGAAAGAGAGAAATGCGTTCATCCGCGGCGCAGAAGGCAACAATGAAATCCATGCCTTGGCTCCAGAGCTTTTCCGAAAGCCTGCCTATAACAGCCCTCTCTTCATCGCCAGGCTTAATTGAAAGAGCGGTTTCCTCCGCAATCCGTGCCGTATCAAGGGCTTGACGATGATAACGATCAATTTCCCATTGTGTCAGGGAATAGCGAAGGGGATTTATCTTGCTGGAAATGTCTAAGGAGCCTGGAAAAGCATGGTCGGCACCGAATTTGCCACCGGATAGAGAATTGACAATCGATGCTTCCTGATCATCATACCAGGGGAAGGAAATAATCTCATAACCCTGCTCGGTAAGGCGCTCCTCTTTCTCCATCCGCGGTGCTTCGATATTATTACATATTATGAATTCACGGTCGGCTGTGATGAGGGCTCCAGCAACGCCCATCTCCGTAGCTATACCAACAATATTGTAGCCGCCTCCCGTAATCCAAGAAAAATTGGAGCTTTTCTTGAGATATACAGCATTTAGCTCGAGTTCCTGTAGCAATTTACGAACACGGAGTTTTTTCTCGGCGATTTCTTGATGGACAAATTCGAACATCAATTCTCTCCTATAGTGAATTTCCTTGACAAAACAAAAGAGTTCCTATAAATATTACGTTGTAAGACGTCAGTTGTCAATAAAATTTTTTATCAAAATGAGGAAATGAGATGCGTGTACTATTCATAGGGGGAACCGGCAATATTTCATCGGCTTGTACAAACGAAGCGCTCAGAAAGGGCTTCGAGGTCTTTCATCTTAACAGAGGAAACAGACCGGAAAAGGAAAGACGAGAAGTAAAAGTCTTGAGAGCGGACATCAGGCAGCCAGAGGCCGTAAAAAGAGCCATTGGATCGCTGTGCTTCGATAGCGTCGTTCAGTTCCTGGGATTCGAGCCCAAACATATCGAAGCCGATATACAGCTTTTTAAGGATATCACCCATCAATATATATTCATAAGCAGCTGTTCAGCGTATAAAAAACCTTCCCTAACCCCAATTATCACCGAAGAAACANNCTCTCGAAAACCCGTTTTGGGAATATGCGCGTCTAAAGGCAGCCTGCGAAAAGGTCTTAATGGAAAGCGGACACACGCATTCCTTTCCGTATACGATCGTGCGGCCTTCGCATACTTACGACAATGGCTGGATACCAGGGTGTTTTGGCTCCGCGGGTTATGGCCTTGCGTGGAGGATGCTCAATGGCAAAGAAATAATAGTGCCGGGAGATGGTCAGTCTCTATGGACTCTCACACATGCATCGGACTTTGCGGTGGGCCTTGTTGGGCTCTTAGGAAACCCTGCCGCGCTTTCGGAAGCCTTTCATATTACTTCAGATGAGCATCTCACCTGGGATGCAATACACACGATTATTGCAGAAGAGCTTGGAGTCAGCCCGAGAATCGTTCATGTCCCTTCAGATTACATTGCCAGAATAAATCCCGAGCGCGGAGCGGGGCTCCTTGGCGACAAGGCTGTATCAGTGCTCTTCGATAATTCCAAGATCAGACGATTCGTCCCTGAATTCCGCCCGCAGATTACCTTTAGAGAGGGCATTCGGCGCTCGCTAGCCTGGTACGACGCTAATCCACAGTTGAAAATGCCAGATTCCATAATGAACAAGGAGATGGACACAATTTTGGGATATTGGAATAAAGGGCTCTCGGTGCTAAAGATGTAAAAACTCCAAACTGATCTGATTTCTGGGACTCTCACGGTCATCGAGCATGTAAGAGTATATTTATCGATTTGCCAAGAGTCCATCGCGTAGAAAATCTCTGAGCCTAATATGATGAATCCCCTGCCAATCGTGGACGATAGGATCCATCGAAATTACAAAGCGAGGCCAGCCGCCTTCAATCTCTGCAAGCGCTCCAAACTCTCTTTGTTTAGTTGCTTTGTCTGGCATGAGATACGTAGCCTGAATATAGCAGCGCCCTTGTCCCTTTTCGGCAATAAAATCGACCTCGCGCTCGCCTATTCGACCCGTTGAGACTTTCCAGCCATCCGCAAGGAGCCTTATAAATACAGCATTTTCAATGATCTTGCTGATATCTGAGCTTGTGCTGTTATGGACGACTGATCGCAATCCTAGATCTTGAAAATAATACTTAGCGATTCCTTCAAGTACCTTTTTGCCGCCCACATTTTCAATAGGGCATCGCAGGAGCGCAAACGATCGAGTAAGATATCCCAAGTAATCGAGCACCGATTGTGGCGACGCATCAATCCGTATACTTCTTAGGTAATTGGCAATATTCCTCGCCGAGGTGGGGTTTCCAATATTGTCTGCAATAAATTCAAGAATCCTTTCTAGGAGCGACGGACTTCTTATACCATAACGGTCAACCACATCTTTCAATACTACAGAATCGAGCACTGCGCTCAAATATTCGCGAAACACGACATCGTCATACGGCAGATTTGCAAGAAATGGCAAGCCACCACAGTACAAAAATTTATTGAGTGCCTGATCATTGTCTTCAAGACGATGAAAAGTCAAAAACTCATCATAGGTAAGGGAGAACACCTCGATGCGGATAGCCCTTCCTGCAAACAATGTTGCAATATCGCTTGAAAGCAGATCAGCATTCGATCCAGAAATATACACATCAAAACGATCATCCGCAGCAAATCCGCGTACAGCAATTTCAAAATTCTTCAATTGCTGTACCTCATCAAGAAGAAGCGCGATCGAAACTTGTCGGCCAATTTGAGCATCATAGGGGATCCTCGACATGACTTCGCGGACAAGGTCTTCACCTGTTCTGAGATGCCGCCATTCGAGTTGTTCCAAATCGATATGCAGTATGAACCAATCAGGATGCTCATTGCGAAGATATTCTGCAAGCTGAAGAAGGATATAACTTTTCCCTACACGCCGCTGACCAATGATCGCCTTGATAAGTTTTGTACCGATGTAAGGGCGAATTCTGTCAATATACCTTGGGCGAGGAATGATGTTCATTAGGGTGCGCCTCCAGTGTCCATTATGATGGACAAAACCATAATTTGCAAGCTATTGTCCATTATGATGGACAAAAATCATTCGACGGAATTTATTGGATTTTCGGGATTTCCATGATAGATAGCGGATATTTTGCTTGCCTATGTTTACAGCTCGCTCATCTTGTGAAATAGTCTTTTATGCAGCAGTACTACAAAAGAATACAGAATGCTGCAAAGGAGGAGGATCATCATGCAAAAGAAAATGAGGGTTATAGCTTTTATTGTTGTGGGCTTCTTGGCGATTTCATTTGTCGCAGCCGGGCCAAAAGAGAATATCGCTGCTACGGTGGATCGAATTTCGCCGGATCTTATTGCGATGTCCGACTTCATCCACGACAATCCAGAGCTGGGAAACAAGGAATATAAGGCGGTAGAGCTGCTTACGGGCTACCTCGCGCAAAATGGCTTTAAGATTGAAAAAGGTGTAGCCGGCCTTGAGACTGCTTTTATCGCGACCTATGAAAACGCGGGCGGAAACGGCCCGGCAATCTCCTTCCTAGCCGAATATGATGCGCTTGCAGAAGTAGGCCATGCCTGTGGACACAACATTATTGGCACTTCCTGTGTAGGTGCAGCGGTGGCGCTAGCTAAGAATCTTGGATCAATTCCCGCCAAAGTGATCGTATTTGGATGCCCCGCAGAGGAAACAACCAGTGGTAAGCTGCCCATGGCGGCAGAAGGGCTTTTTAAGCGCGCTGATGTTGGTATGCAGATGCATCCTGGTTCAGGGGAGCCTACAATCGGATCAAAGAGCCTCGCTCTAAACTTGGTCGATTTTACATATGAAGGAAAAGCGAGTCACGCGGCTGCCAGCCCCGAATTAGGACGCAGTGCGCTCGACGGAGTCATGCTGATGTTCATGGGCACGGAGTTCCTTCGCGAGCATGTCAAATCTGATATCCGCATCCATGGCATTGTCACGAACGGCGGAGCTGCGGCTAATGTCGTGCCAGAAAAGGCTTCGGCGCGCTTCTATGTACGTGGCCTTGAGCGACCATACCTAAATACTGTGGTGCAACGAGTCTACAATATTGCACAAGGCGCAGCCATGATGAGCGAAACCAAACTTACCATCAGTGAAATTAAGCAATACGACAATGTCGTCAATGTTCCGAGCTTTATGGATATCGCCGATGAGGTTATGAAAGAGCTCGGTATTGATAACGCAAAGAAAGTTGGACCTTGGGATCCAGCTGGCGGATCGACCGATTTCGGTACCGCCTCATCGCAAATACCTGCATTGATCTTTGGTCTACCCGTGGCTCCGGCAAATGTATCGGGCCACTCAAGGGAATACGCCATCGCAACAAAGAGCCCGGAAGGCAATGAAGCCCTTATAAACGCATCGAAGATCATGGCCTGCCTTGGTTATCGCCTTGCCGCCGAGCCAGAGCTTTTGGCTCAGGTTCGCGCTGACTGGGAGAAGGTAGTTTCTGGAAATTGAGCTTGAAGTGAACATCGATCAGAGAGAATTGGCTTGTGTTAGAACCTTTGATTCGGGACTGATTATGGGGAACCTCTAGACAGGGACAAACTAAGGTACCTACGCAGACTTTGTCTGCTACGGTACCTTTAACTTCCCTCCGTCAAATGTGCGTCAGCTTTGCTGTGAGCTTGAGCCTAGACAAGAAAGCCCGCTGGGTAGACACCGGATGATCTATTCCACTATTATCCGCTACCTTGCGAGCCCTTGATAGAGCTCGAGCTCTTTGGACTCTTTCTTTTAGACTGCGGCTATATTTCATCAAATTCTCATCGAAATCAAACATCAATCTAACTTTTATAACCTATTGTGATCTCAAGCTTGAACCATAAGGAGGGAATAGCTATGAGAAGAGACAAAGAGAAAGGCATTATCCTTGCTGTGCTGATCTTCCTTGCAGGAATGCAAGCCTTTGCACAGAGCGTGATAATGCTTATCCCCGACGGAATGAGCGTCGCTGGCACTACATTGGCTCGATTCTATAAGGGTGAGCCGCTTGCGTTAGATGCCATTGCATGCGGTCTAGTGAGCACATGGAACTCAGATGGGACCATCGCCGATTCGGCCCCGGCTGGTTCGGCGTATGCCACAGGATGGGCTTCCCAGACTGGCAACATCGCTTCGATCGGTAAATCCTATGTACTTCCTGGGGTCGAGATTCCTGAGTATGAGGCACAGCGTCCAGTAGCCACTATTCTGGAAGCTGCTAGGTTGAGCGGCCGTTCGACTGGCATCATCTCAACCAGCGAATTCATGCATGCTACTCCGGCTGACTTCAGCGCGCACGATGTATCGCGTTCGAATTACGACAACCTCGCCGAACAGATCGTCTACAATAATATCGACGTGGTTCTTGGTGGCATCTATGAACCCGCAGAGGCACCTGCAATTCGTCAGACAGTAAGCCTGTATCTTGGGATCGCGAATCTGACCGATGAAGAAGTCGAAGCGATCGGCAAGACGAAAGCTGGCTCAATGAACTATACTGTCGGACCAATGGTTGGAAGCAGGGCAAAAATCGGGTATACCACGAATGGCCACACGGGCGAGGATGTGGTGCTCTACTGCTACGATCCTTTTGGGCAAAGGATGACTGGCCTTGTGAGGAATAGCGATATCGCTCTTTATATGGCCAGAACAATGAATGTCGATCTTGCCCAAGCAACCTCTGAATTGTTCCAGGATGCGAACTCGATGTTCGCCAAAAAAGGAGCTAAGGTTGCTACTGACACAACAGACCCCGAAAATGCTGTCCTCGTTGTCACGAAGGGAGATCAGGTTCTGCGAGTGCCTCGCAATAAGAGCTATGCCTACCTCAATGGCAGGGCTGTCACGTCGGACGGAGTTGTGGTTTACAATGGCACAAAATGGTATGTCGCCAGGAATCTTTTGGATTTGATTGAATAGCGGTACTTTTTTGCTACCAAGAAAATATCATAGACAATTCATTCTTTCTACATACTTTTTTCATATGTTACCTGTACCTTCAAGGCGAATAGATTTTCCAAGGGGGAAAACATGAAGAAACTTGTAATCTTGTTCATCGCGCTTAGCACGCTGATGCCTATTTTTGCGGCAGGAACAGAACAACAAAAGCCGGCAGCAAAAGGGGGTAAGCTTGCTTGGATAGAAGAGCCCTTTATTTACGGACTGCCCGGAGTCAATCCCATAAAAGTCACCGGAAATATTATTACTGCGGGAAGCTCCACCGTCTACCCTTTGTCGGAGCGGATGGCAGAACGGTTCAAGGAAGAAGGGTATAGTGGAACGATCACGATAGACAGCATCGGATCGGGAGCCGGGTTTGAGCGCTTCTGCGTCGCCGGCGAGACTGATATTTCCAATGCAAGCCGTCCCATCAAAGCCGGCGAGATAAATAGCGCTCGGAAGATTGGCAGAGAGCCTATAGAATTCAGGGTAGGAACCGACGCCTTGGCGGTGGTGGTCAATAAGAGCAATACTTTTATCAAGAATGCCACCAAGCAAGAACTGGCCAAGATATTCGGTGGTGCGAGACTCTGGTCAGATGTGAATCCCAGTTGGCCTCGCCAGCCTATCCTTCGTTTTATTCCCGGTACGGATAGTGGTACATTCGATTACTTTGTAGAGGAAATTTTTGCTAATAAACCCGAGCCAATCCTTGCTGCTTCCAACGTCCAACTGAGTGAGGATGATAACATCCTTGTCCAGGGAATTAAGGGAAGCTCTTATGCGATAGGCTTCTTTGGGTACGCCTACTACGTGGAGAACGCTGACGCCTTGAACATACTCAGTATTGAGGGTATCCCAGCTTCCGCCAAAAACGTAGATAATGGCACCTATCCGTTAGCAAGGCCATTATTTCTCTACTCGGACGCGAATATTATGAGAAGCAAGCCACAGGTCGCCGCTTTTCTTGACTATTACTTGAGCTATGTGAACGAAGAAGTGGTCGATGTAGGATACTTTCCAGCACCGGAAGCGGCATTAAATGCAAGCCGCCAGGCATGGCTCAAAGCAATGGAAGGTCTGTATTAGTCAAAATCCTTTAATCTGTGAGAAATGTACGAGCCTGGGAGGTCATGGGTTGTATGCCTATGACTTCCTCATTCGTATTTTTGATGAGGTATTCTAAGAGAATGATGGATCCCCATAAAAATTCATTTAGACGCAAGGTCCGCCCACACGAGCGCTTTATTGAAATAATGCTCTTTTTCTGCGCGTTGCTCTCCATTATTATTACCGTGGGAATCGTAGTGATCCTGGTCAAAGAATCATGGCTGTTCTTCAAAAATCCACAAGTTACATTGAAGGAGTTTTTCACATCCAAAAAGTGGCAGCCTATGATTGGAGATTTCGGGTTTCTTCCATTGCTCAATGCTACCTTCACAACAAGTATCATCGCCATGTCCCTGGGTGTTCCCATCGGATTATTTGTGGCGATATACCTGAGTGAGTATGCTTCGGAAAAGACACGCGCGGTCCTCAAACCTATTCTGGAAATCCTTGCGGGAATTCCATCAATCGTTTTTGGTTACTTCGCTCTTACCTTTATGACTCCGCTTTTGAGAGGCATCTTCAACGCTGAAAGGGTGGAGATCTACAACACAGCCTCGGCGGGCTTGGTAATCGGTATTCTGGTGCTTCCACTGATCGCTACAATGGCGGAAGACGCGATCGGAGCGGTACCGAAAGAACTGCGTCTTGCTGCCTATGCACTTGGCAGCACCAAGCTGGAGACGGTTTTCCAAATAGTGATACCCGCTGCCATCAGCGGCCTTTCCGCGACATTCCTTCTTGCCTTCTCCAGAGCGATAGGAGAGACAATGGTAGTGGCTCTGGCAGCGGGAGCGGGGCCTAATTTTACATTCAATCCATTTAGATCGGCAGAAACCATAACCGGTTACATCGTGCGGATCAGTGGAGGAGATGTAAGTTACAATTCAATCGATTACAACAGCATCTTTGCGCTGGGGCTTGTCCTATTCATCATTACCTTTGCCTTAAATTTCATATCGAGACGGATCTCTGAGAGATTCCGCCAGGAGTATGAATAGCATGAATCATGTAGTGCAGTTTGGCACAGAAGAAGATGTACAAGTCCTTATGGAAAAACGACGACATAATGGTACTCTATGGCAAGCGGTATTTATGTTTTCCGTGTCGCTGGCTATGCTCTTTTTGATCATGCTCATCTTTTCGGTCGTAAACACGACATTTGGCTATGTGGTGTTGGTCAATGAAGTAGAATCGTCGACTTTAATTGCGCAAAAAGATTCTGTTTCCAGTTTTACACGTGCTGAACTTGAACAGGTTGCCTTCAGTCGCCTTTCGGCAGGCATTTTGCGGAGGGTTGAATACGAAAAACCGATAGCAGATCGTTCTGATGAGGAACTGATCGCCTTAATTGAACAGTATATCATAAAGCCGAAAGTGCGGAAAACTTGGGGCTTATGGGACTCTTTGTTCAACAAAATCGAAATCGATCGGTATATGGCGGAAAATGAAGGCTCCTATGCAGTATTTAGGTCCTGGGTCAATTCTTCTTTTTTGGTTGCCGACCAGTCGAGCGACCCGCTGAATGCAGGCATTAGAACGGCGCTGTTTGGTTCTCTCTGGATCATTCTTGTTACTCTAGTCTTCGCCTTCCCCATTGGTGTTGGAGCGGCGATCTATCTGGAGGAATATGCGAAAGATAATCGATTCAACAGAGCCCTTCAACTCAACATATTCAATCTATCAGCCGTACCGTCGATTATTTATGGGCTTCTCGGACTGGCGGTATTCGTGCGGGCGATGGAGCCGATTACCAGCGGTGCTTTAATCCTCGGCATCGAAGACAGTACCGCCAATGGCCGCACCATCCTTTCGGGCGGACTTACCCTTGGGCTATTAGTCCTTCCGATTATTATCATTAACACACAGGAAGCACTCAAGGCAGTTCCTGATAGCTTGCGGATGAGCAGCTATGGGGTAGGGGCTACAAAGTGGCAAACGGTGTGGAATCACGTGCTGCCCGCAAGTTTTGATCGAATCCTTACCGGTACAATACTTGCACTTTCGCGTGCTTTCGGAGAGACAGCGCCGTTGGTGGTTATCGGAGCTTCGACATTCATAAGTATCGACCCTTCAGGTATATTTTCTAAATTTACAACATTGCCCACCCAGATTTATCAATGGTCGGCGCGTCCGCAGGGTGCTTACAGAAATCTTGCCTCCGCGGCCATTGTCTGTCTGTTGATTCTGTTATTGATCATGAACAGTACCGCCATTTACCTACGAGCAAGAATCAACAGGAAGAAGAGGCTGGAAGCATGAGTGTAAAAGCATATGAGGTGAATATGCCTTTTGTGGGAGCAAAGAGTGCCGAGAATCCTATCATAGAGATGAAGGATGTCGATATCTACTACGGTGACTTCCAGGCGGTAAAAAAGATATCGATGGAAATCCTGGAACGGCATATAACCGCTTTTATCGGTCCATCGGGGTGTGGGAAAAGCACCGTGCTGCGGAGCATAAATAGGATGAACGACCTAATCCCCAATGCGCGGCTTGAAGGATACGTACTTTTCAATGGTTATGACCTGTACGATGAACGGGTCGATCCGGTGTTGATACGGCGCCGTATCGGCATGGTCTTTCAGAAGCCGAACCCATTTCCTAAGAGTATTTATGAAAATATCGCATGGGGAGCAAGGATCAACGGGTACAAAGGGGATATGGATGAATTGGTTCAAACATCCTTACAGTCGGCTGCCTTGTGGGATGAAGTGAAGGACAAGCTTAAGAAAGGTGCTCTGCAGCTATCCGGAGGGCAGCAACAACGGCTCTGTATAGCGCGAGCATTGGCTGTTTTTCCCGAAATCATTCTCATGGACGAACCTGCCTCGGCACTCGATCCGATAGCTACGGGGAGGATCGAGGAACTAATTCTTGATCTGAAAACAAAGTATACAATCATTATTGTAACCCACAACATGGGACAGGCATCACGGCTTTCTGATTACACGGCATTCTTCATGGTGGATGAGAACCGTACGGGATACCTGGAGGAGTTCGGAGATACGGAACAGGTCTTCCTCAACCCTCGGAACAAGAAGACAGAGGAATACATTTCGGGCAAGTTTGGTTGACCTAAACAGGAGAAAACGTATGGATATAAAGAAAGCGAGCAAGCTGGATGAGAAGATGCAGTTCTTTCAAGAAATGCTCATCCAGATGGTTAACCGTGTCGAAGAGGCGATCTATCAGGCGCAATACGCTTTTCGGAACCATGATGTGGCTTTGGCGCGCAGAGTGGTAGCAGACGATTATTTCATCGATCAGCTACGGGAAATGGTGGAAAATGATGGCGTAAGACTGTTGGTGTCGGAAGCCCCTTACGGGCATTATATGCGGCACATCATAGCGGGAATCAAGATGGTTACGAATCTTGAGCGGATGGGAGACTACGCCGTACACCTGGCTCAAATGGCCACTGTGGAAGAATATGAAGACTGCATTCCCTTTGTTGAGCAGATTTCTGAGATGGCGCTGCTTGGTGCAACGATGACCCGCAAAGCGGTAGAAGCATTTATGGATGTAAAAGCGGAAAAAGCAATCGAGGTGGCGGCGATGGATGACCGCATGGACGAAGCCCGAAGAACCGTCAACGCAGGTCTCGTTTCTGTAAAACCTTCTTCCGAGAAGAAGATGGAACGTTTGTATAATCTCTTTTACCTTGCTAAGGAAATGGAACGTTTTGGTGACCATGTGACAACCATCTGCAGCTGGATCGTCTATATGGCTAATGGTGAGAGGCCTAAGCTCAATTTGCCTAAGGAGCAGAGCGAAAAATTATGACCCTTTAGTTTCGTACAAGCTATCGCTGCGTTTTTTCATCGATTGCAGATCACTTCCTTTTCGCGGGATAGTTAACGTAAATGTACTTCCTATACCCACTTCGCTTTCTACTGTTATTGTGCCCTGATGGACCTGCGCAATATGCTTGACGATGGAAAGCCCCAATCCAGTGCCTCCCTGGCCGCGGCTGCGCGCAGCGTCAACGCGGTAAAATCGCTCGAATATCCTCTGCTGAGCTTCCTTTGGAATGCCGCATCCAACGTCCTTTACCTTAAAAACCACTTGCTCTTCGTCNNACGATCAACATGCCGTTTACGAAGATCGGAAGATCCTGCAAATTGGACAAGCTTGTCTCGATGATGCTGCCTTTTTCTTGTGCTCGGTAGCGGCACATCTGCATCGTCTCGTCGATAACCTGGCGCGGGCTGACCCATAGCCTGGTCAATGAAGTTTTCTGCTGCTCTAAAGATGAAAGTAAGAGAAGGTCCTCAACAATGTTCTGCATATGTTGGGCTTGTCGGTTGATAATAGAAAGAAAACGATCATTCTCCTGTGGATCATCCTTTGCCCCTTCTATAAGTGCATGAGCCGATCCTGCTATGGCGGTAATGGGTGTCTTCAGTTCATGCGATACATTCGCAACAAAATCCTTGCGGATCTGTTCCAACCGCTTCGTCTCGGTCGTATCGGTAATGGTGATCACGACTTGTGAGGCGATGCTGTCGGCAAGAACAGGAGTAGTGATAAGACGCAGTGTTTTAGTAAGGCTTCTCCCCATCAGTTCAGCGGTTTCGCCAAAAAGATGATCATAGTGAGCGGTGACCACTTCATGCACTTTTCCATCTTCGAATGTTTGCTGGCAGGCTTCAAGTATTGAAGCAGAACTGATAAGTTGTACGAGTCGCACCCCTTCGATTGGGAATTCCTCTTCATTCCGGTTATTCCAGAGTAACTTCTTTGCCGCTTGGTTGGCCGATAGGACAACGAGATTCCTGTCCACCAAAAGTATCCCCTCCGTAATGCTTTGCAGAATAGTTTCTGCTTGCAAGCGAGCCGATTCGATTTCGGCGATTTTGTTTTTTAGTTGTATAGACATTTCGCTCATGGTAGCCGCCAGGTCTGCTAACTCCCGGGGGCTTTGAATGGACATACGAGCTTCCAGGTCTCCGTCGGCGTATCGTTTGGCAGTCTCCTTAATTTTCTGTAGCGGTTTGGTGATCATGTTAATGCTAATTGCGGTAATGCCGACGACAAGCACCACTAGAATCGCGAGCCCGCTGAAGAGAAGTTGTTCGTAGATTCTCTGATAACCGGTCAATTGGCTAAGTGGCATGGAAACACGCAAGACTGCTATATCTGGATGGCCATCGATCCGAATAGCATGATAAACAACTGGCGCGCTCTGGGTTGCACTTTTTCTCTCGCTGAATGCACTTCCCTTCTGCATCGCCTCGTAGATTTCGGTACGCCAATAATGGTTGTCCATTGCGGAAAAATCGAAATCCGAATCGTACAGCACCCATCCATCCTGGTTTACCAACGTAATACGCAGTGATGTAGCTTGAGCATAGGCATCCAAATCAGCGGAATCCGGGATTTGCTGCTTGTTTAATAAGATCTTGAGATAACTGGCATTTTTTGCCAGCTGTGTTCTTACATTTTCCCTGAGGGTCGCCGAAAAGGCCTTCATGGCGATGAACATGCCGCCAAAAAGTGTTAAAAAAAGGACGATAAGAGTAAGCAGCATTAAGCGCTGACGGATCGTATGACCGATCATGTGCTTTCCTGGTAGGAGTATCCTATGCCCCATACGGTTTTGATTGCGCTTCCGCCTTCACCCATTTTACGCCTCAAGCTTGCAATTTGCACATCTATGGAGCGTTCTGTAACAGGATAATCCTCTCCCTTAATGCTGCTGATAATCTGATTACGCGTGAAGACCCGACCAGGTGAAGAGGCAAGAAGGCTTAGCAGAGAAAATTCATAAGCGGTTAGCAAGATAGGATTGTCTTTCCAGAAAATTTCGTGTCGATCCTCATCTATTTCCAATTCTCCTACGCTGATATGCCTGTTTTCCATATCTTCGCCCGATTGTCTGGTTGCGGAGCGCCTCAATAGGGCTTTCACATTAGCGACCAAGACCTTCGGGCTGAATGGTTTGGGAAGGTAATTGTCTGCTCCCAGCTCAAGACCTGTGATTACATCAATTTCATCCGTGCGCGCCGATACGATAATGACAGGCAGAGCTGAAAGTCCCCAGGCAAAGCGGATGGTCTTCAATACATCAAGTCCGCTTATCACCGGAAGCATAAGATCGAGAAGAACCAAATCGGGATTGTTATGTTCGATGATATCCAGAGCTTGCCGGCCATCGGAAGCTTTTACTGTAGCAAAACCCTCTTTCTCCAGGTGGTAGCGGATGAGCTCCTGAATATCAGGTTCATCCTCCACGATAAGAATTGTCTTTTCCTGCATGATAGCTAACTGTACAAAAGAGACTTATCCTTGCCAAGAGGACGCGTTGGCTCCTTGAAAACATACTGCTACGAACCTTGTTTATAAAGATTGGCTTAAAAGCCAATCCCTTGCGAATTCAAGCTCGACATCCTTGCCCGACGCATATGCAGCAATATTCTGCCAGGTGCGAGGGATGCGAATCTCGGGCTGCACCCCACCCATGCCCGAAGCATCAGAATCGATTTGAATTACGCCGTGCGCATCGAGCGAGCGCCCGATAGGGAATTGAAAAGAGATGCCCTCCGGCATTGCGATTGGCCAAAAAACAAGGCCGAAAGAGCCATGTGTACCATAAAATCCCATAACAGTTGCATTCGGTTGGCGGCCAATTGCCATAGCAAGTCCTTCGCCGGAACTTATGGTCGCCGGGTTAACCAGCACAGCGATGTTGCCCCAAAAATGCGGTTGTCGAGGCTCTACCCATAAAGGCTCATCACCGAGCTCAAATGTCTGGCCAAAAAGATCGGAATGCGCATAGTCGAAACGCCCAGAGCTCGCATTATACCAGGCAGTTCGCTCGTATATCGAAGACTCTTTTGCAAAATGGCCGGAGATATCAGCCGCGGCTTGGTCAGAGCCCCCACGATTACCCCGCAAATCCAAAATGAGCGAATTCACTCCAGCCGCGTTAAACGCCTCCAAAGCCTGCGCAACAATCTCCGTTACCTCTGTTGGATATTGAGCATAGTCATCAAAGTGGATCACATGGTAAATACGAAGATAACCGATATTCCCATCCATAATTCGCCACTCTACATTTTTGAGAAGTTCTTCCATAGTAGGAATTGGCGCTAGATCGAAAAGTGCAATATCGGCAAAATTGTCGCTGCGAGCGGTCATCGTTGCCGTCAAGGTTCCTGGTGGTTCTTTTGCCAAAGTCTCATCTTCGTTAGGCCGATCCTCGGCTGGGGCTGCAATAAATTCCACAACCGCTTGCCTGCCGACAGGGCTACGGGTAAGCGCCTGCAAACGCAGGAGTGCCAGGTCCTCCTTTGTTCCTGCATTCTTAAACCAACGCGTATCCGCTGCAACCAGAGCATTCTCAATTGATACGCCATTCCATGTAACAATACGCGCTCCCTGGCGCAATCCAGCCTTAGCTGCTGGGCCTTCTGGCTTGATTGCGGCAACTACAATCGATCCATCATCGAGCTCAGCAAGCCCAAGTCCATAGCTCCCGCCAATGAATTGCTCCGTCAAATTCTCGAACGGACCAGTCAATTTTACATGGCCATCGGGTATACGCCTTACATATTCGACCATCGCAACGCTGTACGAATCCAGATCCTTTTCGGCCTCCGCTGCCATTATTTTCTGTCCAAAATAGGAAGCCATTGAGTTCCACGGAATCTGCTTCCAATCGCCAAAAGCATAAGCTCGAGAAAAGAAATCATGCATGGCAAAAAAGGCTGCTCCCCAGCTCAACTCGCTATAATCTCCCTCATCGGGAAAAGAGAGCTCAGCAGTTGCGATCCCCAGATTCGAATCCCCATTTCCCGAACCTTCATTCTGGGCGAACATCGGCACAACGCTTAGTGCGATACATAAAATAGCAATAATTATAACAGGAGGTCGCTTCATTTAATTCTCCCTATATTGCAGAATCCAAGAATTGTGGCTCCTCGGCTCGTACGTAGGGCGGGCAAAGTTATTGAGCGCGTATAAGGCACCATTTTGCTGCTCGATAACACGAGCATCGAAGGTAGGCTTCTCGATAGAGACAGCGCGTTCAGAGCTTGCGGCCTGTATTATGTAGGATGCCTCCATTTTTGTTGTCACAATGTTTTG
>MTKZ01010627.1_pt1 | contig 18578 bp, 20 predicted proteins | sample 1042781 | NCBI WGS metagenome assembly MTKZ01 (sample SAMN06212207, study PRJNA360539) | anaerobic digester metagenome | biome: Wastewater treatment plant; material: sludge; isolation source: anaerobic digester fed with sludge from wastewater treatment plant | place: Denmark: WWTP Viborg ... | reverse complement strand
CCCGGCAATGACAGTGTCTTGGAATAGGAATACGCGATGATGCTGTCATCATATGCCTTGAGCAGGGAGGGCAGAGCGATCCTGTCAAAGAGGATTTCCGCGTACGCCTCGTCCGAAATCAGGTAAATGGGTTTTTTGAGCTTTTTCTCCTTTTCTTTCAGTAAACGGACAAGGTCCGCGATATTCCTCTTGCTGTAAACCCGGCCGGTTGGATTGTTGGGCGAATTGAGGATAACGGCTTTCGTTTTCCGGTTGATGGCTTTGGCAAGCGCTTCCATATCCAGGGAAAAATCGGGTTTTGTCGGCACATACTTCACAACACCGTTGTAGTTTTCAATGTAAAAGGGATACTCCACAAAGAAAGGCTTGAAAATGATGATTTCGTCGCCCGGATCCAGAAGCGACTTTAGAATTACGTTGAGTGCCCCCCCCGCCCCGCAGGACATCACCACGTGATCGGCGCCAATTTTCACCCCGGTCGTCGCGCTGATTTTTTTTGCCACCGCCTGACGCGTTTCCGGATAGCCCGCGTTTGGCGTATAGCCGTGCTTGAGGAAAATCTCCTGGTCGGCAACTTTGATCAGTTCCCTCTTGAACTCGCACGGGTGATCCACATTGGGATTTCCCAGGCTGAAATCATACACATTGTCCTTGCCGTGCTTTTGTTTCAGGACATTTCCTTCCTCGAACATTTTGCGGATCATGGAAGAATGCGAAATGGATGCTTTTATTTTTTTTGATATGCTCATGGCATAATCTCCCGGCCAAAGGACTGAAGGCCGCAATCCTTCCGGCCTTAAAAGTTTTCTTTCAGATACCTGGAAATCTCTCCAAAGTCATGAAACGGCCGATAATTTGCTGTCCCCTCTTCTTCGCATGTCTGCAACAGTACGTCTTTGGCGAAAACCAGGTCGGCGCATCTTGACGGACAGATATCGGAATGCCCATCGCCGATGTAGATGATTTTTTCATACATCAGGCGGTGGTCGTTTAATATTTTATTCTTGCAGGTTCCACAGCGGCCGCATAATTCATTGGCCTGCGGAAAACAAAACGTCAGGGAATCGTTGCGGCGGAACTCAACCGTATTGGAAAAAAACTCGATTTCACCCAGACGGTTCTTTTCCATAATTGCGCGGATGTAAAAATCAAGCCCGTCGGAAACGATCTTCACATCGACACCTTTTTTCTTCGCCAGACGATAAAACTTCGCAAAAAAGGGATCGATTCTGGAACGTTTTAAAACATACGCACGGAGGCAATCCGCACTCACCGTCATCAGCGGGGCAATTTTTCGATAGGCCTCACGCGAACCGATACTGGTCTTAACATACTCCCGATCAATCTCATCACTGCTTTTTCGGGTAAACCGGCTCAAGACTGCACTGCCCACATCCACGGGGCATACGGTTCCGTCAAAATCGCTGATGATCAGCGCTTTCTTCTGTTTAAAGAGCATGATTGCTTCGGTTTCTTACAGCCTGTTTTCCTTTTAACGTTTACGCCTCATTAACACGTAAACGCCCAACAACACGAGGATGATGGGCAGAATATACTGAGAATACTTATACAGGTCGAATCCATAGAACTCGATAAATAAAAAGATTACGCCAACCGTGGCGATAAACCAGCCCTCAATGGCCTTGAATCTATAGATCAGCGTGCTGATACCAATGACAATCAGAAGAACCGGCCATGTCTGGCCAAAACTGTAACTGGTGGTCTTACTGATGAAGATTAAAACACCTAAAGTAATCAGAATAAGTCCGCCGGTAAGAATGTTTCGCTTTTCAGTTGGCATAAATCTCTCCTTCGATTATAATTTTATTTATTGGCGAATGCTAAAAAACGCCATTATCGTCATTTTTCCGCTAATTTCATAAACGGCTTAAACAGGTCGATCGGTATCGGGAANNAGACATGGGCTGCGTTTCCATGAGGGCCGCCGCTTCGATCAGTTTCTGGGCTGCCTGGAATTCGCCCTCCGCGTTGATCACCTTCGCTCTTCTCTCTCTTTCCGCTTCCGCCTGCTTGGCCATTGCCCGCTTCATTTCCTCGGGCAAATCGATATGTTTGACTTCCACCAGGGACACTTTAATGCCCCAGGGGTCGGTGCTGCGATCCAGAATTTCCTGGATATTCAGATTGATCTTTTCACGCTCCGAAAGGATTTCATCCAGTTCCACCTGTCCGCAAACGCTTCGAAGCGTCGTCTGCGCCAGCTGCGAGGTTGCAAAAAGATAATTTTCTACGTTCACCACGGCGGCATTGGCATCCAGGACCCTGAAATAAACGACCGCGTTAACCTTGATCGATACGTTGTCCTTGGTAATGACATCCTGGGGGGGCACATCCATTGTGATGGTACGCATGTCGATTCTGACAATCTTATCAATGCCCGGAATAATAATGATCAGGCCCGGCCCTTTGAGGTTACGAATTCTGCCCAGCCGAAACAAAACCGCGCGTTCGTATTCATTGAGCACCTTGATTGCGGATGCCAGAAACATGACCGCCAATACGACAATGACCAGTAGGGGTAAAGGTAAAGTTCCCATCATCACTCCTCCTTGATATCAATTATTTTTTTCTTTTTTTGTTTCTTCAACAGTCAGTTTCAGGCCGGACACGGCCCGGATTTTTACTTTCGCTCCCCGGGGAATGAACTGATCACTCTGCGCCGTCCAGTATTCTCCCTGAAAAAACACTTTGCCTTCACCATTAATGTCCGTTACGGCTTCTCCCTGCGCCTCGATCATTGATTCCGTTCCTGAATAATGTTTCCTCATCTGCGCCTTGACCGCAAGCCAGATAACCACAATAAAAAAACCGGATGCGACCAGGACCGCGGGTACCAGAACCTGAAGAGACAATCTCAGCGCAGGCTCCGGTGTTTCAAAAAGAAGGAAGGACCCCAGCGCCAGCGATATCACCCCGCCGACCGTCAGCATGCCATGGCTCATAATCTTGATCTCCGCGATAAATAAGATAATACTGAACACAATCAGCAGTATGCCTGTGTAGTTCACCGGCAGCGTAGACAGGCCGAAAAACGCCAGTAAAAGCGATATGCCGCCAATTACACCGGGCAAGATTGCACCTGGCGTGGAAAACTCGAAATACAGGCCCGCAAGGCCGATCAGCAGGAGAAGATAAGCGATATTGGGATTGGAAATCGCCGACAGAATCCCCTGACGCGTCCCCATCTTTTTACTTTGCGTCACGGCATTGGCAGCAGATATTTTTCTTGTTTTACCGGAAACAGTGACTTCCCTCTGATCAATCGCGGCGAGCAATTTCTCAATATCCGGGGCCACAATGTCAATAACTTTCAGTTTCAGGGCTTCGTCCGCTGTAATGGATTCGCTTTTGCGCACGGCTTTTTCGACCCATTCCTCGCTCCGCCCGCGGATTTTGGCAATGCTACGCGCATAAGCCGCTGCATCATTTTCCACTTTCTTGGACATGTTCTTGTCCATCTCGGCCGGGCCGCCGATTCCAATAGCCACGGGATGAGCGGCCCCGATGTTGGTGCCGGGCGCCATGGCGGCAATATGGGCGGCCTGCGCGATGATCACACCTGCAGAAGCGGCGCGGGCACCTGAAGGGTAAACATAAACAATAACCGGCAGCGGCGCATTCAGAATGCTTTTGGCGATATCCCGCATGGCCGTGTCCAGCCCCCCGGGAGTGTCCATTAAAATGATCAGGCCTTCCGCACCTGCCTGCTTCGCATCTTCCAGACGTTCGGCCACATATTTTGCCGAAGGGGCAGTGATGACGCCATCGAGGTTCATAATATGAAATACAGGTTTCTGATCCTGCGCGTAGGCGGCGCTGACCGCCGCTATAAAAACCAGCAGCGTTGTGAGGAATATTTTTTTTAACATGATGGCACCTGTTATCGATCTCATGAGGCTCTGCCAGGGTCTATTTCCTTCATGATCATCTGGACATCTTCCCACACCTGCTTTTTGGCATGCGGGTTTCGTAAAAGATATGCCGGATGATAGGTCGGCATGAGTTTGATTCCTTCGTAATCATAAAAACGGCCGCGCAGCGCGGTAATCGGGGTTTCCGTCTTCAAAAGCGTCTGCGCCGCAAATTTGCCCAAGGCGCATATCACACCGGGGCGGATTAACTGCAACTGTTTTTTTAAAAACGGCTCGCATTTACCTATTTCTTCAGGCAATGGATTACGATTGCCCGGTGGCCGGCATTTGAGAATATTGCAGATATAAACGTCTTTACGCGCCAGTTTCATTCCTTTCACAATAATGTCCGTCAGCAATTGTCCCGCCCGACCCACAAAAGGCAAACCCTGCTCGTCTTCATCCGCTCCCGGCGCTTCTCCCACAAAAACAATCCTTGCCGAAGGATTACCGTCTCCGAAGACCACATTTTTTCTTTGTCCGGACAATGAACACCGCTCGCAGCTCAATACCTCCTGTGCAAGCGCATCCAGTTGCCCGGCTGGATTCACGTCCGCCGCCTGATGATTCTTTCGTTTCACCTCCGGTTTTCTCCAGTCCACTGCAACATAAAGATTTTCCGCATTCAGAACCTGCCCTTTCACAGATTTCACCAGGGAGAGCATTTCTTTTCTTATCTGATCAGGTGATCCGGACGACAGGGTTTCGGTCATGGCTTCACGCAAAGGCCTTTCTTTTTGCTCAACATCTTAACGTGATCCAGAATTTTGTGCGCGGCGTCTATTTTAGTCATTTTTTCCAGGGCAATCGTTTTGCCGTTGCGGTCAATAATAGTGATAATGTTAGTGTCCGTTTCAAATCCCGCTCCCTTTTCCCGCAGACTGTTGGCCACAATCATGTCCATGTTCTTTTTGAGAAGCTTCTGCCGCGCGTTGGCAAGCAGGTCCTGCGTTTCCATGGCAAAGCCCACCAGGATGCCTTTTCTTTTTTTTGCGCTGATCGCGGCGATAATGTCCGGATTGCGTGTCAGTTCAATTCCGGGAATGCCCCTGTCCTTTTTTATTTTTTCCCGAGCCTCTGTTTTCGGCCGGTAGTCCGCCACGGCCGCGGCCTTGATGATCACCGTCGCCTTTTCATAATGTTCCATGACCGCACGGTACATTTCCAGCGCCGTTCGCACGTAAATGATCTGATCCGCCTCAGGGGGTGGAATTTTTGTCGGCCCGCTGATCAGCGTAACTTTTGCTCCGCGCTGATGCGCCGCCCGGGCAATTGCGTATCCCATTTTCCCCGACGAACGGTTCGTGATGAAGCGCACCGGATCCAGTGGCTCTTCCGTGGGACCGGCTGTGACCAGGACCCTTTCACCGGAAAAATCTTTTGGTGCCAGAAGAAACTCCACCGCCTGCAGAATTTTAGAAATTTCCGGGAGACGGCCCGAGCCGGATGTTTTGCAGGCAAGTTCGCCCACACCGCTGTCCATCACCATGTAGCCCATTTTTTTCAGCTTGAAAATATTGTTCTGAACGATGGGATTGGCAAGCATTTTGTCGTTCATGGCCGGACAGATCAGAGCTGGTTTGTTCTGCGCCATCACAGTGGTGGTCAGAAGATCATCGGCGATTCCGGACGCTATTTTACCGATCACGTTTCCAGTTGCCGGCGCAATGACAAAGACATCTACAAAATCAGCCAGTGCAATATGGGCCATGTCATACTGGTCGGTCGGGGCAAACATGTCTGTATAAACCGGCCCCTGTGAAAGGGTCTGCATGGTCAGCGGCGTTATAAATTCCATCGCGCTATTCGTCATGATGACGCGCACCTGCGCACCTGCCCGAATGAGGGCACGGGTTAATTCCGCCGCTTTGTATGCGGCAATCCCGCCGGTGATTCCCAGAACAATTTTTTTATTTTCCAGCATAAGGTTATCACTTCATTATTTTTTTAGAATATAACAGTGTTTCTTAACAAGATCAAGGTATAAAGTCTTTTGGCATCCGCGATTACACTGGTAAATGTTTCTTCCGGGTTTTGTGCGATAATCGTTTGTCCGCCCGCTGATCTGAATGGTTTCGGAAATGAGAAAATAATATTTTTACTTGCAAAGAGCGTGGAAAGCCATTATGAAACCGTCACATAATTCACGCACAAATCAAGGAGATGCAAATGAAAAAAACAGGCACTTACATCATGATTGCCATAATAATCCTGCTGGCCGGTACGGCAGGCTGGCTTTATTTCGCCAACTATCTCGATGGAAAAAAGCCAACCATAACCTTGAGCAGGAACATCGTTGCTATCGGGAAACAGCAGAACATCGGCATTACTTTTTCAGATGATGGCGGCGGCCTTTCCCTCCTGAAGGTGGAGATTATCCAGGATAGTCAATCGCGAGTGTTAGCCCAGGAGATGATTCCTGCCAAAGGAATCAAACAGAAAATTGTCAATCTCAAGGCTGACACGGAATCCCTCAAACTGAAAAACGGTCCGGCTGTTCTCCGCGTGACCGCCGATGACTTTTCTCTTTTCAATAATGAAACCACCCTCGACGTTCCGGTCACGATTGATACAATCCCCCCGCAAATCTCGATTCTCAATCCCGTCAATTACCTCAACCAGGGCGGCACAGGATTCATCGCTTACCGGATTTCCAAGCGGGCTTCATCGACAGGCGTTTATGTGGACGATCAATTCGCCCCAGGTTATACAATCCCAATGACCAATGGAGCGATGTCCGTAACCTATTTCGCCGTTCCGCTGGATGCTTCCAACCAAAAATCGAGAATCTATGTCTTTGCCAGCGATGAGGCGGGCAATGTATCAAAAATTTCTCTGCCCTGCACGATCAAGCCGAAGAAATTCCGCTCCGACAGCGTAAATCTCAGCAATACTTTTCTGCAGAAGATTGTACCCGAATTTCAATCAGCGATACCCGAATTGCAGGGAAAAACTTCGGAAGAAGTCTTCACACATATAAACACGACCCTGAGGAAGCAAAATGATAAAACCATTCAGGAACTCTGCAGAAAATCGGTCAACAAACAAATGTGGGAAGGAACCTTCGCACGGATGAACAACGCCGCTCCCATGGCCCTGTTCGGAGATCAACGGACCTATATGTATGATGGTAAGTCCCTTGGCAATTCCATTCATCTGGGCATTGACCTTGCTTCGACCGTCCATGCGCCCATTGAAGCGGCCAATAACGGAATGGTTGTTTTTGCCGGTCCCCTCGGAATTTACGGAAATGCCGTCATGATCGATCACGGGATGGGATTGCTCAGCCTGTACGGGCATCTTTCCGCTATTGAAACCACTGTTGGAAAAACCGTCAGAAAATCTGAAAAAATCGGTCTCTCCGGTGCGACCGGCCTGGCCGGCGGTGACCATCTGCACTTCAGCATTCTGGTCAACGGACAGTTTGTCAATCCCCAGGAATGGTGGGATCCCCACTGGATTGAAGACAATGTCATGAAAAAGATGACGATTTAAAAAAAGATAGGTTAAAGGCCCAAGGTAAAAGGAACAAGGTTCAAGGTTGAAAGAAAAGCCCGGTGGGTTAACCCACCCGGGCTTTTTCATCTTCTTAAGAAAACAAGCGAATTTTACGCTTAGGTCTTTAACCTTTTACCTTGAGCCTTAATCCTTGGTCCTTGTACCTGGGTCCTTAGCTTTTATTGATATCGCGGTGGGAGGTGTGCACCAGGTATTTTAACGCTTGGAAGTGAGAACTGAACTGGTTGGCCATGACCACTGAACGATGCTTGCCGCCGGTGCACCCGAAACCGATATTGAGGCGGGCCTTTCCTTCTTTTTCATAAAGAGGAATCAGGAAATTCAACATGTCAATTGATTTCTTCAGAAATTTTTTGCTTGCCGCGTTGTCGAGAACATATTTTTGAACCGCCGGATTATGTCCGTTATGATTTTTCAATGATTCGACAAAATAAGGATTGGGCAGGAATCTCACGTCGATCACCAGATCAGCGTCAGCCGGCAATCCGTAGCGGTAGCCGAAAGACACCACGTTGATGATCATTCTCTTTTTCCTCGATGACGGCAGGAATTTTCTCTGGACGATATCTTTGAGCTGATGAACATTGATGGTGGTTGTATCGATGATCGTATCGGCCATCTGTCTCAGCGACGACATTTTATCCACTTCCGTCTGAATCCCCTCCGCGATCGATCCGGTCGGAGAGAGCGGATGGATTCGTCTGGTCACACTGTACCTGAGCAGCAGGGACTCTTCGCTGGCCTCCAGGAAAAGAATCTCAATTTTATATCCCTTTTTCTTCAGTCTCTCAAAAACAAGTTCGTATCTTTCCGTGAAATTCTTCTCCCGCAAATCCATGACCATGGCCACCCGTTTAATTTCCGGTGACGACTGAAGGGTCATGGCAATGAATTTCGGCAGCAATATGACGGGGAGGTTGTCAATGCAGAAAAACCCGATATCTTCAAGCGCTTGGAGAGCCGTACTCTTGCCGGATCCGGACAGGCCTGTGATGATGACAACATGGATATTTTTCAATTAACCGACCTCTTTCAATTTCAGGATGGCTTTTTTTAGCAGATTCTTATTGAAAAATCCAGTTCGGGGAATCGCAATCCGGACGTAAGGCAAGGGGGTCTCGATTATTTTCTTTTCGAGCAGGCTCAATTTTGTCTGTCCGTTATCCGATCTGATCAGCTCGATGACGCCGGCAAGTTCTGTTTTGTCCTTCTTCTGCGACGGCTCTAGCACGCTGTCAACCAACTTGATTCCCCTTTGGGACGTATGAAAATATTTTTTAATTTTCGGATGCCCGGAAATGACAAGCTCTCCGGTTTGTTTTTTCTTAATCACAACCAGATCGTCCGCAATCCACAAACAGTTTTTTGACACAACTTGCAACGCGGCCGTCGTTTTGCCGATGCCGCTGGGTCCGGTAATCAGAATACCTCGTTCCCCTACCTCCAGGGCAACACCATGGACGGTAATGCGGTTCATGATTTTTTCCTGAAGGAGCGTCTTGATCCTGCTTTCCAGAAGATGATCAGGCAAAGTGGAAGCTGCTGCAGGCAACTGATGATGCTTTAGTTCATCGCGAAGGAAAACCGGCAACGAGTCGCTGTCAGAAAAGACTAGCATGGCCGTTCCGCAACTCTTGAGATGCAAAAATAACCCTGTCCGAAAGGATACACCGCCGGTCATCAGCCTGTTTATCGCTGGCGATGAAAGGACAAGAATCGCGCCTTCACGGTGTTTTGCCGACGCAATTCTCCGGCAGCATTTGACATATAAATCATGAAAAGGTTTTTTCAACAAACGGGGTTGGTGGATTTTCCGAATCCCTAAATAAGGCAGACGATCCCGAAAGATCTGTTCCGGCTTAATCACTTTATTTTGGGAACGGCTCTTACACGGGGCAAGACTCATCCTGTTCGACAATCGCTTTGTATAAATCGCTTTTTGTTTTCGCTTCGATAAGTTTTTTTCGGAAATTTGGAGTCTTCAACATTTTTGAAATTTTCGCCAGGGCTTTTAAATGCTGTCCTGTTGAATTTTCCGGCGCCAACAGCAAAAAGAAAAGATGGACCGGTTTCCCGTCAATCGCGTCGAAAGCAATTCCCTTTTTACTGCGTCCGAAAGCGACAACCAGCTCATGAAGGTCCGAAACCTTGCCATGGGGTATGGCAACACCATCACCAATCCCTGTCGAGCCAAGTTTTTCTCTTTGCTGCAGGACGTCGATTGCCCTGGCCTTGTCGATCTTCAAACCGCTGTTGATCAGAACATTAATCAGTTCCGCAAGAACGTCCTTTTTGGAATTCGACGAAAGGTTTTCGCTGAGATATTCGTTTTTAAAAATTTGATCCAGTCGCATTTGTTCAACCTGACCCTGTAAACTGAAACACCATTTTTATGTCATGTATCTACCATTGATAACGGGGGGCACGCATTGAAGTGTCCTGCACCCGGTTAGATTTATTTCCCGTTAACTGTTCGTTTCGATATGGGCAATATGCCCGTCATCCAGCCGATATACCAGGCTGACTTTTTCCGATGCGGTATCCCGGTAAATCAAAAACCGGGCTTTACTGCCTTCCATCTCCAGAACAGCTTCCTCAAGGGACATGAGTTTTAATACAACCTTACGGGTTTCTACCACTTTTGCCGCGGAATCTTCCTCTTCCATGCTTTCATCAGTTTTCGGACTACCGTGGCGAATGCTTCGCGGCTTATGCTCCCTGTTTTTCTCTCTCTGCTTCTTGAGCTGTTTTTCAATTTTATCAATGCAGCTGTCCACCGCAAGATGCATATCCTTGGCCTCTTCTTTGGCATTTACATTCCAACCATTGGCACTCAGATTAATTTCCACAACATTACGAAACTTTTCCGTTGAGAGAACGACATGGGCTTCAGAAGGCACATCAAGGTATTTCTTCAGTTTAACGATTCTTTCCTCTACGTAGGTTTTTTGCCAGTTCTCCCCTTCACTCGTTCTGAAAGTTACGGAAATATTCATCATTTTCCCTCCATGGTTAAAAATTAGGCAGCCAGAAACCCCATTACAGTTTCGCTACCGGCAACAAAGGTCAGTCATATAGTGGCGACCAAACCAAAAGTCAACCGGAATTTTCCCTTTATGGTTATTATACCGCTATTTTTAAGAGATGACTTTAAAAATATTTCTTCCTCTTGGACGACGGCAATATCCCAATCATTTCCCTGTATTTGGCGACTGTGCGTCGGGCAATATCAATGTTTTTGGCCTTGAGCAAGTCTACGATTTCACAATCACTGTAAGGTTTTTTGGGATCTTCCCCGGCAATCAGATGCCGGATTTCTTCTTTGACGCTTTTCGAGGCGATGTTTTCACCGGACGTCCGCTGGATAGAACTGCCGAAAAAGTATTTCATTTCAAAAATACCGCGGTGAGAATGCATATATTTATTGGTCACAACACGGCTGATGGTTGATTCGTGCATTTCCACGTCGTCGGCGATATTTCTCAAAACCAGCGGTTTTAGATAATCGATGCCTTTGTCAAAGAATTCTTTCTGATGTTTTACGATACTTTCCGCCACTTTGTAAATCGTTTTATGCCGCTGCTGAATGCTTTTGATCAGCCAGGTGGCCGACTGTATCTTGTCCCGGATATACTTTTTCCCGTTTTCTTCTTCCGCCCGGTCCCGGCTTCCGATGCCCGCCATGATTTCACGATAAAAATTACTGATACGCAGACGCGGCAAACCATCATCGTTGAGAACAATCTTATAGTCATCTCCTGATTTAACAACATACACGTCCGGAATAATAGACTGAACTCTCTCTTCCGAATAGACAGCGCCGGGCTTCGGATCCATCTTGCTGATGAGCAAAACGGCCGTTTCCACCTCCCTCAGAGGAACTTTCAGTTTTCTGGCAATATGAATGTAATTTTTCAGTTCGAGGTCTTTCAGGTGCTCACGGATAATTACTTCCAGGAGAGGATTTTCCTTTGCCAACATTCGGGCCTGTATCAACAGGCATTCCTGGAGATTGCGGGCCGCCACGCCGGACGGGTCAAATTCCTGAACTTTTTTTAAAACCGCCTCCACGTAATCTTCACTGACATTTTCCAACTGGGCGATTTCCGAAAGGGTCGCACATAGATAGCCGTTGTTGTCCAGATTGCCGATGATCTGAGAACCGACACGCACTTCTTCTTCCGTAAAGGGCGACAGTTTCATTTGCCACATCAGGTGCTCAACCAGGGAAGGACTTTCCGTGAGAACGTTGTCCAGGGTTGGGGCCTCCCCGTCCGCACGGTCGTAAGAAACCCCGACAGGACCGTAGTCTTCCAGATAATTATTCCAGTCAAACTCCTCCCGGCCGTCTCCCTCGCCGGTCAGTTCTGCCGTACGTTCAGGAAGCTTGCTGTCTTCTTTTTCAACGGACTGGACATCATCTTCGACATCGGCACGAACCTCCTCAGCGCTGACCTCATCCGCCGTCACTTCTTCCAGCAGTGGATTTTCTTCGATTTCCTGATTGATCGTGTCCACCAGTTCTTGGCGGGACAGGATCAAAAGCTTGATCGCCTGCTGCAGCTGCGGCGTCATGATCAGCTGTTGGGAAAGTTTTAAGTTCTGTTTCAGTTCGAAGGCCATAATCAACTTTCACATATCCGTCTGGTTCTACAAGTTAAAATCTTCGCCCAAATAAAATTTCCTGGCCAATTCACTCTGTGCGATGGCATCCGGGTCCCCGTGAACAAGAATTTCTCCCTCATTGACGATATAGGCACGGTTGCAGCAGTACAGTGTTTCCCGGACATTGTGATCGGAAATGATAATTCCGATCCCCTTGTTTTTCAGTTTTTCAATGATCTTCTGGATATCGGCCACCGCCAGAGGATCAATGCCGGCAAAAGGCTCATCCAGCAGAATGTATTTTGGTGAAGTCACCAGAGCCCTGGTTATTTCCACCCTTCTTCTCTCGCCGCCGGACAAAGAATAAGCATAATTTTTCGCCAGGGAAGTGAGATCCAGTTCGCCCAGAAGCTCCTTGAGCCTCTCCTTTCTCTCACTTTCACTTATATCAAGTGTTTCCAGAATCGCCAATATATTTTCTTCGACGGTCAGCTTACGGAATACAGACGGCTCCTGGGGCAGATAATTCAAGCCTTTTCGCGCCCGTTTATACATCGGGTATCGGCTGATATCTTCACCATCCAGGTAGATTTCACCCCCGTCCGGCCTGATCAGACCGACGATCATATAAAATGTTGTCGTCTTTCCGGCACCGTTGGGGCCCAGAAGACCCACGACCTCACCCGGAGAAATTTCCAGGTCAATATGGTTGACCACTTTCCTCCTGCTATAAATTTTAGTTAGCCCCTTCGCCGATAAATGGCTCATTTCTTATTCACCGTCTTTGTACCGGGTTTGGCTTCCGTTGCTTTCTGGTCTTCCGGATGAATAATCGCCGTTACCCTTTCCGAATTTTCGGCGGTACACCTTTCCACTTCACCCCGGTTTTGATCAAGATAAACCGTAACTTTGCATCCTTTAACTGTGTTCTTCCCCTGCTTCAGAAGGGCATTTCCGGTCATCACGATCCGGGAGGTGTCGTGATAATAAACCGCTTCGTTCCCGGTGGCAGACATGTCCTTTTGCGTGACAATGACGTTCCCTTTCGCCTCAATTTTGTCCAGTTCCCCGGTTCCTTCCATAATTTGCGCTCCGGGTTTTTCTTTTGGGTTTGGCTGTTTTTTATAGTAAATCGCCAGGCGGTCCGTTTTCAGCTGGACATCCCCCTGTTTGGCAACAGCATTCCCTGAAAAAATAACCACATTTTTTTCCTGATACGCCTCCATTTTATCGGAGACAACCTCTATCGGCGCGTCTTTACGCAGGATGGTTTTTTGATCAAAACCCACTTGTGCCCACGCCAGCGTATGGGCAGGAAGTAAAATCAAAATCATGAAGAGATATATTTTCTTTGCATTCATAAATTATCCTGATCAGTGTAACCTGGCCCGGACACCGGAAGAGAGAATGAGCTCTCCCTTATCGATGAAGATGATCAGTCCGACAGCCTGTATTTTCATTTTATTATTTTCCATGACGATCGGTGCGTCGGTATAAATTTTTCTCTGGTCATTGGCGTAGCGAAGATAATCTGTCGTAAACCGGTCACCCGAATCGGAGGTAATCACCACGTCACCTGTTATTTCAAGGTCCTTTTTATCCGTCAGCATTTTGCCCTTTTTACCCGTCATGACATATACTTTACCCTCCTCCGTGGTCGCCTGAATCCGAACCTGTTCAAAAAGGGCAAGATTCTTCTTTTTCTGATACTGTCCGCTTTTGGCCTTTACATCCCAACGGATCTTATTCTGTCCTACCTCCGTAAATACAAAATCCTGAATGCGGATATCCGCCTCATCAGGCATGATTTTGATGACATTTTCTTTCTTCCTGCCGGTTCCCTGCATAATGCCGAAGACGGCCACCACAGCCACAACGATGCTGATAAGCGCGATTACAATGATTTTTACTTTTTTTTTGCCCGGTTTCATCATGTTCATTTACAATTATGAATATTCTTTCATTCACGATGATTTCTTTATATCACTCACTATTGTCTTTTGTAAAGTAATTCAGGGAAACCGGGGTATTCAGGACAAGTCCGCCCGTCACCGGGAATGCAACAGACTGTATCAAGACTGGCCGGAAATTCTTAAACCGATCAAGCCAACGACAATCAGCAGAAATGACAAAATCCGCATCATGGATGTCGAATCGTTAAATGCGAGAATTCCGATCAGAAAAGTTCCCACCGTGCCGATGCCCGTCCAGACCGCATAGGCCGTTCCGATCGGAATGGTTCTTTGAGCCAGCCACAAAAACAATCCACTCAGAGACATACAAACTATCGCCATCAGGATAAAGGCCATCCTGTGCGACGTGGTCTGAGACAGTTTAAAGCCCAGCGGCCAGCCGATTTCCAGAATTCCGGCAATGAGCAGATAAGTCCACGCAAGTGTCATTCATATATTCCGGCAAGAAGAGATCCGTTGCTCCATTTTTTTTACGATCAAATGAGTTCCGTAAAATCATACCGTTTAGCGACTTCAGTCCAGTGATTCTGAGCTACAAGCAACATGTCGCATATTTCCCTCACCGCTCCCTGCCCTCCCCTGTTGACCGTAACATAATCAACCGTTTTTTTCACCAAATCCGTCGCGTCGGCAACGGCAGCGGAAAATCCGGCCAGTTTCAACACGGGAATATCGACGATGTCATCCCCCATGTATGCAATCACATCCGGTGTCAGGTTGTTCTTCTGAAGAATCCTGTTGAAAACTTCCTTTTTATTCAACGCCCCCTGATACACCTCAGTGATTTTTAAATCACGGGCCCGGTGGTCCACCACGGCCGATGTCCGGCCGGTCAGAATGGCAACCTGTATACCATAGCGCTGAATCATGACCAGCCCGTGACCATCACGGACATAAAAGTTCTTTGTTTCACGACCTTCGCTGTCCATGATAATTCTGCCGTCAGTCATCACTCCGTCCACGTCCAGAATCAGCATCTTTATCTTTTTAAGTTTCTCCTGAATCTTTTTTTTTGACATCGCCTTTTCCCTTAAGTCTGACATTCTAATAGCCTACAGCCTAAAAGCCTTTCTTTACCACCTCATCAATCTGCTTCAACGTTGTCAGCATCTTCTCCAGAGAATGCAGATAAAGCGAATTGGCGCCGTCACAAAGCGCTTTTTCCGGGTCGGGGTGGACTTCCATGAAAATCCCATCCACACCAGCAGCTACTGCCGCCCGCGCCAGATAAGGCACCATGTCCCGCTGCCCCCCGGAAGAGGTACCCGCACCGCCCGGCAACTGAACGGAGTGCGTAGCGTCAAAAATGACGGGGTAACCCATCGCCCTCATAATCGGCAATGCCCTTACATCAAACACAAGGTTGTTGTATCCGAAGGAAGCACCTCGCTCTGTAATTAAAATGTTTTCGTTTCCCGCGGATTTGACCTTGTCCAGGATGTTGGCAACATCCCATGGAGCAAGAAACTGACCTTTTTTTATGTTGATCACTCGCGCTTTTTTCGCAACCTCAACCACAAAGTCCGTCTGGCGACACAAAAAGGCCGGTATCTGCATCACATCCAAAACGCCTGTCGCCAGTTCAATTTCCTCAAAACGATGCACATCGGAGAGAACGGGAACGCCGGCTGTTTCCCTGATTTTCTTTAAAATGGCCAGCCCCTCCTGCGCACCCGGCCCTCGGTAAGAATGAATGGATGTCCGGTTGGCCTTGTCATAAGACGCTTTGAAAATGAATGGAATGTCCAGTTTTGACGTCAATTGCTTCAGGTAAACGGCAATGTCCATGGCTGCCGCTTCATTTTCAATGACACAGGGACCGGCAATCAAAACAAATCCGACCGGTCCACCGATTGAAAAATTATGGAGTTTCACCTGCTTCATCATGTTCTCCTGCATTTTTATTTTTTCCCCTCATAAGTTGAATGCGCAGCTTCGGGATTCTGGAGGCCACTCGTGTCCCGGGATTGATCTCGTAGGCATTTCTATACGCCTGCAGGGCTTTTTGGTAAAGTCCCTTCTTTTCATAAGCGTTTCCCAGCGCCGCGTATATTTCATCATTAGTTTTTTCATATCTCAGGGCTATTAAATAATTAAGAATCGCCTTGTCCCAATTTTTCTGGGCGGCATAGGCCTTTCCCCGGCTGACGTATAAAGAAGTCTGAATGGAATTGGGGGAGGTCCCCTGCTGATTTTTCTTCGTCCCGGGACTCTTGCCATCACTCACATCTGCTGCTTTTTTGCTCACCGGGGAGGCCTTACCCGAATAGCGCGACGCTTCTTTTTCTTTTCCCATCTTCCTGTAGGCAAAGGCCAGATTATTATACATCGTCTGGTCCTTCGCGCCCAGCCGGATTGCTTTTTCGTAATTTTCAGCCGACCGGGCATACTGATTCATTTCGCCGTATGCAAAGCCCGTTTTGGCAAAGATCGATGCCTTCTGCGGAAATTTTTTACCCAGTTTTTCATAATAACGAACGGCCTGATCGTATTTTTTACTTTTCAACGTAAGGTCTGCCGCACGCTCCAGGGCATCCGTATCCTCCGGACTGATCTTCAGAACATGCAGATACTCCCTCAAGGCGTCATCCGCCATCTTTCTTTTTTCATAGGCCACGGCCAGGTTAAAGTGGACCACGGGTTGGTCAGGCATCAGGACCGCGGCTTTCTGTAAATGCTGCATTTCTTCTTTCAACCGGCCAAGACCTGCGTACGCAGCAGCCATACTGGCATGTACTGCTCCATCCTGCGGCTGTATTTTGACGGCCTGTTCGTAACTTTCAATCGCCCGGCTGTATTTCGCTTTTTTCAGGTAGGAATTTCCCATCGCCTTCCAGGCCGCAGCTGCATCCGGCGAATGCTTTGCGAGATATCGGTATTGTTCTGCCGCGGCATCTTCCTTCCCGGCGTTCTCATAAATTCCGGCCAGTATCATTCTGATTTCCTGGTTGCCCGGTTCAATCTGCACGGCCTGCAAATAGGACTGCGCCGCCTTGTCCCATAACTTCTTTTGACTGAAGGCAAGTCCCATCATGGCAAAGGACTCGGTATCCCGCGGCTGTTTCACGACAAGACCGGACAATACCCGAATGGCGGGATCATACTGATTCCCTTTCAGATAGCAGCGCGCCAGTTCTTTCATTGCCGCTGTATCATCCGGTTTAATGCGCAAAACCTCTTCATAAAGAGATGCCGCCTCATCCGGCCTGTTGTGCTTCTGATAAATGCCCGCCAGAATCCTGCGCACACCCGCGTCTTCTTTATTTTGGGAAACTGCCTTCTTTAAGAATTCAATCTGCGCGCCAACATCTTTGTTCTCCCTGGCAAACCTCAACCAGTCCTGCGGTTTAATCACGATCCGCAGCGGCACAGCGGCAATCATTTCCTTCTGATAAGAAACATTGATCCGGTAAAGGTTGACGGCCTGCACGTCTTTGACTCCCGCGTCGCTTTTCATGATCCTGTTCACCAGATCAATCCCGCGGAACAATACACCGATCTGATTCCCTTCTTTACCCATGCCTTCAATCATGACCGACGTGTATTTACCGGCCAGATCGTCACTGTCTACAGATTTGATGACAAATTCATCACGATAGCTGATTTCCAGTGTTTCATCCGCGCCCACCTGAATGTCCGTCCCGTTTTTTTCTATCCGCAGGAAATAGAAATCAGGCTTGGCGTTGAACACGTAATGGGAAAAAGCATTGATTGCCCTGTGGGCAAAGAAGACACCGGACTGAAAAACCTGCGGACGGGCATACAGGAAAGACGCCAGCAGCACGATGGCAACCGTGACGGTCACCACACCCGCGATCATGAGTTTGTCCGGCCCCCTTTTCTTTTTCCTGTCATCATGAATCATGAATCAACCCCTGGGATGATATTTCCTGTGAATTTGCGTCAGGTGATCTCTCGTCACGTGCGTGTAAATCTGCGTCGTCGAAATATCGGAATGTCCAAGCATGACCTGAACCGCCCTTAAATCAGCTCCTCCTTCCAGAAGATGGGACGCGAAAGAGTGACGAAATGTATGCGGGTGAACGTTTTTTTGCAAGCCCGCTTTTCTCACATAATGAATAATTATTTTCCAGAGCCCCTGGCGGGTAAAGGCTCCCCCGAAACGGTTCAGGAACAAGACGTCTGTCGTTCTTGATTTTACCAGTTTCGGACGGGCTTCGTCCACATAGCGGCGGACACTATCGTAGGCGGTCTTGCCGATGGGAACGACCCTTTCCTTGCCGCCCTTTCCCATGACCGTCAGGAAACCCACCTGCCAGTTGATGCTGTTCATGGTTAAACCGGCAAGCTCCGATACGCGCAGTCCCGTAGCATAAAGAAGTTCCAGCATCGCGCTGTCCCTCTGTGCCTTGGGCGTCTCTTCACCCGGCTGGGACAAAATCAGGTTCATCTCTTCTTTACTCACCGTATCGGGCAGTCGCATCCAGACCTTGGCCAGTTCAATATTGGCCAGCGGTGATTGATCCACCACTTTTTCCTGCAGAAGAAATTTATAATATCCCCTCAGGGCAGCCAGCGCCCGGTTCAT
>MTKZ01008962.1_pt2 | contig 18583 bp, 17 predicted proteins | sample 1042781 | NCBI WGS metagenome assembly MTKZ01 (sample SAMN06212207, study PRJNA360539) | anaerobic digester metagenome | biome: Wastewater treatment plant; material: sludge; isolation source: anaerobic digester fed with sludge from wastewater treatment plant | place: Denmark: WWTP Viborg ... | reverse complement strand
ATTATCCTTTTTGACCGTCCTAACATGATGCACAACTGGTCGACAGCGGGATGGATTCAACAGGATCTGGTTGAACGTTTTGTGGATCGTTTTTTGCCTCTGGCTTCTTCGGTTGCGCAATCCGGTATGATGCCGATCTTTCCTCCCTTAGAACCGGGAGGGAATTATTGGGACCTTTCGTTTCTTAAGCAAGCGCTGCAATCCATTGAACGCAGGGGTTACACTGACCTGGTCAGGCAGATGGGACTTGCCTCATATGCATTTACATATAATCATGAGTTGGATTATGGCTCAGGCGGACCAATTAAGTGGCCGAAATCAATACCGTATGTGAATAGTCCCGATAGCGAGGATCAGCGCGGGTTCCGCAATTATGAATGGTTGCAATCTACAGCAGTGGCAGCATGCGGCCAGGAATTACCGGTTTTTATGCTGGGTGCGGGCATCAAGGAACCCGGAGTATCCTATTCACCGGAGATCCACGCTGGGATCTGCCTTAATATTCTTGACCAATTAAAAGGCACCTCAGCAGAAATGACCATTCCGGATTATGTTCAGTGCTGCAACTTTTACCTTTTGAGCGCAGCTCCAGGCTCTAATCAATACGAGCAGGCCTGGTTCAAGACAGAAGACGATTATCTGCCCATTGTTGATCTACTGCTACCGGAATTTGACCAGACCCTGGTTGCCGGGAAGGGAAACGTTTCTGTAGAAGACAATTCGAATATAAACTTTAATCATTCACACCCGATCGAGCATTATCTTTTACTCCCCTTGTATGATTGGGGGGTAGCCGAGTATCATCTTGAGGTCACACGGCCCTTCATTCAAAAGTATCACCCCACGATAGGTTTTTCCATCCAGGAAGCAGCGCTCGCGAAGAAAGTGACCGTTATTGGCGGAGAATTAACTTTCTCAGATGAAGCGCTTTCTGAATTGCGCTCCAGCGGCAGTATCGTCGATCGTGTCACTGGAGATGGTATAAGTATTGCAACCCAACTGGCAGAGAGGTAGATTATGACTGATCCCTTATCATCCAACCCTGTTCCACATACGCCTATTCGCGCCAATCTGCCGGTATTAAAAGTGATCGGACTGGGCGGTGGTGGCCAAAATGCTGTTGACCGAATGATCGAACTCGGACTTACCGGGATCGAGTTTATCGCTGCAAATTCAGATGCACAGGTGCTCAAGAACAGCCTTGCTCCGGTCAAGATCCAGCTCGGTCCCAAAGTCACGCGGGGTCTCGGCGCTGGCGGCGATCCAGCCATAGGTGAAGCAGCGGCAGAAGAAAGTTATGCCGAACTTAAGAATGCGTTAAGTGGTGCAGATATGGTCTTCCTCACTTGTGGTATGGGTGGAGGAACTGGTACTGGGTCGATCCCGGTTGCCGCCAACATCGCCCGCGAAGAAGGTGCAGTAGTAGTGGCCATTGTGAGTATGCCATTCTCCTTTGAGATCGGCCGGCGCCAGGCCAATGCACGAGACGGTCTAACGAAATTACATCAGTATACCGATACATTGATCACCGTTCCTAATGATCGCCTGCTGCAGATCGCGCCAAAAGATCTTCCGATCGAAATGGCATTCCGGCTGGCTGATGATATTTTGCGCCAGGGTATCCAGGGCATCTCGGAACTGGTCACCCAACCCGGTCTTATTAACGTCGATTTTTCACATGTCAAAGCGATGATGAAAAATGGTGGCGGTTCACTTTTGGCAATAGGTACTGGTCAGGGAGAAAATCGGGTCAGCGACGCTATGGAACGCGCCCTACACCATCCCATGCTTGAATCGATCAATCTTGAGAACGCAACCGGTATCATCGCGAACTTTACCGGTGGTGAAGACCTCTCGTTTGCTGAGGTGGTGGGCGCGTTGAACAGCCTGCAAGCCCGGTGCGGTGGTGTTGCGGATATTATCCCCGGTGTGATTTCAGATTCCAAAATGGAAGACCGTGTACAGGTGATCCTCGTCCTAACCGGCCTCGGAGCCACTTCACTGGACCAGAAACCTGCCAAGGTGGAAAAACCGCATCCAACACCAATTGAAGAAATAAAAGACATTCATAAAGAGGATTTCCCCTTCCTTATGGACGATCCGCTCCCAAAAGATCGCCCTGAAGCAGCAGATACTGAATCCGATATCGATATACCGGCATTTATCCGCCGCAAGCAACGCTGAAAGGAATACAATGGACCCTAAAGCAAAATCCACAGTCTGTGCCGCAGTGTACAACCAGTTTCCAGAAGTTCGCGGAGATACACCACAGGTGAAGAACCTCCCGGGCGATAAGTACCAATTGATCTTCCAGGGCGCTGTGAAAACAGAAAACGGTAAATCGCTACCGCGTACTGTGCGGGTCGTTGCCAATGATGACGGTAAGATCTTAAAGCTTTCCACTTCGCGCTAGGATTTTGCAATGATTCGCAAAGTTTTCGAATCGATAGAACTGGAGTTCTGGAACATCGCGATTCCATTAATGACCCGTTCTGAATTACTGCGCAAGACCGTCAAATTTGTTTATCAGGCTTACCACGATCAACAACTGAAAAAGGATGTGGCGTTGTCCATGGCGGTAGCCGGCGCTGGTTTTACGATTGGTATGGTGATCTATTCACTTGCCGCCTTGATCATCTGATCTAATTATCCTCTTAGCTTGTTACCATTATGTTGTTAGTTGACATAATGGTACAATTTTTTTATGAGGAAAAGACCCGCTTTTCTGCAACTCAAAATAGATAAAAACTGGTTAATACCAATCGCTGTTCTTTTTCTCGGGTTTGTTCTTTTCGGCTTGTGGGCTGCCTCACGCCTGCACTCACCCTTGACCAAAGATGTGCATACGGAAACACAAAAGAACTACCTGTTTGTTCAGGTCGATAACCTCGAAGAAAAATCTCCAGAGGTGATCTCGATTTGGGTGGCTTTCGTGAATCGCTCCGCTTACACACACATTGTCTTTATGCCGCTATATCCAAATTCAGACGTCAAGATCAACAATAAGCTCCATAAAGCCCTCCTGGTTAATCGCGATGGTTTGGTGGCTGATCGATCCGTCCGAAAACTCGAAAGGAAATATCACATCCGTACGAACGGATTTGTGGTCGTGGATAACACTGCGCTCACTTCAATCGCCAGCCAACTTCTCAAAGAATCCCTCACATCTGCGAATTTAGCGCCAGATCCACATGACGCAGAGGCAATTTCAAGGTTCCTGGCGAGAGCAGAGGATCATTTCTCCTCGTTTTGTGCACAAATCCAGCAACAAGACAGTGAATTGACATTTGATCGTTTCGATTGGAATCAGATCCTTCCAGCGCATTTTAGAACCGACCTTTCGTTCGAAGAATTGACCATTGAATTTGAATCGATCTTAAAAGCAGGTCAGATTCAAACCTGTGAGGTGATCGAAAATGGATGAGTCCCCCAACAGGAACCGGGTATTTATCACGAATCCAATTCATCACCATGATATAATCCTCTTTCAAAATCAAACCTAACACTCAGGAAAGTGAGCAAAAGTGAGCGCATCAAATGAATTGGACAGGGTAACAACGAACCAGGTCGTCAGCATGGTTTACGAGTTGAAAGTAAATGGTGAAGTGATCGATTCGTGCGACGAGAACGATCCGCTGCAGTTCATTCAGGGATTGGGACACATCATCCCCGGACTGGAACGCGAGATCGAGGGCATGGCAATTGGCGACTCAAAGCATGTGCTGGTATCCGCTGCGGACGGATATGGTGAATTTGATCCTGAGCAGATCGTTGAGATGCCAAAGGACGAATTTCCTGAAGATTTCACACTAGAACCAGACATGGAAGTAACTTTCGAGGACGAGGATGGCACAGAACTAACGGCCTTCGTTGAAGAGGTTAACCTTGATACAGTCACCTTCAATTTCAATCATCCACTCGCTGGTGATGATCTTGAATTTGAAGTCAAGATCATCGGGTTGAGGTCAGCCACCGAAGAGGAATTGGAACACGGCCATGTTCACCTTGATGAACATGGTCATGATAATGACTAAACGAATCAGAGAGAGCAGCCTGGCGGCTGTTTTCTTTTTTATTGCGTCCGGGTTGCGAATGATATACTCCTATCCGGGAGTTTGAAATGTTTTTACCTACCACTCGCGCTGAAATGCAAGACTTGGGCTGGAATGCGCTGGATGTCATCCTCGTTTCAGGTGATTCGTATATTGATACGCCCTACTCCGGGATTGCTGTGATTGGAAGGGTGCTGCTCAACGCTGGTTACCACGTTGGTGTCATCGCGCAACCTGAACTCACCTCAGATCAGGATATCAGCCGCCTGGGTGAACCAGCGCTTTTCTGGGGAGTAAGCAGTGGAACGGTTGATTCTATGGTCGCGAATTACACGGCCACCCTGCGCAAACGTCGCACGGATGACTTCACACCGGGTGGGGTCAACAATCGACGACCCGATCGGGCAGTAATTGCCTACACGAATCTGATCAAAAGATATTTCAAATCCACTACTCCCATTGTTCTCGGTGGCATTGAAGCCAGCCTCAGGCGCATCACTCATTACGATTACTGGAGCGATCGCCTTCGCGCGCCCATCCTTTTTGATTCAAAAGCAGATTACCTGCTTTACGGTATGGCAGAGGTTAGTCTACTCGAATTTGCTGCTACCCTGCGTGATCAAAGTTCACCTAAACAAATACGTGGACTGGCGTACCTGGCCAAAGAATTTCCAGCCGGTTATATCGAATTACCTTCCTTTGAGGAAGTTCTGGCGGACAAACAGGCTTTTACCAGGATGTTCCATCTCTTCTATCATAATAACGACCCGAACACTGCCAAAGGACTCGCCCAATGCAAAGGTGACCGTTTCATGGTGCTAAATCCACCCTCGCGCACATTAGAGCAAAATGAATTGGATGCGATCTATTCGTATGAGTATCAACGCGCGCAGCATCCATACTATGAAAGCCAGGGACAGGTCAAAGCTATTGAAACCATCCGTTTCGCCATCCCTACGCACCGCGGTTGTTATGGCGAATGCAACTTTTGCGCGATCGCGGTACATGAAGGCCGAACGGTCAGTTCGCGCAGCCTCGATTCAATTTTACAGGAGGCTGAAAGGATCACCAGGCATCCCGGTTTTACCGGCATTCTCACTGATCTAAGCGGTCCAACCGCCAATATGTACGGTTTTGAGTGCGAAAAGAAACTGAAACTTGGTGCATGTGAAGACAAGCGCTGCATCTACCCGCAGATCTGCCCGGTGTTGAAGATTAACCATGCCAGGCAGATCGAATTGCTGCAAAAGGTCCGTCAGATTCCCGGCATCCGCAAAGTTTCGGTCGGTTCCGGCATCCGATACGATATGGTCCTGGCAGACCATCAATGCGGGATGCAATACCTGGATGAGATCGTGCGTTTCCACACTTCCGGACAGTTAAAGGTCGCCCCAGAACATTCGGAACAAGCCATATTGAACCTGATGGGTAAACCCTCGACCGAGACACTTTTGAAGTTCAAAGAGAAATTTCAGACCCTCTCACGCGAGGCAGGTAAAGATCAGTACCTGACGTACTACCTTATCGCGGCTTATCCCGGCAGCAGTGAAAGGGAAATGAAAGCCTTGCGGAAATTTGTCCTGACAAGCCTGCAGGTCCTGCCTGAACAGGTGCAGGTTTTCACACCGACCCCCTCCACCTACGCCAGCCTCATGTACTACACAGAGCAGGATCCATTTACCGGCGAACCGATATTCGTTGAAAAGAATCTTCACAGGAAAGCCCTTCAAAAGGACCTGGTAACCACCTCAAGACCAGGCAAAACGACTCGTCCCGGTGTAGGAAAGCCGGTGAAACCCCAACAGAACAGGAAACCTGCCCATGGACGCCAGTAAATATCGAATTTTTGTGTCGTGTGCACCTGGTATTGAATCACTTCTCACTAAGGAATGCCGCACCCTTGGTTTAAAACCGATCCAGGATGACTCCAGTAAAAGTCCCGGCCTGCCAAATGAAGATCCTGGCGGCGTGCTGCTGGAAGGCGGGCTTGAAGACCTGTATCGATGCAATCTCCATTTACGCACTGCCAGCCGTGTGAGCGTGCGGGTGGGAGAGTTTTACGCGGCGGCTTTCTCTGAATTACGCAAAAAAGCTGCGCGCCTGCCATGGGAGCATTTTCTGTTACCCGGACAACCGGTAAAAATAAGCGTATCCTGCCACAAATCGAAGTTGTACCATTCTGACGCGGTAGCTGAGCGGGTTCTTGGAGCTATCAACGATCACTTTGCCGCGCTCACTGGCAGTAAAAGCGCCAGAAGCAAATTGAGCGCTGACGGACAACTCATCCTCGTGCGCCTGGTGAATAACCAGTGCACGATCAGCATGGATAGTTCCGGCAACCTGCTTCATAAGCGCGGATACCGCCAGGAAACGGCGAAAGCCCCGCTGCGCGAAACACTAGCCGCCGCCTTACTTCTGGCCGTCGGTTACGATGGGAGCCGCCCGTTGATCGATCCCTTCTGCGGATCGGGTACGATCCCCATAGAGGCCGCCCTCATTGCCGGCCATATTCCCCCCGGTATTGCCCGTGAATTCTCGTTTACGCGCTGGCCGAATTTTGACCCTGCTGCCTGGGACTCCCAGCTCCAGCAAGCCCGTAGAGCGATTCTCCCACCCGCTCAACCGATCATCGGTTACGACCGCAACGCGGGTGCCATAAAAATCGCTGCTGCGAATGCCGCACGGGCCGGTCAAAAAGAGATCGTGAACTTCATACAACAACCTATTTCAGAACTTCAACCATTGGATACGACAGGCTGGATCGTCACCAATCCTCCATACGGTGTGCGGGTTCATTCCAATAAAGACCTGCGCGACCTTTATGCGCGCTTTGGGTCCATCATTCTCAATTCGTTTGTCGGTTGGCAGGTTGGAGTACTGTGCAATGACCCTGTCCTTGCAGGCAACCTGGCGCTTTCCGATCCTGTTGCTGAATGGCGTTTCATCAATGGCGGTATACCGGTGAAATTTCACGTTTTCCAGAGATGACGGCAGATCACCCTCTCCAAAATAGTCTGTCTGAGGCTTAGGATTCGTGAATTCGCAAGTATGTTAAAATGGCGTTGTTCGTCATATAATCTAAAATCTCAGGAGTTTTTATGAAGCCAATTCGAGTTCTTCAATGGGGTTTGGGAGCCATGGGCAGTGGGATGGCGCGGCTGGTGCTTGAAAAAACGGGGCTGCAATTGGTGGCAGCTATTGACTATCGTCCCGATTACATTGGCCAGGACCTCGGAACTGTCCTTAAAATTGACCGGCAGCTCGGAATTACAGTCTCCGGAAACCCTGATGAAGCGCTGGATAGTGAAAAGGTCGATGTTGTGGTCATAGCAACAACATCCTGGGTCAAAGATCAGATGGCTGACCTGCGCCGAATCATCTCCGCCGGGATCAATTGTGTCTCCATCGCTGAAGAAATGGCTGATCCATACGCTCAGAACCCGGAATTGGCCGCTGAACTGGATGACCTGTGCCGCAAAAATAATGTCACATTACTCGGTACAGGAGTGAATCCCGGTTATGTGCTGGACCTGCTTGTAGTTGCCCTGACTGGCGGCAATCACAATGTGGAGCGTATAGAAGCCTCTCGTGTCAACGATCTCAGCCCCTATGGACCTACCGTGATGCGGACGCAGGGGGTAGGCATCACACCGGCCGCTTTTAAAGCCGGGATTGAAGATGGCTCGATCGTTGGCCACGTGGGATTCCCGGAATCCATTCACATGATCAGTGACGCGCTGGGATTGGGTGTGGATCGTATTGAACAGCTGCGTGAGCCGATCATCAGCCAGGTGTACCGCGAAACCCCGCATGTAAAAGTTCAACCGGGGATGGTGGCTGGTTGCGCGCACACCGGTATCGGTTACCGCGGCGACAAAGAGGTCATCCGCCTGGTGCACCCGCAGCAGATCCACCCTCACCTCGAAGGACAGGACACCGGTGATTACATCAATATCTACGGCAAACCTGAGATTCACCTTTCGATCAAACCTGAGATAGCCGGTGGTGTCGCCACGATGGGATTAGCCGTAAATATGATCCCCCATGTTTTCGCCGCCACACCCGGACTCAAACGCATGATAGACATGCCGGCACCCGCCGCCCTGATGGGAGAGAGCGCATACATCCGTCATATTTAGCCAACCATTAATTTTGGAGGGATCAGAAATATGGTAGAAAAAGGAACCTGGGTGGAGATTGAACAGGTTGTACTCCAACCTGCCAAACGGTCCACGGCGTTGCCTGAAGACACAAAGAGAGTCCCTTACATTCTGCGGGTTTCAGGTTTTCTTGAACAGAATGCTGAGATCGGTCAGAATGTGGAAGTGAAAACCATCATAGGACGGGTTATTAGCGGTAAATTGATCGTGGTCAATCCTAGTTATCACCATAGTTTCGGTACCGTCGTGCCTGAGTTATTGACCATCGGGACGGAGTACGAAAAATGAGCGCCAGGGATATGTCTTACCAGGCCGTAATGGCCCGGAAAAACGACATCATGAAATCCTCCATGGGGATGGATTACGATAATTACATAACCAGCCCCATCGCTTTTGATTATGAACGCATGATGGCGGACACCGGCTACACAATGGAGGAGATCTTCCGCATTCAAACCGAAACAAAGGTCGGTCACACTCCCCTGTACGAACTGCGCAACCTTACAGAAGCAGTGCGCAGTATCTCTCCTTCCGGGAAAGGCGCCAGAATTCTTGTCAAGGATGAAGCCTGCAACGCCTCAGGAAGTTTTAAAGCCCGTCGGGCATCGATCAGTGTGTATGAAGCAGCCCGCAAGGGGTATAAAGGCATCATCGCTGCCACCAGTGGAAACTATGGGGCGGCTGTCGCATCACAAGCTGTTCAGCGAAAACTGAAATGCATCATCGTGCAGGAAGTTTACGACAGCCGTGGAGTGGGTCAGCCGGAGATCATCGAAAAAGGCCGCGCCTGTGAAGCTTACGGTGCAGAAGTGTTAAAACTGACCGTGGGACCCGAACTTTTTTACATGCAGCTGCGCACATTGGAAGAGACCGGTTTCTTCAACGCCAGCCTGTACACGCCTTTTGGAATCCGCGGGGTAGAGAGCCTGGGTGTTGAGATCGCTCAGCAGTCGCGCCAACTTTTCGGTAAAGAACCTGACGCGGTCGTGGTTACCCACGCCGGCGGCGGTAACCTGACAGGTACAGCGCGGGGACTAATATACGCCGGAAGCGGGTCGACTCGCGTCATAGCTTGTTCTGTTGATCTATCCGGTCTGCACATGGCCTCTGATACTGATTTCAACCGGAAATCCTTCACCACCGGGCATACAGGTTTCGGTGTTCCCTTTGCCACCTGGCCGGATCGAACGGATGTACCGCGCAACGCCGCTCGCAGCCTGCGTTACATGGATGAATATCATGTCGTCAGCCAGGGAGAGGTGTTTTACATCACTGAACTGCTCACTAAGATCGAAGGCCTTGAGCGCGGACCCGCCGGCAACACCAGCCTTACCGCGGCGGTTTCGCTGGCCCGTCAGATGGATCGTGAACAGATCATTGTCGTTCAGGAGACAGAGTACACCGGAGCCGGTAAACACCAGAACGCGGAGCTTTCTTTCGCGAGAGAGAATGGCATAGAAATCCGACGCGGTGATCCCGCTGATAACATTCCCGGCAGGACAATCGTGATTCCTGAGCGGCTGGCACAGGTGCAAAGTCAGGTGAAGGATTTAGACCGTTTACGTCTTGAATACCTTGCGAATGCGGCCAAACGCCTGCCGATTACAGAATGGACAGAGGCTGATATTCAATTTCTCGCAGATGATGTAAAAAAGGATCCACAATGGATCCTGGATAATTTTCTGACCAAAAATTAAACAAGATCAATTGGAGTTACGTTATGACTGATGAGCGAATCACGAAGTTTGAAGAACGGCAGAAGATCCTGGGCGAGCTGACCGATGACCAGTTAAAAGACCGATTCTGGCAGTTATGCAATCAGTTAGTAGACCCGATCGTTGAACTGGCCCGTACGCACACTTCCCCTTCGATCGAACGGTCGGTGCTGCTGCGTATGGGCATTGACAGCCTAACCGCGCACAGTGTGGTCCAACGCATACTCGAAGCCGGTTTGCTCGGAAAAGGCGCTGGTCACGTGGTTCTGATGGTTTCAAAAAAGACGGGCAATGATGTCCGAACCGCAGCGCAGGCGATCCTCGATGACAAAGATATTCTTAACGATTTATTCTGAGATTGGTTTGGAGAATAATTGATGACACAAGTTGAACCTTTGGATCCCAATAAGAAACTGGACATCGAACACATCCTGGAAGATCTTGCGCATTATCATCCGCAACGAAAAGGCTGGACCTGGCGGGAAGTTCCGGAAGAGGGTGTGGACATGGGCCCTTTCCATTACCACGACATGTCCAAACCGTTAAAGAACAGCATCGGCTTGCCTGCATCAAAATATTTTGACAATATCGATCCACAGCCCAAATGTGTGGTGACCACCGAGATCGCTTCCGGCCGTTTTGAAGACGACATCCGCCGTATGCGTATGGCCGCCTGGCATGGAGCTGATCACCTGATGGTGATCCGGACAACCGGTCAAAGTCACATCGACGGACTGATGGAGGGTACTCCGGAAGGCGTTGGCGGCGTGCCGATCACTCGCAAGCAGATCCGCGCCAGCCGCAAAGCCTGTGACCAGATCGAAGAGGAGGTCGGTCGACCGATCAACTTTCACAGTTACGTTTCCGGCGTAGCCGGACCTGAGGTAGCTGTGCTATTTGCCGAAGAAGGCATCAACGGAGCACACCAAGATCCGCAATACAACGTGCTGTACCGCAACGTAAACATGTATCGTTCGTTCGTGGATGCAGCTGAAGCCAAAAAGGTGATGAACGGCGCACGCATCTTCCAGATCGACGGCGCCCACAATGCCAACGCCACGGCAAAAGCCGGCTGGCTGGTGATGCCGGAATTAATGGTGCAGCACGGCATTAATTGTGCTTTCTCGGTCGCCGCGGGTATGGATAAGGAATTGATAGGGCTTTCCACCGTTCCACCCAACGCACCGCCTGCTCCCAAGTTATGGTATGACCTGCCCTACGCGGTCGCCTTACGCGATTTCTTCTCAGATTTCAAGATGCGAGCGCAGCAGAACACACGTTATATCGAAGCAGACATTGAAGAAGCCATCCGCACGCACACCATCGACACATTGATCTCCATGCTCACCAGCGCCGACATTCAAAGCACCATCACACCTGATGAGGGGCGCAATGTACCCTGGCATTACAACAACATTCGCGGTGTGCAAACGGTCAAACAAACCTGGGCAGCTCTGGATGGCATCAAACAACTGCTTGAGATCAAAAAAGATGGTCCCCTGGGAGAAATGGTACGCGACCTCAAAGAACGCGCTGTGGCTTTCCTTGAAGAGGTCATTGATACAGGCGGATACTTCGCCGCGGTTGAAAAAGGTTTCTTTGTGGATTCCGCCAAGTACCCGGAACGTAACGGTGACGGTATCGCCCGTGACGGCAAGGGTGGTGTCGGAGCAGATTCGATCATCGAACGCGATGCAGACTACTTCGCACCAGTCTGTGACCATTTCGGTTACAACAACATCCCTGCCGGTCTGGAACACGCCTGCGACGCGATCGATGGCTGCACGCTTTGTAAGCCTGAAAAGATCAGTTATATCGACGAACTCGACCCCGAAGATAATGTAGAAAAACGCCTGGAGCAGACCCTGTCTTATCGCAAAGGCGGCAGAATTAAACCGGAAGCGGAATGGGCGGGAGATGGGACCATTCTGATGCAGTTCTTCGTTCCGCTTGCTGAGGACTTCGCCCGTGTATACGGCTTCGAAATGGCGAAGAAACTCGGCCTGATCGACCCTGAGGTGATCAACCTGCAGGTGATGCACCCGGCGGAAGGCTGTTTTATTGAAGTGAAGGGTAAGGTGGGGTTTGATGTGGAACTTGCCTCGCTTAAGATCCCTGAAAAAGAGGTCGTGCTGGATGAGGACACGTTACGGGAAGCAGTAAAAAAGGTCGGGCTAAAAGTCGTCGCTGGCACGGTGGGTGAAGATGAACACAGCGTTGGTTTGCGCGAGATCCTGGACATTAAACATGGTGGGATCGAAAAATACGGCGTCAAGTACCATTACCTGGGCACTTCGGTTCCCGTCAGCAAACTGGTAGACGCCGCGATCGAAACCGGATCACAAGCAATTCTCATTTCAACCATCATCAGCCACAACGATATTCACCGGCTGCAGATGAAAAAACTGGCTGACCTGTGCGTGGAACGCGGCATTCGCGACAATATCATCCTGATCGCCGGTGGCACGCAGGTCAACCCTGAAATGGCCGCCGAGACAGGGTTGGACGCCACTTTTGGGCGGGGAACCAAGGGCATCCATGTCGTCAATGCCATGGTGAAGACCCTCATCAAAAGAGGACAGATCTAATTAGAGGATCACTTGCCCGAAAAGATTCGCATCCTCACGATTGAAGTCGGTTCCACCATCACCAAGGTGAATGGTTTTGCCATTTCACCGTACGGATACCTGGTACATGCTTCCCAGGGCTTTGCCCCCACCAGCATCCAACATGGTGATGTGAGGATCGGTGTCGATCAGGCAATGGCAAAAGCCAGGCGATCTTCCAATGCCATTGAAAATGAAGCGGAAATCTTCGTAAATAGTTCGGCAGCCGGCGGTCTGCGCATGTCCGTACACGGTCTCACTTACAGCATGACCGCCCGGGCTGCCCGTGAAGCCGCTCTTGGAGCGGGTGCCATCGTTAAAAAAGTGACTGCCGGCGCGCTTGATGAATATGATCTGGACGAGATCCGGGAATTACATCCCAACATCATCCTGCTCGCCGGTGGCGTTGATTACGGTGAGAAGAAAACGGTACTCGAAAATGCTCAAAAGATCGCCGAGCTGAATCTACCTGTACCGGTAGTTTATGCCGGCAACAGCGCCCTACGCAGACCTATCGAAGAAATATTCAACACTGCCGGGATCGAACTGTTGGTGACCGCAAATGTATTTCCAGAGGTGGACGTGCTCAACATTGAACCGCTACGCCGCGTCATCCACGAAGTTTTTAACCGGCACATCATTCACGCACCCGGCATGAGCGGTATCGCTGAGCTAACACGACACGAGATCCTGCCCACCCCGGGCGCGGTACTGCTCGGTAGTGAACTCTTTGCAGAGATAATGGGAGATTGCCTGGTGTTTGATGTGGGCGGAGCCACTACCGATGTTCATAGCGTGACCGATGGCAGCCCGGAATGGACATCCAGGCAGGTTGAACCGGAACCGCGCGCAAAACGTACGGTGGAAGGTGATCTCGGCGTTTATATCAATGCGCGTAATATTATTGAATTAACCGAAAACTGGGAGAAAGAGGATCGTCTAATGGATCTGCAGGCCATCCCTGCCACCGAAAATCAGGTGGAAGTGACACGCTGGCTATGCAATAAAGCGGTTGAAATGAGCATTCGCCGGCACGCCGGTGTGGTGACCGACCTCTACACCCCCACCGGCAAAAAACAGGTCGTCAAAGGCAAAGACCTCACCGCCGTCAAATGGGTGATCGGCACCGGCGGAGCACTGACACACATAGAAGGCGGCGAGGAGATCCTCACCAGGATCTGTACGGGTGCCGGTAAGTATCTACTCCCGCAACGCGGTACCCGTGTTCTCTTGGATCGTGATTATCGCTTTTCTGCACTTGGAACGATTGCCCGCTCCTATCCGGATGAAGTGAGAAAGACCTTCGAACATTGGCTGGAGAATGAATCATGAGCCTTACCTTTACCCCGCGCCTAGAGATCTACCCAACACGTGTGGCAGAAAACGCCCGTGCGATCTTGCAGATCTGCCATTCACAAGGTATCCAGGTGGCCTGTGTGGGTAAAGTGGTTTGTGCCCACCCGGAAGTAATGCGCACCCTGGAGGAATCCGGCGCTGATATGCTGGCTGATTCCCGCCTTGAAAACCTGGCAGCAATTCGCCGGAACGGCACCAGCCTGCCCCTGATGCTGCTGCGCATCCCCACTCCCAGCCGGATTAAAGAAGTAGTAGAAATCGCAGATATCTCGCTTGTTTCCGACACCGGAACGGTAAGTTTGTTATCCGAAGCCGCCCTGCATACCGGTAGGACGCATCAGGTGATCATGATGGTTGACCTGGGTGATCTGCGTGAGGGTATCTGGCCCGACCGCCTGATCGAATCATTACGCGCCATCATCAACCTCCCAGCGCTTGAAGTAATCGGTTTGGGCACCAACCTGGCCTGTTACGGCGGGGTGATCCCGGATACACAAAAAATGCAGCAGCTTATTGACCTGCGCGATGAGGCTGAAAGAATATTGGGCATTAAACTACCCATTTTGTGCGGCGGCAACAGCGCTAACCTGCCGTTGCTGCTGGCGGGCGGAGTCCCCTCGCAGATCAACCTGCTGCGCATCGGCGAAACGATTCTGCTGGGGCGCAATGTGCTGGATCGTTCGGCTTTCCCCGGCACCCGTCAGGACACCTTCCGCCTGATGGCCGAGATCATCGAACTGGAACGCAAGCCCTCCATCCCGATCGGCTTGCGCGGCCAGGATGCATTCGGCGGTGTGCCCGAGTTTGTAGATCGCGGCGATCGCAAACGCGCCATCTGCAACATTGGCCGGCAGGATGTGGTGATCGACAACCTCACTCCTGAAGACCCGGGAATCATCATCCTCGGCGGCAGCAGCGATCATCTTATCCTGGATGTCGAAGACGCCCAACAACCGCTCAAGACCGGCGTTGAGGTAAGTTTTTACCCTGGCTACAGCGCGCTTCTGGCTTCCAGCACATCCCCGTATGTGCAGATAGTTGTGATCAGGGAATGACCTCCACAGAAAAATCACCCCTGCTCTACCAGACCCACGCGCGCATCCATCTGGGTAACATTCGTTTTAATATTGAGGGGATTCGAAAAGCTGTGGGCTCAGAACGCAAGATCCTGATCGCAGTCAAAGCCAATGGATATGGGCATGGCGCGGTCGAACTTTCGCGCATGGCTGAGAAGATAGGGGTGGACTGGCTGGGTGTGGCGACTGTTCCTGAGGGGATCGAGCTGCGCCTGGCAGGTATCACCCTGCCCATTCTAAAATTCAGCCCTGCCTTTCCCGAAGAAATGACTGCCGCGGTTGAAAACCACATCACCCTGGCGGTTTGCGAAAGCGAAAATATTAGACAGCTGCAGCTTGCGTGTGAGAGATTAGGCACTTCTACAGATGTGCACTTGAAGATCGATACCGGCATGGGTCGTATTGGGGTCACACCGGCTGATGCGGCTAAGATGGCTGTTCTCATTGAAAGAGAATGCCCCAACCTGAATCTCAGCGGCGCATTCACCCATTTGCCCGTCAGCGACAAGGCCGATAATGACTACACGAAAGCGCAAATTGTCAGATTCAGCAAAACAATCGAGACAATCCAGGCGGCAATCGGTCGCAAACTGCCCCTGGTGCATTGCGCCAATTCTGGCGCGGTCCTCGCCCACCCCGAAGGCTGGTTTGATATGGTGCGTCCGGGTATTATGATCTATGGTTTCTACCCTGATGCCGAAACTCCGCGCACGATCGACCTCAAACCCGGACTCAGCTTCCTGACCCGTGTGTCCTTCATCAAAAAGGTTGAAAAAGGAACAAGTATTGGCTACGGGCGAACCTGGCTAGCCCCAGAGGATACCTGGATCGCCACCATCCCTGCCGGCTACGCGGATGGCTTTAACCGTTTATTTTCCAATTCCGGCCGCGTGCTGATCAAAGGACGCTCTTACCCGGTGGTGGGCAGGGTGTGCATGGACCAGAGCATGGTCAACCTCGGCTTTAAAACCGATGTAAAGGTTGGAGACGAGGTGGTACTGATCGGCAAGAGCGGCGACGATCAGATCACCGCTAATGAATGGGCTGATCGGCTGAATACGATCACATACGAGGTCACTTGCCAGATCAACAGCCGTGTTCCGCGCGTCTTTGACGCTTACTAGTAATTATCGCCGCTTCTTCAACCCATGATCTACCAAAATAAGCCGCAATGGAAAAAGTGAAAGAACCTGAACTGACCAGTGGATTGCTCCAGAGGATCGCACGGTTACCGCTCTGGTCATTGGTGGTATTGGCGGCTGTTCTCTACATTCCGCTGGCTTTTCTCGGTTACGGCAGCGACAGCGATTCCTATAATGTGGTACGCACAGGCCAATACTTTGTTGAAACCCTTGACTACATTCCATCTCGCCTGCCGGGTTTTTTTGTCCACGAGGTTTTCGTTTATTTTCTCAACCTTGCCGGCGGCAGCCTGCTCTCCAACCTGGGCACCGTGGCGATGGCACTGCTCATGCTTGTTTCCTTCAACCACGTCTGCCGGAATTTACAGGTGCCTCACTTCAATCTGCTCACGCTCATTTTCATGCTGCACCCTTTTATTTGGGTCAATGCTGCTTCTACTATCGATTACCTTTGGGCATTGGGGTTTGCCTTCCTGGGTTTTGAATGCCTGTTGCGAAAAAAGTACATTGCGGCTGCCATTTTTCTGGCGCTCTCCATTGGCAGCCGATTATCTACCGTCCTTATTGTCGGGCTATTCTTTCTATTTACTTATATTAAGATGAAAGACCAACGCCGCAACCTTTTTGTGACTGGATTCGCGGTGGCGCTTTTCAGTTTTGTTCTGTTCATTCCTGCGCTTGATTTCCTTGAATGGGACGTCAGCCGCTGGCTGGTGTTGAGCACCGGCGACCCTGTGCTCTGGACCCCTCTCCTGCGCATCGGCCGCTTCTTTTACAAGAATCTCATGTTCTGGGGCATACCCGCTGCGATGTGGTTGATTTACATACTCTTTCGGGGTCTACTATCCGGACTCTCGCAGGCTAAAAAATGGGATCTGTTAACATGGATATGCCTCGCGGTCATCCTAGCCTGTGAGGTATTGTTCCTGAAGGCACCGATCGAAATGGAATACCTGTTACCCCTGTTACCCTTTGTTTTGATTTTACTGAGTAAGGGTTACGACCGTCAGCCACAAAACCTGTTGGTCCTGCTGGTGTTGGTGCTGCTGGCTAATTTCATCTGGATCAACCCGGCGCGATCCATCACCCCTAATCAAACCAGCGGCGTGATCTACGGATTATGGGTAGAAAAAGGCTATCTCTTGCAGGACATAACCACACGCCTGGCGATACTCAGTCCTTGAAGTAGATCGGGTTCGATAACACCGCTGGCAGTAAAGGAAGACCCGGTAGAAAAGCGCGTGCCACTTCCACCCGGGCAAACCCCGGCTTAACCATTTTGTAGATAATGTCTAATCCGCCGTCAGCGGGTGCTTTACATAAGGTCTCGTGGTTGTCGGCAGTGATCACCTTCACCTCGTCCCCCGCGAGCAGACCGGTAATTTTAATGCGCATTTCCTGCTGTTCGTTCCAATTCACTTCGTCGCCCAGCAAGGCTTTTCCGGCTGTCATCTCGATCACCGGACCGTCCGTGGCAAAAGTAATGAAGCTGTGACCCTGCCGCAGCGCGGACAGGATATCACTCGCGCCTGCGCTCTTCGCGTACACCCCCATGGTCGGCCCACCCAGGAAGATGAAGGGTGTATCCCGGTGATAGTCACTGCCCCCGCAGATGGGGATGCGCTTCCCGCCAGCCAGCATGTGCTGCCACAAGCCTACCGCCCGCAGGTTGGATTCCCGCATGGGTCCGTTCCATACCTCCAGGCAGTCGAAAGGCAGGCTTTGCATATCAAACTGAAAACTGCTGCTGCCTTCAAAGGGGTGGTTGATGGTAATTAAAGCGCCGCGTTGCCTGGCAGTATTGAAACGCGCGTGAACTTCTTCATCTGAGCTCGTGAAAAAAGGTTCATCGTAAGGCTGGTCTACACCCAAAAAGTTGGCGTGCCCGCGGTAATGAGTCCATTCCACACCGGGGATCAGCGTAAGACCGGGAATATCGGGCAAAGCGTCTTTTGAGACCATCTGGTTGTGATCGGTGATCGCCAGAAAATCAAGCCCATTGGCTCTCGCCTTAAAGCCGAGCTCATCCAGCGTGTGCACACCATCTGACCCCACCGAATGGACATGCAGATCGCCTTTCAACAGGCGTAAAGATTTATGGGTAAAACGGATCGTGTAATGCACATCCACACCATCCGCTGCGACCTTATACGCCCCCACGATGATTTGCCATTTCCCTGCCGTGATTGGACCGGCTTTGTAGCCCGGAGTGGTATACGTTTCACTGAGCCTCACCTCGGTCTTATCCGATCCTGACGCTCCCACCTGCCTGCCCAGCGGATCGATCACTCCGATATCAATGATGTTCAGCTGGTTCATCGCCGTAAAAACTCCGTTCTCGATCGCGTGCGCAACCGGCGACCGGCGTTGATATTCATAATTGATCTGTATGGTTTCGATATTCTCCGGTACAGTGAATGGAACAGTAAAATACGTACCCTGCCGCTCCTGCCCGATGTGAACCTCAAGAACCATC
>MTKZ01022856.1_pt1 | contig 18596 bp, 14 predicted proteins | sample 1042781 | NCBI WGS metagenome assembly MTKZ01 (sample SAMN06212207, study PRJNA360539) | anaerobic digester metagenome | biome: Wastewater treatment plant; material: sludge; isolation source: anaerobic digester fed with sludge from wastewater treatment plant | place: Denmark: WWTP Viborg ... | reverse complement strand
AAGTTTCTTTTCACTAATACCCCCGGTACGCCGGGGTGCGCGGCTCTCTTGAAATTCCATTTCTCGTCTTCGAGTTGACTTCAATGCTACTCCCTCATTCGCGTTGTTATGGTCCATATGTAAAGGGGTTTCCAAATGGAATTTGGCAACGAGGAGGAAGTTATCCCTTGGCGGGCTGCTCGCCAGCAGAGCCCGTTTCCGTTTTGTCCGGCACATTCATGATCACACAAATCGTTTGGGAGGCACAATACCATTTTTATCCCACGAAGGCCACAGTATAGCCTTCAATTAGGCCGCAGAAAAACACCGCTTTCATTTCTCGCCACGCAGTATCCTGACAACGCACCGCGCCACCGCGCCTTTCATCCTTCATTTTTCATCCTTCAAACTTCATCCTTACCCCCTTGCATCCCCCCTCAAGACCAAGGACCAAGTGTCAAGGATCCGGCTAGCGGGACGAAACCGACATCGCGACGCGGAACCCGATGGTGTTGTACCCGTAGGCCGGTTGGAACCAGACGCGGCAGGCCGAGCGGTTGCCCCTGTTGTTGTCTTCCCAGGAACCGCCCCGCGGTACACGATACGTGCCGGTGGACGGCCCCAGCGGATTCGTCATCGCACCGCCCTGATAATAGGTTTCGTCATACCAGTCGTGGCACCACTCCCACACGTTGCCGCTCATGTCATACGCGCCCACGGGACTCGGCGCGTTCACCGTCAGCGTGTCCGGCGCACTCACCCGTGCCGGGTTCACCCCATTATACCAGCCCACCGGCGTGGTATAGGGACTCGTCAGGCCCAGCGGGTTGGCATAACCTTCATATTGGTCATCACGATAATTCGCGCGCGTAATGTCAAGCGTATCACTCGTCATGCTGTAGCGCCAATGCCGGCTGCCGTCCCATGCCGCCGCCCGTTCCCACTCCGCCTCCGTAGGCAGACGGTACCCGTTGCGAACCGGTTCATACCGCGTCCACGTCGCGGTATCATAGCAGGCCTGCAATCCCTGTTGCTCGCTCAGCCAGTTACAGTAACATACCGCACCATACCACGATACCTCCACCATGGGATGGTCTGCCATCGAATACGGCACATCGTCGTGACCCGTACGGCTGCGCACGCCAAACACACCGTCGCTGTAGGCAATTTGGGAATATTTCCAGGAGGCTTGCGTATCCGCAATGAACTGGCCGTAGGCATAAATCTTTGTACCCAGATACGCGCCGCCGTCGCCATCGGTCAGGTAGCCCCGCACGTATGCCCAGTTCAACACGTCCGCGTATTCCTGGTTCGTCACTTCGGACTTGCCGATGCGGTAGGCATCCAGGTACACGTCATGCACCGGCACGTCATAATCTCCTCCTTGATTCCAGGGATCGCCCATCTGAAACGTTCCCGCGGGCACGTCCACCAGTTCGGGACACTCAGGCAGCATCCAGCACATCGGCGGATCAAGAGTGGCGTGACAGCTATAATATTCGCCGTTCTGCCACAGGTACACGGCGCGGATGGCGTAATCCATGGGACTGTCGCCCTGTTGCCAGCCCGAAAGGTAGCCGATGGCTTCACTCATCTCAATAGACCAGTCCGCATCCTGATCCGCCGGATGCGTTTCTCCCACACCTTCACCTTCTGAAACGGGGCAGTTTTCATCGCTGTAGGGATAGAACTCAACAGACACGCCATTGTCGACTAACTGGAGTATCTGTGTGAAGGCGACTTCGTTCAGCGGATTGTATTTTATATATAGGTCTTCCAGATAGGTCAATCCCAGCAGAGAACTCAAATCTGATATGCAGTTTTGAGACAGCACCAGCCACGTCAGGCTGGTGAGCCCCTGCAGCGGCGTAAGGTCACTGATTTGGTTGTTTTCCAGAGTCATCTCCCTCAGGCGGGTGCAGTATTCCAGCCCGGTCAAGTCCACAATACCACGCGCTTTGGCATACAAGTGTGTAATCCCTGCCAGGGCGGTCTCTGTGATAGGGTCTGTGGGTCCGAGGCCAAGTTCATCGCGAATTGCGCTTTCCAGGCCGGGGTCGGGAATGCTGACGTCGCCCGCGGCCCAAGTGACCGGCAGTGTTACCGCGAAGACGCACAACAGCACACTATGACAGAGACCAGGGGTGATGTTTCTCATGAGGTGCTCCTGCTGCTTGTGGTTTGAGTGGTCAGAAAAGCGCAGGACAATGTCTTAATACGCTTGTCCAAAGTATCCAGTAGCGGGTTACTCACCAGCAGAACCCACCTTCGCTTCGCCAAAAATATTCAAACCTGCAAAACTCTTCCATCATTCAACTTTTCAACTCAAACTATATCTTAGACCCTCCTCCACTCCAAGTCAATACTATGTCGCGAACCTCCAGTAGGCGTACCTTCCTTGGTGCGCCAAAGATACTACCTGCGGCGCTTGTGGCAAGAGGGCGCACCAAGGAAGGTACGCCTACTGGAGCAATCACCCACGGCGATAGCCGTTTAGTCCAACGGTAAGATGGTGGAATTTCCTTTCGTTCCCAAACTCCTGTTTGGGAATGCCATCGCTCTTGAGCTTCTATTTCCTCTTGCTTGCCGGTGATACCGATATATGCAGGCCTTTGCTCATGGTTGCGAAGTACAACTTCGCGGGCAAGTGCGTTGCCAAATGGAATTTGAGAACAAGTCGGCAACGAACTGAAACATGCCACAGCCCGGCACTCCGTCATTACAACGTAGCGAAGCATTCTCGTTTGCGACAATCGTGTTTTACGCTGAGTTCGCTGCGCTGCGCCCGCGATGACGGGCGGAGGGGTGGTTGGCAAGGCCCGCGTTGGCCGTTTCCCCGCAATAGTGCTATCATTCCCGGAGTCGAAGAACACGCACTTCCAAGGAAAGACATTTCTCATGCCGGAAGGCTTTCATTTACTTAACCTGCTGGGGTACGCCGGCGCCATCCTCTTTTACGGCCGATTCTATCTTCAATGGATAGTCTCGGAGCGGAAAGGGAGAAGTGTCGTTCCCGTGGCGTTCTGGTACATGAGCGGCGCCGGGTCGTTGCTGTTACTGCTTTACGGGGTCTTTTACCTGAACTCCCCCGTGGGCGCCATGAGCCACTGCTTCAACAGTATCATTTATGCGCGGAACCTGGTGCATATCTGGCGCGCCGACGGGAAGTTGTCAGACCGCCATTCCCGCCTGTTTCACGGCGCCGTCGCCTGCCTGGTAACGGCGGGCAGTTTCCTGGTGCTGCTCACCCTGCTCCGGGAATTCCAGGCCACCCGGGACCATGCTTTCCAGGACCAGGCGCGCAACTGGATGTGGATCGGGGTCGGCGTGTTGGGACAGGGCCTCTTTGCCCTGCGCTTTCTGGTTCAATGGATAGTGACCGAAATCAAGCAGCAGAGCACCATTCCCCCGGTGTTCTGGTACCTCAGCGTCGCGGCATCCCTGTTGCTGATCAGTTCCCATGCGCAGCGGCAGGAGTGGCTCTACGCGGTCGGCATCAGCACCACGCTGTTCGTCTATCTGCGCAATATCTACTGGGTGCGGCATGGGGCCGGCGCTTCCGCCCAGGAATGAGGTGTAACCGGCGCCGCCCGGTGTGAGTCCTATTACTTGCGAAACCCGTCAGTGTCCCTTGAAACCGGCATTGCGGGTTTCATCGGTAAACGGAGAATAAGTATTATGACTCACACAATGCACTATCTTCGGGCGTGGGCTGCCGTCCTGCTCCTGGCCGCAATACCCGCCGCGGGTGAAAGCGCGGGAGTCCGGAACGGAGCGGACTTTCTGACCGCCCATCCCCTGCTCTTGGGCGCCCATCGCGGCGGTCGGCAGGAATGGCCCGAAAACACGTTGGTCGCCGTACGCGAGGCGTCAAAACGCTGGCCGGAGGCATTGCTGGAGATGGATGCGCAACTGTCCTCCGATGGTCAAGTCGTACTCATGCATGACTTCGCCGTGGACCGCACCACCGACGGCACCGGTTACCTGGGAAGTAAAACCCTGGCGGAACTTCAGGCGCTGGATGCCGCGTACCACTTTACGCAGGACGGCGGCGAGACCTTTCCGTACCGGGGAACCGGCATCCGGATTCCCACCCTGAAAGAAGTCCTGATGGCGGCTCCCGACCATCGTTTTTTCATAGAAATGAAAGACGGCGCGGATATCGGCCGCGCCATGGCCGAGGTGATTCGCGAGGCCGGTGCGGCACACCGGTGTATCGTGGCATCCATCAGCCCCCTCTTTCTCGAAGCGTTTCGCGCCCATGCACCCGAGGCGGCGACAGCCTATGACTTTATCAGCGCGGCGGATATGCTGGCCGCGCTTCGGGACGGCGACTGGGAGGGGCACCACCCGACCCATCGCATGCTTGCCTTGTCCCCAAAAATGAAAGAGCAATTCGACCTTACCCCGGAAGAATTGAATCAAATAAAAGAGAAGGGGATTCTGGTCTCGTTTTTCACGCTCAATACCCCGGAAGAGATGCAGCAGGCGATAGACCTGGGCGCCGACAACATCCTGACAGACCGGCCCAGCATGCTGGCCGCCCTGATCGAAGGACAGAATAAGAGCAAGGCCCCCGGCCCCGAATAAGGGGCTCCACCGCGTACAGCGGTTATGCCGCCCCGACACCACTCAGCCAATAGACAAAAACGATGAGCAAACCCACCCACGCCCAGAGGAACAGGAACCCGTACAGGGACCTCGCTGAGGGCACCGCAATCTCAAAATCCGGGTGACGGATGAGTTTTCGCGCGGGCGGCGTGTCCACGCCGGGAGGCAGCGTAAACGGGCGCGCCTGGTGGGTTTCCCCGGGTTGGATGGGAGTGCGCAGACAGGCGTACAACTGGTCCAGTTTCGCGTTGTCCACGCGGGGGGTGACCAGGCTCACGAGGATGCCGGACAAGAACGCGCCGGACAGGTAGGCGGCAATCTGCCAGGAATCGCGGAACCGTCCCTCCCAGATCATGGTTGCCGGCAGGTGTTCCACCGCCCAGGCATGAAACTGGGGCAGGGAGGTGAAGAACAAAATGGCAAAGCCGACCAGGGTCGCGGCCCAGGCGCCCGCCACGGTGGCGCGCCGCCAGAACAGGCCCAGCCAGAAGGCCGCCCCCATAAGCGCCTGCAACTTGAAAAACCACACCAGGCCGCTGGGCACATCACGCACCAGGAAGGAAAAGGTCACGGCGGCGGCGGCGACCGCCACTGCCGTAAGCCTGCCCACCAGCACATAATGTCCGTCGGGTTTGTCGCACACCAGCCAGCGACGGTATAAGTTCTGCGTAAACAAGGCGGAACAGGACACCATAAAGGCGTCACAGGAGGATTGGAGCGAAGCGACCAGGGCGGCGAGAAAAATGCCCACCAGGCCGGGCATGATGGCGGGCAACAGGCGCTGGGCGACCGCGCCGTAGACCAGGTCGGGCTCCATGGCGGGGCTTTCCCCGGCGAACATGACCACGCCGCACAGGCCGACCAGCATCCACGCCACGGTGCAGAAGCGCTTGAGCAGATTGCCGCCCGCGAACCCTATCTGCCCGTCCAGTTCCGTCCGCCCGGCGGCGCAGGTGCCCATGGTGTGAGGCTGCGTGACGATGCCTATGATGGCGCTGGCGCAGAGCATGACAATGTAAAAGAGATTGATCTCGCCCGGAGCGACAAGACTGAACATGTGGGCGTCCCGGATGCCCGCATGCAGGCCGGCAAATCCTCCCACGGCATCCAACGCAAATGGTATCAGCAGAAAGGACAACACCAGCGTAAGCATTCCCTGGAGGAAATCGGTGATAATGGCGGCGGCCAGGCCCCCCGCTATGCCGTAAAACACGAACAACACCGTCATCACCAGAACCGCGGCATAGCGGTTCACCGCGCCGCCGGTAAGCGCCTCTATCATGGAAGCGGCGCCCAGTTGCAGTACGCCGATATTGACAATCAGCAGCCCGATGCCGACCACAGTGTATAATACGGCGACACTGCCGTCATACCGTTGTTCAAAATAATCGCCCGTGGTCAGCGCGCGCATACGCCGGAACACGGGCGCTATCAGCCAGTAGAAGGGCGTACAGAACAGCCACAGCCATTGGAACCAGATGCCGGACATACCGCCCGTATACGTCTTGGAGGATACGCCCACGGCATCGTTCCCGCTGGTGCCGGCGCCGAAAGCGAAGAAAACCATCATGACCTTGCCGAACCGTCGGCCGCCGATAAAAAAATCCGAGGTGTTGGAAACGCGCCGCGCCGACCAGACGCCGATACCCACGACAATACCAAAGTATACGGCAAGCGCGGCCCAGTCCCACCCGCTTAAACCAAGCATATATTCGTGCCTCCTTCCTGTTCGGGTAGTCCGACGGGACGAACACCCGCCCGGGCATCACGGAGCGGCAAATCCCTTGTTAAGGAAAAGATACAACCCTTCTTTTCCAGGAGCAAGAATATCTTTCCAGCCGTTTCCATCCACATCATCCACCCAGAAGTAGATGCCCGCGCCGCTGGCCTTATCGGCGGGCCCATAGTCAATGGTGAACCGGGTAAACGTGCCGTTCTCGATTTTGTAGTAATAAAGGCCCAGGGGCTCGTTGGCGCCCGGGTCATGGCCGTTGTGGCCGTAATACCGCTTGCCGGTAACCAGTTCCAGGGCACCGTCGTTATCCAGGTCGACCAATTGCAGGTCATGGAACTGGGAACGGTCTTTTTCAATGTCATGGCGGGTCCAGGTGCGCTTGCCCTCTTCACCCCGGCTCTGTTCCAGCCACCACAGCCCATAATCATGGGCAGCCCCGTAAATCAAGTCGTTCATGCCGTCCTTATTGACGTCATACACCAGGATGGGCAGGCTGGCCGACCCAAGATCGAATTCCGCATGCCACTGCCACGCATCCAGTTTGTAGGGGTCTTCAGGGGCTTCCAGCCAGCCGCCGGCCAGCAGGATGTCGTTGCGCCCGTCGCCGTTGACATCGCCACAGCCGAAACCGTGCCCGCCGTTGCCGGCCGTCAGGGTGTATTGCTGGAATTTGCCCGTACCCTTGCCCGTCTCGTCCCGCACCAGTTTGAACACCTGCACGGGATTCACGACGGGGATGAAATCTTCGTGTCCGTCGTTATCGAAGTCACAGGCGCAGGTCCGTTCGATATTGCCGACCTCGGCCACATTATGGGTGGCCCATTCGCCCGTGCCGCCGGGATTCTCGCGCCATTGGAAGGTCAGCCCCCACCAGCCGCCGGTAGCAATGTCCAGCAGCCCGTCGCCATTCACATCCACTGGAATATTCGAAAAATCGTCGTAATAGGTGTCTTCGTAGCGAATCTCGGCCACCTTGTGGGCCGTCTTGAAGTCCGGCCCCGGATACCAGAACCCTCCCGAAAACAAATCTTTTACCCCGTCATTATTCACATCGAATATGGAGGCCGCCTCGAAGGTGGCCGTGCCGATGCGCGATTTTTCAAACTGCAACACCGCCGGGTCCGACAGGGCCACCGTGCAAAAGAACACAGAACACAACATAATCCTGCTCATCATGGTACTCCTTTCGTCATGACCCGGCACAGACCGGGCCCCTGTAATAAAACACGTTACGGAACAAGGGTAAAGGGGAACGGCGCACCGTCGGGACGGGTCAGCCGAAGGCCAAAGGCCCAGCCGCCGGCACGTTGCGTAATCTGCGCCAGGAGGGTGTTGACCCCCGCCTGCAACGTCACATCGGCGCTGTCCTGGTCCAGCGCGTAGCCGCGGTCCACATCGTTTTCGAGCACGACAGCGCCGTTCACCCAGACACGGAGGCCGTCATCGGAACCCGCCAGTATCTTTGCCGGGCCGCCTTCAGCGGTTTCTATCCGGGCATAGGCAAAAGCGACCGACTGCTCGACCGTGCCGATAACACCAAACAAATCAAACAACCCGCCGGCATCCGCACTTTCGGCAGCCTGCCAGTGCAGCGCCTTTTCTCCCACTGTATAGGCCCCGTCAAGGCTGATATCCGGTTCCCCGATAAACACGGGACTGAACCCTTCGCTGATATTCCAGGGGAAAGGCCCGACAAAATGCCATCGCGTCACTGCGCCAATGGCACGCGCAAACCCGGGATTGGGGCCCCGGCCGCGCATCACGCCGACCGCCGCGTTTACGGCTTCCGAAGTGGTCAGTTTCACCATGATTTCGTCCATAAGTTTCCGGCCTTCCTCTGCCCGGCCGGAGGCAATGGCGTTCTGGGCAATGCCGACCATGGCGTCTGCGGGCAGGCTGTCAAGATCACCGGCAGCCAGCAGGTCAAGGACAACATCAAAGGCCTCAGGCACAGGATTGGCCCGTATACCGTCCAGCGCCTCCCGGCGCACCGTGTCCTCCCGGGCGCTGCGATAAACCACCAGCCAGGCGCGGCCCGCCCCGTTGCCGTCACCCGCCTGCCGCAGTTTTCGCGCCAGCGACCGGAGCTGTCCCAGGGCGTCTTCCAGTTCCGGATTCCACTCCTGTCCCTGAACATACGCTTCTTCCAGAATGGCGCGGAAGACCTCGACCGCTTCCGGGGAGGCGGTACGCTCGAGCGCCCCGCGCGCGGCGGAACGGATCCCGGCATCTTCATGATGCGCCCCTTCCGCCAGAAGACCGGCATACTCCGGGGCGTACTGGTCGCCAAACAGGCCCAGCAACGCAACCTTCATCGTCGTGCCGGCCTCGGGATACAGGGCGGCCAGGGCAAGACGCGCCTCCCTGCCCGCAAGGGAACGGAAGGCCTCCATCGCCGCCGGCTCCAGGACAGCCCCCCCCTCGCGGGCAAGGACCTGCGCTATCACAGGCACGCCGGCCGCGTCTCCATACCGGCCCAGGCCGGCAATGGCGCCACCCTGGATAAGGGTATGCGGCGCCGTTTCCAGAATCTCACGATAGGTGCGCATGGCCGGTTCCCAGCAGCCACCCCGCGCCGCCATGGCATCGGCCAGGCGTAGCCAGCCGTCCCAGGCGTCAAAGGCGCTTTCCGGCGACACCCCCGCGCAAATGCGCCGCGCGTGGGGCGTCAATGCGGGATCACCCGTCCGGGCCAGTGCCCGCAACGCCGCAGCCTGTACGGCCGGGCTTCCCGTTTCCAGCAGGGGCATCAGCCCGGCCGCCTCGCCGCCCGGCTCAAAGGTGGCGATGGAACGCAACAGGGCCATTTTGAACGGATCGTCCGCGGCGCCCAGCCCTTGACACAACGCGCCCAGCGCATTTCGCGTATGCACATGTTCCAGGCAGGCCCGTGCCGGTTCGCGCCACGCCTCTTCCCGGAGCAGCGCCGCCAACACATCCAAAGGATGCGCCTCGGAAGCCACATAGGGCAGCAGACGCAATCCCGCCTCTTTTTGCCGGTCCGACGCCGAGGGCACTACCAGCGCGAAGACCGCGTTCGCGACCCGCGCCTGTTCCTCCATGCCGCCGCGAAATCCGGTTTCGTGGATCACATCTTCCAGGATGCGCATCGCTGTGAACGATACGGCCGGGCTCGGGTCGTCCAGTAAAGGCAGCATCTTCCAGGCCGCGTCCGGCCCGCGTATCGGCAACAGTTGCCTCGCCCGCGCTTGGCGCGGACCGTCATCCCCGCTCAGCACATCGGCAACAAGCATGTCCAGGGTCGGCGCCGACAGGGATGCGGCGGCGGCCACGTTCAACACGAGCAACAGTATCCATAATAGGCTTTTCATGGGGCCTGTTCCTTATCAGATATACCAGGGCGCACGGTACGCCCGGCTTAAATGCTGGTCCGCCTGGGGATCGTTCACAAAACGTTCGGCGTCGCCGTTCCAGTACAGTTTGCGCCGGGTCTTCAGCGCGATTCCGGCCAGCAGCGGCGCGGTAGTGGAACGGACCCCCTGCTCAATATCCGCCTGCGGGCGGCGGCGCGTGCGAATGCAGTCAAAGAAATCATTGTGGTGCGGCGGGTGCGCCCAGCTCTTCTCCGGCTCGCCTATATATTCTTTCATGCCCAGAGAATCGGGTTTCACGACGATCGTGCCCCGGTCCACATACAACGCTCCCTGCTCGCCGTAAAAAGAGATGCCGTATCCTTTGTTCTCGCGCGTATCGCTCAGACGTTGTTCCCAACTGACAATACAACCCGGATATTCAAAGGTCGCTTCCATACAGTCGTAATTGTCCTGGCCGACGCCCAGCCGGTAGCTGCCGCCAAGCGCCTGTACGCTGATGGGACGGTCCTGCCCGATACCCCAATGCACCACATCCAGCAGATGGGTGCCCCAGTTCGTCAATTGGCCGCCCCTCGCGTAATCATGCCAGCCCATCCAGCCGCCGAACCGTTCCATGGAAAAGGGGACTTTCGGCGCCGGGCCCAGCCACAGGTCCCAATCCAGGCCGCGCGGCACCTCTTCGTACGTTTCACCGACCCGCCATCCGTTCACCCCCACCCAGGCCGCCGCCGTGGTCACTTTCCCGATACGCCCTTCATGAACGATATTCATGGCGCGTTGGAAGATTTCCATGTTCCGCTGCTGGGTGCCCAACTGGACCACGCGCCCGTAGCGGCGTGCCGCGTTGACCATCGCGCGGCCTTCGGCCACCGTGGTGCACGCAGGCTTCTCCACGTAGACATCCTTGCCGGCCTGGCAGCCCAGGATGGTAATCAAAGGATGCCAGTGGTCCGGCGTCGCCACCAGGATGGCGTCCACGTCGTCCCGGTCCAGCACCCGGCGGAAATCCTGATAGGTATCCGGACGGATACCTTTATTGTTATCCAGCCACTCGCGCACCGGCATAAACCTGCCCACGGCGACGTCACACAGGGCAACCAGTTCACACTGGGGATTCTCGCTCAAGGCCTCCACATGGCGCCTGCCCATGCCTCCCGTGCCGATGACCGCCAGGCGGACCCGTTCGGAGGGCGCTACACGCCGTGCCGCGGAAAGGGCTGCGGATGCGGTCCTGCTTGAGAACAATCCCAGCGCTCCCGCCCCAATGCCAAGGCTGTGGGCGCTGTGTGTCAGAAACTTCCGGCGAGTGAATCGGCGGTGTTTATCGTCCATGGAAACCTCCATTTTCTAAAGTGGCAGAATACCTCGGTACGACAGGACGTTGAGTACCTCATCAAAAGAAGATTTGTATGTTGTTCACGTTTTAACGTTCTCTTTAAGGCTTATGCGCAGCCTGCACGCTAAAGCGCGGACAACATATTTACAGACTTCCCGGCCTCGTCGGCATTGCGTATGGCACTCGTAACAGACAAAAAAAACGGAGCAAAAAGGGACTGATGACGAAATAGCCATGAGTAACCCAAGGATACAGGTTCTTTGCTGACATTGGCTATTTCGTTGTCTGTCCCTTTCTTGCGGCCCATACGAAGAGGACTGTAAAAAAGTGCCAACCTGAATTCCGAAATATAATTATCAAACCCGGTCGAGGTTAGGAAGTCTGACCTGCAGAACATTTCCCGGGTTTTGGGTAGAACCCGCGTCGGAAAACCTAAAGACATATTATGCCTTGATGGAGGTCCATAATAAAAAAGCCTGTCACACGGAAGTGACAGGCGTGGCCATTTTCCTTTATACCCGGCAGAATACCGAAATCAGTACCGATAGGTGTCCGGTTTATAAGGCCCTTCGATAGGCACGCCGAGGTAGGCGGCCTGTTTCTGACTAAGGGATTCCAGTTTTACACCGAGTTTGCCCAGATGGAGCCGCGCGACTTCCTCGTCAAGTTTTTTGGGCAGCGTATAGACCTTGCCTTTTTCGTACTTGGCCGGTTCCGTAAAAAAGGCAATCTGCGCCAGGGTCTGGTTGGTGAAGGAATTGGACATTACAAAAGAAGGATGACCGGTGGCACACCCCAGGTTGACAAGGCGGCCCCGGGCAAGCATGATGATTTCCCTGCCATCAGCGAACACAAACTTGTCCACTTGCGGCTTGATATTCACTTCTTTAATGTCAGGCTGCTTTTCCAGCCAGTTAATATCCACTTCCGAGTCAAAATGCCCGATATTACAGACAATCGCCTGGTCCTTCATAACGCGGAAATGTTCACCCCGTACGACATCACAACAGCCCGAAGCCGTGACAAAAATGTCGCCAATAGGCGCGGCGTCGGCCATGGTCATTACCTGGTAGCCTTCCATGGCGGCCTGCAGCGCACAGATGGGGTCTATCTCCGTAATTATAACGCGGGCGCCGAGTCCACGCATGGCATCCGCGCAGCCTTTGCCCACATCGCCATACCCGGCCACCACCACCACCTTGCCCGCCACCATGATATCCGTGGCCCGCTTGATACCGTCCGCCAGCGATTCGCGGCAACCGTACAAATTGTCGAACTTGGACTTCGTTACGCTGTCATTTACGTTCATCGCCCGCGTGAGCAGCGTCCCGTCACGCATCATATGATATAACCGGTGTACCCCCGTGGTCGTTTCCTCGGACAAGCCAATCCAGTCCTTGGCGACAAGATGCCAATAGCCCGGATCCTTGCCGTGTATTTCGTGCAACAACGTGTCAATCACCTCGATTTCATAATTATCCCGGCAAATCGGCGTCAGCTCACCCGTCTTGTCAAAATGCTCTTCCAGGGCATGGCCGCGATGAATCAGCAGCGTGGCGTCCCCGCCGTCGTCCACAATCATATTCAATGTCTTTCCACCGGGAAAACGCATCGCCTGATAGGTACACCACCAGTACTCCTCCAACGTTTCCCCCTTCCAGGCATAGACGGACACACCCGTCGCCGCAATGGCCGCCGCGGCATGGTCCTGGGTCGAAAAAATGTTGCAGCTCGCCCAGCGCACTTCCGCACCCAGCGCCCGCAGCGTTTCTATAAGTACCGCCGTCTGGATGGTCATATGAAGGGACCCCATGACCCGGGCACCCTTGAGCGGTTGCTGAGACGCATAGCGCTCACGCACCGTCATCAGGCCGGGCATCTCCTTCTCCGCCATTTCAATCTCTTTACGGCCCCATTCGGCAAGGCCCAAATCCGCCACTTTAAATGCCGGCGTTTCATCGGTGTCCGGAATAATCACGTTGGCTGTTGCCATAGATAACGCTCCTTTTTTTTCTGGGGGTGGGGTACGGCACTGCAATGCCTTATAATACCATATCGTACATACCCATTTACAGGCAAGCATTGCCACGGGCCTCAATAAATCCAAGGGAATACGGGCTTTTAGTACCTTTTTAGTCTATAAGAATGCTGCTTCCCTCCGGGCTTAGCCCGCAAGACGCGGCACCTTCTGCGCAGCCTGAAAATTACGGTCCCGGGCTTCGCCGCTCCCCAGAGAGGCAAAAGCATGGGTATTGACGGGAAATTGAGGAAATACTACGAGGAAAACATATTTCGGTTTAGTTGTTGAATACTTGATTTATAGGGCATATATGTCCTATAGGACCTATAATCTGAACAGCCTGCCCCTTGCTTCATCATTTACAGGGGAAGTACAGCCTCATGACGGGTCCGCCCTTGCCTTGCCCGGAAAAAAATGAATAAATTTGCGAATGTAACGTCTAGTGTGGTGTCGGAATAGAAATAATGACTCTTGAAGTAATAGGCCGGATATCCCGTACCAAGGCCGGTGTCCCTGTAGCAATGCACACAGGCACGGTGCTCCGATACGGGCAGTTCTCCCTTTCTTTTAGGGAACCGCGATGATGGTGTATCATACGGACCGGAAAAGGGAAGACTATGCCGGATAAACATCATGAGCCGACAGTTGAAGATATGGAACTGGCGGCCCGGGCACGCGAGGGCGACATGGCCGCGTTTGAAACGCTGGTCCGTCGTTACCGCAATGACGTGTATGCGCTCTGTTATTATTTTACCCGGAACCGGGAAGATGCCTGGGACCTTTCCCAGGAAGTGTTCATCAAAGCGCATCGTGCGTTGCCGGGTTTCCGGGGTGATGCCGGCTTCAAAACCTGGGTGCTTCGCATTGCGGCGAACCAGAGCAAAGACCACCTGAAAAAACGGCGCCTGCAGACCACCCCCTTTGAAGACACGTGGGAGTCCGCCGCCACGGAAGCGGGCCAGACGCCCGCGGAAACCATGGAAGCAAAAGAGATTGGCGCGGCCATTGACGCTGCCGTAAGTCGGCTGCCGCTCAAGCATCGCACGGCATTTATGCTGCGCGAATATGAAGGGCTTTCTTACCAGGAGATGGCCGAAGTCATGCACTGCAGCGTGGGCACCGTGATGAGCCGCCTCTTTCATGCGCGAAAGCGCCTGCAACAGATGCTGGGGCCCCAGGGCTTCATGGAGGATAACAATGATGTTTAACCGAAAAAAGATGAAACAAATCGCCGCCCGCCTGGACGGTGAACCCCAGTACGCGGGACGTCCGGCGCCCACGCGAGAGTCGGCACTGCAAGAATATGAAGCCTCCCTGTTGCAGCTGCGCCGTGCCGCCGCCAGGGTGCCGCGCGCCCCGGAAATCAACGACGCGCACGTTGACGCGTTCATGCAGGGCATACGCGAGGGCATTGAAACACCCGCACCCCGGCTTTCCCGGCTATGGACCATGGCGTCCGTGGCTGCGGCCGCGCTGGTACTGCTCCTTTCCGCCCTGGCCTATCTCGGCACGGGCTCCGAGCCGGTGCGCGCTAACGAAGTCGAATCCGCCTTCACGGAACTGGAAGGCGTAACGGTGAACTTTTACAACAATCCCCAGGGCGTATCCACTGTGCAAGTCACCATGCCGGAGAGCGATTTGTGGTAGGCGCTCCGGCCATCCTCCTCGCCCTGCTGCTGCTCACGGGCGGCGCACCGGACAAGCAGCCGCTTCCGGTGCGGTACTGGGCCATTGAGGCCAGCGCGACCGGCGCGGAGGCGCCCTCTTTCGACGCGGACGCGAAACCGATACGGACGCTCCTGGAAGACCTGCGTTTCGACAACTTCATTACCTTGAAGCATAAAGCCGAAAGCCTCGCACTGCACCAGGAAACCAAGGCGGCGTTGACAGACCGCTACACCATGGGATTGCGCTACGGCGGCCTGGACGCAACCGGGCGGGCGCGGGTCGTCGTGACGGTCATGCTTGTCCCGGAGCAATCCGGGGACCCGCCCCGAAAGGCGGTGGAAACCACCTTGCTCCTCGCGCCCCGGGGAACCGCCCGGGTCTGCGGCCTGCGCAGCAAAGACAAGGCTGAAATCATCATTGTGCTGGCACGGGAATAGCCGGGGCGCCGGCTGTGGCGCGTGGAACCCCCTTATTAAATCTCCCTGACCCATTTTCGTTATCGCCCTTATCTGCCTGGCAATGGCGGTGCCGGACGCCGGTGGCCGGCTTGCATACAGAACAGGCGGGCAGGGATAATCTCTGGAAACAGGCCCCGCAACGGAGATTTACCATGAATGAGGAAATACTGAGAACGATCCTGAAGCGCGCCGTCACGCAGGCCAAGGCACCGGGCGCAGTGGCCTGCGTAGGCCGGGGAGACCAGCGCCAGTTCCTGGGCGCCACGGACTATCGCGCCCTGGTGCCCGCACCGGAACCGGCAACCGCCGATACCGTATATGATTTGGCGTCCCTGACCAAGGTGGTCGCCACCACCACCGCCGTGATGTTGCTGCGGGACCGGGGAGTACTCCAACTGGATCAGCCCGTCTCCGCGTTTATCCCGCTGCCCGGCCTGAACAACATAACCCTGCGTCATCTGCTGACGCACACGTCCGGATTGGCGTCGTGGTACGCGTGGCACACGGAACTCTCCGGAAGATTGCAGTATGTCGAGCGCATTGCCGCCAGTCCGCCGGCGGCGCCGCCCGGCACAATCCGCACCTACTCCGACCTGGGATTCATCTTGCTGGCAAGGGTGGTCGAACAGGCCGCCCAGGATACCTTCGACGCCTTCTGTAAAAAACACATTTTCTCGCCCCTGGGCATGAACGACACGACCTTCAACCCGCCCGAAGAAATGCGGCTGCGCTGCGCCCCCACGGAGCAAAGCGAATGGCGCGGGCGCATGTTGCGCGGAGAAGTGCATGACGACAACGCCTTCGCCCAGGGCGGTGTTTCAGGACACGCCGGACTGTTCAGCACGGTTGAAGACCTGGAACGGTTCTGCCACGCCCTCATGGACGGCCGCATCCTGGCCCCGGAAACGGTGGAGGAAATGACGCGCCCGGGCCAGGTGCCGTACTATCCCTGGCAGGGACTGGGATGGTGGCTGGACCCCTGGACCTCCGGCGCTAACGGCTTTCTGCCATCACGCACCGCCATCGGGCACACGGGATGGACGGGAACCTGTATCTGGATGGACCGCGCGAACAAGGTCTATGCCATTCTCCTTTCCAACACCTGTCATCCCGATAAAAGCAACCGCAATAACAAGGAACTGCGCAGCCGCTTTTTTACGCCCCTTGCCGCCGCCCTGTATCCCGATTCCACCAACGCCCACACCGGCCTGGACAAGCTGCTGCAGGACCAGTTCGAAAATCTCCGGGGAAAACGACTGGCGCTGTTGAGCAATACAGCCGCCTTGGACCAGGCCGGGCGGCCCATCCTGGAAACACTGGCCCTGAGCCCCGCGCTCCAGATGCACTATATTTACAGTCCGGAACACGGCTTCGGGGTGACTTCGGAAGCCGGCGCGGCCGTGTCTTCACAAGGCGGAAAGACCCCCGTCATCAGTCTGTACGGGGAACGCAAACAACCCTCGCCGGAAGAACTCAAGAACATCGACCTGTTTATCGTGGACCTTCCCGATATCGGCGCCCGATATTACACCTATATGGCCACCATGAAAGACTGCATGGCGGCCTGCGCCGCCAACAAAGTGCCCATACTGGTCCTGGACCGGCCCAATCCCATCGGGGGCGCAATCCTCGAAGGACCCATAGCACAAGACTACGGGTCGCCGGTATGTTGCGCGCCCATCCCCGTCCGGCACGGCATGACATTGGGAGAGCTCGCCCTGTACTTCAAGCGGCTTTTCTTTGCGGAGACCTCCCTGCAGGTTGAGGTCAGCACCGCCGAGAACTGGTGGCGGGAACTGCAGTTCGACGCCTGCGCACTGCCCTGGGCGCCGCCCTCCCCTAATATTCCCACTCCGGAAACGGCGTTGATGTATATCGGTACCTGCCTCTTCGAAGGCCTGAACATGAACGAAGGTCGGGGCACCAAAACACCCTTCCTGGTATGCGGCGCGCCTTGGCTGAATCCCGTCAAGGTGTTGAAACAAGTCAGCGAAGAGGCACGGGCCGGCATCGTACTCAAGCCCGTTATCTACATCCCCAAATCCATTCCGGGCAAGGCATCCAATCCCGATTACCGCGACAGTTTATGCCAGGGAATCACGTTCAACATCACCGATGCCCGCCTGGCGCGGCCCTTCACCACGGCAGTCGCGCTGATTTGCGCCATTCATCAATGCCACCCCGAACTCAAATGGGATCCCGTCTTCGACATCCTCGCCGGCGGCCCCTGGCTGCGGGAACAAATTCAGGCGGGTCACGACACAAAAGATATCATTGAACATATTCAGGGGGACCTGGCGGCATTCGATGCACAACGTCCCCGGCTCTATGCCTCCCTGGAAGAACGCGCCCGGACTCAGGGCTGATAGCTATCGCGAACCACATAAAGATATTCCGCAAGGGCGGCCCCAAGCCGCCTTGGACTCATGCAGTGCATCCGCAAACTCCTGTGCCCGTTCATGCGCTTTCAGGTCGCCTGACGTTATCGCCTCCTGTGCCATCTCGTTGAACAAGATGGTGCCCGCCCGCGTCTCCACCGGATTCAGTGTCTCGCCGCGCATCCCCTTGGCCATCAACGCCGCAATCGTGCCCTCCCTGTCGTCGGCAATCATCCGTTCCGCCTGTTCCCGCGTCACGTCCCGGGGGATGTGGTCTGGCTTATCCGCCTCATTCCGCGCCTGGTCCACCTGGTTCAACGCCTGTTTCGCTTCCGGCGTTTCACCGAAGTTCGCCAGGTCCGGTCGGCCCACAGGCTCCGGTCCTTGTTTAGCGGCCTCCTGGGCACGCTGCAACCCCTCCCGGCGCCGGTTCAGGTACATATCACGCAGGTCATTGATATACGGATCAATCTTGTCCCCAAACTGCGCCCGCAACGCTTCCCGATATGCCCCCTCATCCGCGCCATACTGATACATCGCCGCAAACGCCGCATCCGTGTACCGGTCCCGCTGCGGCTTGGATAGACTGTCCAGGTTCGAGGTGGAATACCGGGTGTCCTGGTTGGTCCTGTCATACCGCCGCTCCTGCGGAATGGGGTTGCCTTGGTCGTCATAGGTCACTTCGTCGGAAGACTTGATTTGTTCGGGTGAAAACACGACATAATCATCGTCAAGTTTTATGCCGTCATACCCTTGTTGTATGAGTTCATCAACACTGTATTTGTCGTATTCCTCCCACCCTGCAAGATTCTTTGCAGACAAATAAAACGGCACAATATTCGACCTGCCTGCTGCACCGCTTTCTCCAGACGCTATTTTATTCCGGTCAGAGGTAAACCAAAATAAACTGTCACTTGTCTTGTTCTTGTCGAATGTATTGAAAGTATCGTCCGTCCCGTGATACACCCTCAGCGGCGCCCCGTTCTCGTCCACGACCTTGGAGGTTTCGGAGGGGCCTGTTGCCTCACGGAAAAATCTACTCGAAACGGTATTCGTTGCCTCACGGAAAAATCTAC
>MTKZ01015586.1_pt1 | contig 18596 bp, 16 predicted proteins | sample 1042781 | NCBI WGS metagenome assembly MTKZ01 (sample SAMN06212207, study PRJNA360539) | anaerobic digester metagenome | biome: Wastewater treatment plant; material: sludge; isolation source: anaerobic digester fed with sludge from wastewater treatment plant | place: Denmark: WWTP Viborg ... | reverse complement strand
ATTGCTAATATTTGGGGAAAAACCATTGAAGAATATTCTGATATTGCCAAAAAGATGAATGGATTAGAACGAATTGATGCTATTGAGGTGAATGTTTCTTGTCCTAATATCGAGCAGGGTGGAGAAAGCTTTTCTTGTAATAGTCAAATCTTATGCCAACTCATTCAGAACTTGCGGCAGAAAATTCAAAAACCCCTCATTTTTAAATTAGGACCCAATACCGATGACCTGGATAATGTCCTTCTTTTTATGGAAAAAGAAGGTGTAGATATATTGAGTATTACCAATACCTATCCAGCATTAGCTGTTGATGTTGAAAATCAGAGCTTTATTTTTTCTAGAAAAACAGCAGGATTATCCGGTCCGGCGATTAAACCGTTGGCGCTTAAATTGGTCTATGATGTTATACAAAAAACCCGACTTCCGATCATCGGAATGGGTGGTATAATGAAGGCGGAAGATGCCCTTGAATATCTCCTTATTGGGGCTCAAGCAGTAGCCTTGGGATCGGTAAATCTCGTCGATCCTTCGGCTGCCGTTCAAATCATAGATGGTATCGAAGCTTACCTGATTCAAAAAAATATCTTTGACATAAATGATTTAATTGGGAAAGTGAGGGAGGTTTGGCGATGAGAGAGCAAGAAATCCTTCAGTTATTTCGCGAGGCTGGAGCTTTTATGGAAGGTCATTTTCTTCTCACCTCCGGTTTACATAGCCCCTTTTATATAGAAAAATTCAAATTACTGCAACGGCCAAAATACGTTGAATTATTGGCTGGGGAACTCATCGAACGCTTTTCAGGAGCATCACCAGATGTTGTTGTGGGTCCAGCTATTGGAGGCATTATTCTTGCTTATGAAGTCGCACGACAATTAGGGATACGAATGGCTTTTACTGAAAGAGAAAATGGAAAGATGAAGTTTCGGCGGGATTTTGTTCTTGAAAAAAATAATTCAGTTCTCGTTGTAGAAGATGTGGTTACCACCGGTTCTTCTGCTCAAGAAGTGATTGATGTAGTAGAAGAAACCGGAGCAAAGATTATTGGAGTGGGGATATTGGTTGATCGAAGCGGAGGTAAAATTCAATTCAAATACCCCTTTCACCCACTATTGCAAATGGAAGTTATGACCTATTCGCCCGATGAGTGTCCTCTCTGTCAAGAACATATTGAACTCCAAAAACGAGGAAGCCGAAATTTATCAGCAAATCCCTGATTTAAGGTAAAGACTTGTTTTGAAGGAGAAAAACCAGTAATGCCCGTTTTAAAAACACTATTGGATAACGAGTTTGATCTTTTTGAACCCATTCACTTAGCCCAAAATTTAGTTCGTATTTCCAGTGTTTCTCGAACCCGAGGGGAATCGGATCTAGCTCGTTATATCGCCAATTATCTTATCGATCACCAAATTCGAGTGGAATGGCAAGAAGTCGAAGAAGGTCGAGCCAATATAATTGCTGAAATTGATGGAGGGAGGGGAGAAGGTCCTTGCCTTTTGCTAAACGGACATTTAGATACGGTTCCGGTTGGAACTGGTTGGACTATGCCACCCTTGGGTGGCCAAGTGATTGATAATTACCTTTATGGCCGAGGGTCCTGTGATATGAAGGGATCGCTTGCTGCCATGATGTATACAGCAAAAATTGTTTCCCTTTTTACTCCCAATCTGTTTGGAAAATTAAAATTGGTTTTTGTTGTTGATGAAGAACAAGATAATCTTGGAATAAAGAAATGGATAGAGATCTGGCAAAAAAATTGGGAACCAATTGATTTTGCAGTGGTTGGTGAACCAACCGGCTTGAATATTAGCTTAGGGCATCGGGGGGTTGCCGCTTTTCGAGTAACCATCAAAGGAAAATCTTGCCATGCTGGAATCGCTCATCGAGGAATAAACGCTATTTATATAGCCTCAGAGATTCTGCAATTTATTAAAGAAAAGCAAAATGAGTTCGACCAGTATGAAGATGAGGATATTGGCAAGCCGGCTCTCAGTGTTGGAAAAATCCAAGGTGGGACATCACCAAACGTCGTTCCGGATCTGTGTTATTTTGAAGTAGATGTCAGAACCGTTCCCGGTTTGTCCCTTCATGATATAGAATCTCTTATTTGTGATTCAGTTAAAAAAGTGTTTGAAATCCATGACCTCCCACCAACTTTTGAAATTGAACAGTCGATCCCCCATCTTCCGCCAGTTAAGATTCCTCGTGATGTTCCAGGGATTGACATACTCAGCCGTTCAATTTCAGATATTCCTGGGGAAATGCCAATTTTTGCTCCCTTTCCAGCTTCCTGTGAAGCAGCTTTTTTGGATCAGGTTGATATACCAACCGTCATTTTTGGACCAGGACGAATTGAGGAAGCTCATACTGCCAATGAGTTTGTTTCAATTACCCAAATTGTTGCTGCCTCACGAATCTATTCCCTTCTTGCGTTACGGTTTTTGGGTGGAGAATGAATCTAAAACGCTTTTCATGGCTTTTGGTTTTTTTGCTTCTTTTTTTAATCAGTTCCTTCGCCCTTCCTTGGAAAGTTGAGAGTCCAGAACAAATAAGTCTCCAAGTATTAGGCGAAAAAAAGACTGTTCCTATCGAAATTAAAAATTTTTGGGGTTTCTCTCCCTGGATACAAAGGTTTCAGGTTAAAATGGTTGATAGTGATTTGATAAATGTTGACCAGGTATCCGATCAAGTGCAGCTTTCTCCGAAGCTGCTTGAGGGAAAAACTGAGTTAATGATCCGGTCCTTTCCGGTGATCAAGTATCTTACCGTTGAGGTCAACCCCTATTTAGAAGATTTAGATAAAGACGGCTTTCCCGATGTAGCAGAATTAAAAATTGAATCCGACCGTCAGCTTTTTCGTGATTTGTTTGTCAATATTGCTCGTTCTCAAATAGCCCAAGAAAGTGAATTATGGAAAGAAAAAGATTGTTCGGGCTTAGTTCGTTTTGCTTATCGAGAAGCAATGAAAAAACATGATAAGGCTTGGTTTCAGGGTTTCCAAGGAGAATTGGAGGGCCTTTTTGATATTCAATCTTTCAATTACCCTCGAGTTCCTTTATTGGGAACGAATCTTTTTCGCATCAAACCAGGTCCTTTTTGCTACGAAACCATCGATAACGACTTTTCAGTTTTTGCTTCGGCACAATACCTTTTATCCCATAATGTGGTTTTTTTGGGGAGGGATATTCAGATGGCCGAAAGGGGAGATCTTATTTTTTTTTATCAACCGGGCTTTTTCAATTTTCCTTATCATGTTATGATTTATGAGGGTAAAGGGAAAGTTATTTATCATACCGGAGCCATTGAGGATCAAGAGGGTTATATTCAAGAAATATTCTTGGACGACCTGAAAAAACACCCGGATCGGAGATGGTGGCCGGTTATTGATAATCCATTTTTTTTAGGATTCTATCGGTTTAAAATATTAGAGTGATAAATATTATAAACTTAGTTGGTATGATTAAAAGATAAACCTGAAGGAGGGAGATTCTTGAAACTCTTATCCTGGATAAGTTTGGTATTTGTAATCGTATTTATTTTTTTATCGGGGAGTTCGTTTGCTTCTCCTTATATCTCGCTGAGCGTCCCGGCTCACATCTATCCGGGTGAATCAATTGAAGCAAGGGTCAATGTGAGTGAGATCAAAAGTCTTCAAATGTCATTGTTTCGTATTGATGAACCGGAAAACTATATCTTAGAGAGTAATAAGGAATATTTTTTCTCAATCGATACCTGGAGACCGAAGAGACCGCTGAATGAGCAAGAAAAGTGGCAAAATTTAAAGTTTAGTTTTTTCCAATCACTGCGAGGGATTGCCTCCAAAGTACTTTCTCCCAGTCTTAAACAAAGTTTAAAGGATATTTTAGGAATTGAAGGTTCAATTCCCGCTCGCCCGATTGAAATCACCAGTGATGATTATCACCGTAATTCTTCATTGCTGAAAAGTTGGTTACAAGAAATCCGCTATTCAAAAGATGATTTTTATGCCTATCAAACCATTACCCTCAATCCACTTCAAGAAGGCGTTTACCTCCTCACTGCTGCTGGTGGTGGCAAGGAAGCTCGGGTCATTTTTTCCGTTACCCGTTTATCTTTAATATCCAAAGTTGATCAAAACCAGATGGTAGTGTTTGTTCAAGATCGAAAAAGTGGTCAAATTTTAGAGAAGGTTCGGATGAGGTTGTTAGAAAATAATCAAGTGGTCAGCGAAGGAGAAACCAATTCTGAAGGTCTTTGGTCAAAAACCGAACTGAAACAAAAAGAAATGACCATAATGGCTCAAATGGACAATGAATATGCTTTTATGAACATTTATCCTTATTATTTTGATAGCAGCTCTAAACTTGATGTTTTTATTTATACTGAAAGGCCGCTCTACAAGCCGGGTCAACGAGTTTATTTTAAGTCTCTATTACGAGAAAAATTAGCAACCAGTTACTTTGCACCTCCTCCTGGAGAGAAAGTGAAAGCGGTTCTTACCGATTATCGAGATAATATCTATTCCAGTACAGAACTAGTTTCTGATGAGTATGGAAATCTATCATCCTGGTTTGACCTTCCGATGTCTCTTGATGAGGGAGATTATTTGATTAAACTATCCTGGAAAAACAGCGATTTCTATCGGATGGTATCCATTGAAAACTATGAAAAACCATCATTTGAGGCTGAAGTAAAAACCGAAAAAGAAACTTACGCTAATCGGGAAAAAGTGACCGTTAAAGTTCAAGCCAATTATTATTCAGGGCAACCACTCACTCCTGGAACTTTTCGATATCAAATCCTTCGCTATCCAATGTATTACTGGAGATATGGCTTTCAGAGTGAGATGGTTGAAGAAAATACTGGAACTCTTGACGAAAATGGAGAAGCGGAAATAACTTTTATTCCTGAAGTAGAGGGGAACGCCTATTGGTATGAGGCGCAAGTCGGAGTATTTGATGCTGCTTATCGAGGAGTACAAAAAACAGCACAAGTAAAAGTTTTGATGGGGGATTTTGCTCTGGTTCTTAAGTCGAATCGCTATTTCGTTGGAATGAACCAAAATCTCCAATATACTATTGAAGCTTTTGATGCTGAAGAAAAAAAGGTGGACGTTGGAAAAGTTTACGCAACAATATATCTCTTGACTTGGGATAAAGAAAAGAAAGATTGGAATGAAACATCGGCAAAGCTTTTTTCCTTTGAAGTTGTCAATGGAAAGGCCGATATTGATTTTGCTATGGAGAAACCCGGATACTACCGTTTGGAATGCGAAACCCGTGATGAGAAAGGGAATACCATAAACGCTTCTGATACTTTTTATGTCACCGGATCTGGGTTTTATCTTCCTACTACCGGGATAGAACTTCATCTCGACAAAAAAGAATATAAAGTCGGTGAAACTGCAAATGTACTTGTTGTTCCACCGGTTACCGAAGAATTTCCTCATTTATTAACCATTGAGGGAGAAAAAATTCACCAGATTGAAGTGAAATCTACGGTTAAAGGACCCTATCAGGTTTCGATACCGATAACCAAAGACTATATATTGGGTTGTTATGTAACTTTGTCGGCCTTTTATAATGGTAATTATTACAATGAAAGTATTCAAATTCCAGTAATTCCAGAGAAAGAGCTCCTGGTAAAAATTTCAACCGAGAAAGAAGTTTACCTTCCTCAAGAAAAAGGGAAACTCAAAGTAACAATTTTAGGGAACGATTCCCTTCCCAGAAAATGCGACTTTTCATTAGCCATTGTGGATCAAGCAATTTTTGATATATCCTGGCAATGGTGGGAAAAGATCTATGAGCATTATTATCAAAATTTATATAATAGAGTTTATACTCAGTCATCATGGTACGAATATTTTTATGGTCAGGGAGAAACAGTTCAAAATGTTCGTCCACAATTTAAGGGAAATGGTCGAGGCGGAGCGGGGGAACCAACCGTGCGAAAATACTTCCCCGACACTCTGCTTTGGATGCCAAGTATAAAAACCAATCAACAAGGAGAAGCTGAAATTGAATTTACCTGCCCTGACAATCTAGCCAGTTGGAGAGTTGAAGTCAGAGCCAACACCGCGGATGAATTTGGAGAATCAGTTATTAACTTTAGAACATCCAGTCCTTTTGCTTTCCGAGTAGAATTGCCTCCATTTCTTTCACAGGGAGATACGATCCAAACCCAAATGACTCTTTGGAACGAATATCCAAAGCAAAAGGTTCGGCTTGAAGCTCAAACTGGTTCTGAAATAAAAATTGGAACCTATCCCCCTGAGGTGGAGATTGATGCCAATCAAAATTTAGTCATTCCAGTACAATTTCAAGCAATTGAAGCTGGTTTACCATATGTCAGAATGTATGCTCGCGGTGATTTGGCAGGAGATGCCATTGAAGTCACTCAAAAGGTTAAACCTCGCGGTGTTGAAATTGAACAATTTTTTACAACTTTTGTCTCCGACGAAAAAGGTCGACTCAATTTCACTTATCAACCGGAGATGTTTAATCACCCGCCCCAAGTAGAATGTATATTGTATCGAAATCTCAATGGAGTTTTTTATCAGATCATGGAAGATATGTACTATTATCCCTATGGTTGTACTGAACAAACTTCTAGTAGAATTATCTCTCTCCTTTCTTTGCCCCTTCCCGATAATTTAGAATGGACCAAAACCGTACCGCGGGAAATCCAGGAAGGAATTTATCAGCTCTATGCTTTGCAACACTATGATGGAGGTTGGGGCTGGTGGAACTTGGATGACAGTAATGTTTTTAATACATCCCATGCCCTTCTGGCTTTAATTACGGCTCGGGAAAAGGGATATTTGGTTTCCGAAAATTCCATTCTCCAGGCAAAATCCTATTTAATGAGCATCAACAAGGACCTGGTTCCTTGGGAGAAAGCCATGAGCTATTATGTGTTAAGTCAGGACGGAGAGAAAATTACCGACCTGACTTCTTTTGAAATAGATAAAAGGTTAGAAAGGATGGATGTAAAAGAGCTTGCTTGGCTAAGCTTGGTTGCGCAAGGAAAAGCCCAGCAAAGCTTACTGAAAGAACTGATAAAAAGAGCGCAACCAATTGGAGATGCGGTATTTTATGGTTATTCCAATCCGGAAAAACCTTGGGAAGATGATCGATTCTTAGCAACCTGTTGGGCAACCCTGGCATTGAATAAGGAGAATAGATCCATTGCTGAAAAGTCCTTCCTTTGGTTGCTGCGCAATATACAATCCGAGTGGTATATCAATACCATAGAAAAAGCTTACTTTATGAAACTGGCTCTGCTATTTCAAGAAGAATCCATGGTTTCTAAAACCCGTTATCAAATCATGCTGAACTCGGAAAAAACCACAGAAGGTCAATTCGAGTCGGATAGCTTTAGTAAAAAAATTGATTTGAATGGAGAAAAGTTACTTTCTGGAGAAAACCAACTCGAATTGTTCGGAGAAGGGGTTTACCTCATGACGGTTAAAATAAGAGGTTTTACTTCCGGCTTGCCTCCTTCATCTCAAATCAAAGTGAGTAAAAACTATTGGAAACTCAAACCAATAAAAAACGAAGAGGGTAATTTTATATTTACCAAAGAAGCGATTTCATCACTACAACCCGGGGATGAATTGGTATGCGAGATACTTATTGAAAGCCCCCATCAATTCGATAATTTGGTTATAGAAGATGGTATGGCAGCAGGCTTTGAATTGATTCGGAATGATTATGTTTACCAACTTCAAGAAGACCGAGCTCATAATAATTCTGATTTCCCAATTTATGTTAATAAAAAAATTTATGACCAGCTTCCGGTCCTTTTCGTTTCCCGTATTGAAGAAGGGGAAAATATGATAAGATACTATCTAAGGGTCCGGGATGCAGGCTCATTTTATGTACGACCTACCCAAGCCTATTTAATGTATTTCCCGGAAGTGCGGGGGTACTCTAAAGAGCATGAGTTTACCAGTGGAAGATGAATATCACTGTAGCAAGCGTCATTTGGCGCTTGCTACAGTGATATTTTTACTTATTATCATATCAACACCGGTTTGGTGTTTGAGTACGACCTATATAGCTCTTTCTGGTCAATTACAATACCCACAATTCGAGATGGAACGATGCCTGGAAAGGGCAGCTGATACCGTCCATTTTTATACGGGTTTAAATACAGAAATAAACATACGAATCATTCTTCATCCTGATGGTTTCACTTTCCGTAGCCATGCCTTTCCCAGTTGGTCAGCTGCAGTATATCGAGAAGGCGAGATTCATCTTCGGAATCCCCACCATTTACTCAAAAAGGGTATATTAGAGAATGTTCTATCTCACGAGTTTTTCCATGCTGTTATTCGCCAAAACGGCCTTTTTCTTCCTCAGTGGTTTGAAGAAGGTTTTGCTTATTTCCTTTTTCCTGCCTCGCTACAAGAGTTAAACGGCAAAATGAATGATGAAGACTCCTCTAAAATTAAAGCCCTGGATTTTTATAGCGATTCCTATATCATGGTTAGGAAATTAATGGAAGGAAAAAGCCAGAGAGAAATTCAGGATTTTTTCCTTTTTTGTAAAGAGGTGGATTTTTACACCGCCTCTCAAAAATATTTTAAGATTTCTGTCTATTGAAGAAAGGAGCAAAAAGGAGAATAAATGAATTATGCAACAACATTACTCCTTATATTCTTTTTAATATTTATTAATGCATTTTTTGCAGCTTCAGAAATAGCTGTTATATCTTTGCGACGGAGCAAGTTAAAACTCCTGGAAAGCGACAAATCAAAACAAGTCGAGACAGTAAATCGATTGTTAAAAAATCCGAGTCAATTTTTAGCCACCATCCAAATTGGCGTGACAATGGCTGGATTTTTTGCCAGTGCAACCGGTGCGGTTTCGCTGTCGCACAATCTTGGGAGAAAATTAGAAGCTACCGGGTTACCAATACTGGGTCGTTTTGGCGAAGAGATAGCATTGATTGCTGTTACGCTGGTCATCTCCTACTTGACCCTGGTATTTGGAGAACTGGTTCCCAAACGGATAGCCATGAGCAATCCAGAAGCCTTATCGATTCGGTTGGCGAAACCCTTAGAGTATTTACTCATTGCCTTTAAGCCGATGGCACTTATACTTTCGGCATCAACCGATTTTATTTCCCGTCTGTTTGGAATTACCCATATTGACCATTCAACTCATACTGATGAAGAGCTCCGGATATTTATCACAGAACAACGAACCGTTCCAATTGAAGAAAAGGTTTTAATCAATGAAGTATTTGAGTTTGGAGATACCATGGCTTATGAAGTCATGACTCCTCGGACCGATATGGTATGCATCGAAGACAACTCGACGCTAAAGGAATTTCTTGATTTATCAATGAATTCTCATTTCTCAAGAATACCGGTTTTTCGAGATGATTTAGATAATATTTTAGGATTTGTTCATATTAAAGATGTTCTTCCTTCCTTAGAAAAATTAGGAAATCATGATATAAAAGTTCGACAGTTTATACGACCGGTTCATTTTATCCCAGCTACCAAAAAGATTATCGAACTCTTGAGAGAGCTACAGCAAAAAAGAATCCATATGGCAATTGTTTTGGATGAATATGGGGGGACAGCTGGACTGGTAACCATCGAGGATCTTCTTGAAGAACTGGTTGGTGAAATTCGCGATGAACATGATCAAGAAGCCCCGCCTTATCGTCAGGTTAGCGAAAACGAATATTTAGTGGATGCTTCGACACCGATTGTTGACTTAAACGAACTTCTTTATCTCCAAATCCCCGAAAGCGAGGAATTTGAATCAATCGGTGGCTTGGTCATGGAGTATTTAGGAAAAATACCGGAATTGGGTGAAATAGTTGATATTGACCATTATCAGATTAAGGTTGAAAGAATGAAAGGAAAAAGGATCGTCACTCTGCGTTTAATGGTAAAAAATCTTAAGGAGGAAGAAGACCATGGCGAAACTGATCTTAGCTCATGACCTAGGAACAACCGGGAATAAGGCGACTTTGTTTGATGAAAATGGTTGTTTGATTGCCAGTGATTTTTTTGGTTATGAAACGTATTTCCCTGATTCTCTATCAGTTGAACAAAATCCGGAAGATTATTGGCAAGCAGTAACCATCTCGACTCGAAGACTTATTGAAAAAAGTGGTTTTGATTCCGATGAGATAGCGGTAGTGAGTTTTTCCGGACAACAGATGGGTGCTTTGCCGATTGGTGCCGACGGGAAGCCCCTGCATAGAATTTTAATTTGGGCTGATCGACGAGGAGTCAAAGAGGTCAATTGGGTTAAAGAAAGAATTGACGAAGACCAAATTTATCAAATTACCGGACACCGATTAAGTCCGAATTATTCCATGGCGAAAATCCTCTGGTTAAAAAATAACTTTCCAGATGTCTATAAAAATACCAAGTATTTTCTTATGGCAAAGGATTATATTGTATATCGGTTAACGGGAAGTTTTGCCAGTGATTACTCGGATGCTTCTGGTACCAATTTGTTTGATTTGGTAAAGGAGTCCTGGTCTGATGAAATTTTAGACGCTGTTCAAATCGATCCAGCTAAACTCCCACCACTCTATTCTTCCTCGGATGTGGTAGGAGCGATAACACCAGAAGCAGCCAGAGACACCGGTTTAGTTCCTGGTACACCAGTAGTCATTGGTGGCGGGGATGGTCCCTGTGCAGCGGCGGGTGCTGGAGTGGTGAGAGAGGGTCAAGCCTATAATTACTTGGGTTCTTCTTCCTGGATTGCCTTGGCAAGCAAGAGCCCTTTTTATGATCAGGATAAAAGGAACTTTACTTTCCATCATCTATCCAAAGGCTTATTTATGCCAACTGGTACCATGCAGGCGGCGGGTGGTTCTTATCAGTGGTGTCGGGACGCCATTTGTGAAAGAGAAAAAGCCCTTACTCGTGAGCTTGGTCTTAGTCCTTATGATTTAATGAATTTAGAAGCAAGCAAAATTCCGGCCGGAGCCGAAAATCTTCTGTTCCTACCCTATCTTCTTGGGGAACGTGCCCCCTGGTGGAACCCCCATGCTCGAGGTGCATTTATCGGTTTAACCGCACGTCACCGAAAACCCCATATGATCAGGGCAGTCCTTGAGGGAGTGAGTTTCAATCTTCGAATAATCCTTGATGCTTTCCGAGAACAAGGTGTAGAGATTGAAAATATGCGAGTTATTGGTGGAGGAGCTCGAGGAGCATTTTGGGCTCAGGTTTTATCCAGTATGTTTAATATGGAGATATTGCGACCGAAGCATCTTGAAGAAGCGACTTCTTTAGGTGCAGCAATCGCGGGAGGAGTTGGGGTAGGCATTTTTCCTGGGTTTGAAGTTGCCGAAAGATTAATAGAAATCCACGATTGTTATCACCCTTTTCCCGAAGACGTCAAAACCTACGACCGGCTTTACCCGGTTTTTATTCAAGCTTATCAATCCTTGGTACAGGTGTTTGAGTGTTTATAGGAAAAAGTCAGGAGGGGATTTTTTTACTTGGAGTTCTATGTTGGGACCAGCGGATGGTATTATTCTTGGAATAAGGAAAAAAATTTTACCTGGTATGTAAATAATAGTCAATTAAACGCTGTTGAACTCAATGCCAGTTTTTATCGTTTCCCTTTTCCAAACCAAGTAAAATCCTGGGCACAAAAAGGGAGAGGTATTCGTTTTTCCATTAAGGTTTCCCGTCGAATTACTCATATTCATCGTTTAAATCAAGAATCTTATCCAGTATTTGAGGCCTTTATCCGGCTTTTTAAACCTCTTGAAAGTCTTATTGATTTTTACTTTTTCCAGTTTCCTCCCTCGTTCACCCCAAAACAATTTGATACTTTAGTTCATTTTTTTTCATTTCTTCCTCACTCATTTCAGGGTCGAATAGCAGTCGAAATGAGAAATCCTGAGTGGTTTCAAAAAAAATGGATCAAAGAGCTGGAGCAAATTCCAGTCGTTTTTGTAAGCGTGGACAGTCCTGATTTTCAGAATCAAATTATTCTCTCTAACCAGATTATCTACATTCGTTTTCACGGAAGAACTGGATGGTACAACCATAACTATCTTCCTCATGAATTGGAAGAAGTTGCCAACCAATGTTGTTCTTTAAAACCGGATAAAATCTATGCTTTTTTTAATAACAACCACTTCATGCTCGACAATGCTCAATATTTTTTTCAAACATTAAAAGCTACTGTTTAATATTAAATTTTTTAATAAAAATTCCGATATCATATTTAATGAGTTCATTCTATCAAAAGAGGAAAGTCAAGGAGGTTATAGTGATGCTATTTGAACAAAAAGTATTTACTGGTAACTGGAGTTCTTTGGTTTGGAGAGGGATTATAGCGATAATAATTGGTTTGATGATTTTAGTTTGGCCAGCAATTAGCGTGGTGGCTTTTCTTCGTTTAATTAGTTTAGTAGCAATTATTGGTGGAATAATGGCGGTCATCCAAGCGATAAGAACCAAAGGAGGATGGCCGCTCATTCTGGAAGGGATCATGAGTATTATAATTGGTATTATAGTCTTCTCAATGCCTGGGATGTCAGCATTGGTTATTACGCTTCTCATTGGATTTTGGATGTTATTTATTGGTATTTTTCAAATTATCAATGTTATTCAGTTTTATCAAGTGCTTCCTAATACTGGAAAATGGTTAATTATTCTCAATGGTATCGTTTCAATTTTATTTGGTATTATTGTCATGTCTCGTCCTCTGCTGGGAGTCCTTCTTATTGTATCTTATGTGGGAGTTTATGCTTTGTTGTTTGGGGTCATCTCCTTATTTAGCGGATTTTACATCCATAGTCTGAGTAAATAGGGGAGGTGCATCCTTTCTTTCGGTGGGGGAGAGTGCTTTACTTCTTTTGCCTCTCCCCTGGTGGGAGAGAATTTCTCCTCTTTTTCCCTCTCTCTTTGCTAAAAAAAAGAGGGGCTGGGATTATCGATTCTTGAATAAATATTTTTCATTTTCGTTTGGTTAAAAAATAAATGGTATAGGGTCTTTCCTGAAAATACCATCAAATGAATTCTTTAATCCGTCATCCTGAGCCCTCGCATTTCGAGGGCGTGAGGATCTCATCCCGGTCTGCCATCCTCATCCTCGCCTTCTCTCATCAAAGGAGAAGGGATTCTAGCGTCATCTTGAGACTTTGTATTCAGAAGTCCTGGATACCTCATTCATTCTTCTTTTTCGGCTGCCTTCTTCTCAATTTTTCAATGCCATTACAGGTTAAAATTCAAGAATCAAGACCTGACCCCCAGAATAGTGAACATTTGTCCAATATAGACAAATGTTAAGAACAAATGTATAATTTTATATAAAGTTTTTGAAGGTTCTGAAACTAAATTCAGTTTAATAAAGGGTGTTGAAGTATGGATTTGGGTAATCAATCCCTCATTATTCAGATTTGCAGAATGTATTATGAACAAAAAATGACTCAACAAGAAATTGCCGAATTGTTGCAAATGTCGCGGACAAAGATTGTGCGGCTTATACAAGAAGGTCATGAATTGGGCATTGTTCAAATTCGAGTTATTGACCCTTCAGAATCGACCTACCAAGACCTGAGTAAAAAACTGATTTCTTTATTTCCGCTTAAAATTTTAGAAATTGTTCCAAATAGCGATCCTGAAAACCCTCTTTTGTATAAAAATTTAGCCAAAAGAGCACTACGAGTTTTTATGAATTATATTGGACCGAATAAAAAAATTGGAATAGGGTGGGGTAAGAGTATTTATGCCTTTATCAATGAATTTTCTGATGAGAATCTCACCTTTTTGCAGCCTTCTTGGATTCCGATGATTGGAGGTTTGGGTGAAGCTGAGCAGTATTTTCAGGTGAATGAATTAATAAGAGAATTACAAAGAAAACTAGGCGGCATAAGTCACTCCCTTCATGCTCCAGCATTGGTTGAATCGCAGAAAATCAAGGAAACCCTTTTCACGGATAGTGGGATTCAATCAGTGATTAAAAAATGGCAGGAAATAGATATCGCTATTTTTGGTATTGGTTCAATCAAATCGAGAAAACCATCCCATCCACCATTACTGCATATTAAATATTTACCCGATGAAGACCGAAGAGAAATACTTCGTTCCAATGCAGTCGGAGACATTCTTTCCCGGTTTTTCGATAAACACGGCCAGCAATGTGATTTTGAATCAAACCCAAGAATAATAGGCATTAGTTTAGGTCAATTAGCTAATATTCCACTAACCCTGGCAATTGCTGGTGGAGAACATAAAGCTGAAGCAATCTTAGGAGCCTTGCGTGGTGGGTATTTGAATGGATTGATAACTGATGAGTCAGCGGTAAAAAAGATAATCAACCTTATTTAATCAGACAAAACTAATTCAATATAAAGGAGAAAATATGCTTTATTTTTCACCCTTGGAGTTAATATTAAAAGCAAAACAAAAAAAGGTTGCCTTAGGGTCTTTTAATGTTTTTAATATTGAAATGTTCCATGCGGTTACCATAGCAGCTTCAAAGAAAAAATCTCCAGTTATTATTGCCACCGGGGAAGTGGACATTCAGTATTTTCCCCCCGAGTTTGCCGTATCTTTGATGAAAATCTATTCTAAGAAATTTGATATTCCCTTTATCCTTCATTTAGATCATTGTACTCAGGTTGAATTGGCAGAAAAATGCTTACGGTGTGGTTACTCTTCAATTATGTTTGACGGTTCTCAACTTCCTTATGAAGAAAATGTCGAGAAAACTCGATCAGTAGTAAAAATTGCCCAATGGTTTGGAGTACCGGTTGAAGGTGAATTGGGAGTGATTTTAGGAACTCACGAGTTTTTCGAATCAGCTGCTCAAAAGGACATTCAACTCAAGATCACCGATCCAGAAGCAGCTCGGGATTTTGTTTTAAGGACGGGAATTCACACTTTAGCTCCATCAATTGGATCGGCCCATGGTGTTTATGTTGAAAAACCAAAAATACATTTTGATACATTGAAGCGAATATCAGAAGTAACCCATATACCACTGGTCCTTCACGGTGGATCGGGAATTCCGGTTGAAGATGTGCATCGTTGCATTGAAGAGGGAGTGGCAAAAGTTAACGTGGGAACTGATATAAGACGGACTCTGGTTGATACCATAGCTCATGAAGGAATAAATTCCTATGTTGAAGCCAGAACCATCATGGAAAAATCCAGAGATGCAATTGTGACAGTTGTTGAAAATTGGTTGGACATTCTAAAAAGCCCCGTCATTCTTCAGTAAATACCAAGAAAGAGGAGGTGTTTTTTAATTTAAGTACATTTCATAATTAAATTTTTTTAAAAATCAAAAAGGGAGGAAAAAGTTATGAAGTCTTTAATGAAAATACTTTTACTTGGAATTTTGGTAGTTTTTCTGTTAGGAAGTGTGGCTATAGCAGCCGATCCAGTAACCATTCGTTTTTGGGGCGGATGGACCGGCCCGGATAAATTTGGCATGGAAAAAATTGTGAATAACTTTATGGCAGAAAATCCGGATATTAAAGTGGAATTTTTTACTGCTCCTTGGACGGAAGTNNTTGAATGTTTGGGAAGGTCAATTTTACAATGGGGAACAATATGGGATTCCACTCGATTACCATCCAATGGCGGTTTATAAAAATGCCGATATGTACACTGCTGCTGGTATCGATCCCAACATAACCTGGAATACTATGGATTCTTTTATAGATTCGATGCAGAAAACAACCAAAGATGACGTTTTCGGCTTAGCCATTGGTGTCAACCATTCTCATACCATGCGTTATTGGTATGGCTGGTTATTCCAGCAAGAAGGTGGAGCTTTCTTGAACGAAGAACAAAACCAAGCAGTTTTTAATAGCGATCAGGGTGTAAAAGCGCTCCAATTTATGCATGATTTGAGTTATAAATATCAAGTCGTTCCTCCACACGAAAGTGATATCGACAAAGACTTTCTGAGCGGGAAAGTTGCTAATCTTATGGAAGGACCATGGTGGGTTCCAGGAGTCAAAGAGCAAAAAGACCTAAATATAGTTGTTGCACCATTCCCTCAAGTTTTCGAAAAACCGGCAGTATGGGCTGGGTCACATACTTTGACTCTTCCAAAACGTGCTGATCAAGCCAAAATCGAAGCGACTATTAAGCTGTTAAGTTATATCGTAACTCACAGCGTTGATTGGGGAAATTCAGGCCAAATACCGGCATCTTTGTCGGTTATTCAAAGCGAAGCTTATAAAAATCTCCCCGATTATAAGTACTACAAAGTATTTATAGAACAAGCTAACAATATCCACTTTGAACCTTTAGTCGTTCAAACTGCCAGCTTTGGAGCTGACAATACCATGTCACCGGTTCTCAATGCTATATTAGCGGTAATGTTGGATGAAGCAGATCCCAAGGAAGCTCTGGATTTAGCAGTGAGCGAAATAAATGCTATTTTTTAAGTGCGAGTTCTTTGATTTAAGTTAAAATGGATTATTGGGGGGTTGAAATGGATATTCTTCAGCCCCCCAATAATGATAAGATAAGAATGACCAAAAAACAATTTAATTTTCATTTTTCCTATATAGGAAGAGAGATTTAAACAAAACTAATAGGAAAGAAAAATGAACAATCAATCCTTATCTAAAAAGAAGAATATTCTGCCGAAAATTGTAGAATCTCCATTTCTTTATTTAGCTCCTTATTTTGCCTTATTTTTTCTCTTCAAACTTGGCCCGATTGTTTCGAACTTTTTTGTGAGTTTATACGAACTTGATATTGTTGGTTCGGGGCAGTATGTCGGGATTAAAAATTATAGTCGCTTAGTTGCAGATAAACTGTTTTGGATTGCATTAAAAAATACCTTTTATTATTTAGCCTTAGTCGGGCCAATCAATGTTATTGGAGGTTTTTTTATTGCTTTGCTTTTAAACAAACCTCTCCGGGGGAGAGCCATAGCTCGGGCAGCAGTTTTTATGCCTTATATCATTATGGTTACAGTTGTCGGTGCTTTATGGAGATGGATTTTGGAAGGAAATTATGGAATTTTAAACCATTATCTGCAAATGATATTAAAAATTGAACCAATTTACTGGCTCACGTCATCTTCAACGGCAATGTTGGGAGTTGTAATGGCTTCGGTCTGGTGGACGATTGGATACAATACAGTGATATTTCTGGCAGGGCTTCAAGATGTTCCCCGAGAACTAATGGAAGCTGCCGAAATCGATGGAGCAGGCTCCTTTCGAAGATTAATTCATGTTATTATTCCTTGTCTTCGTTCAACTACTTTTTTTGTGGTTCTTACCACCATCATTTATTCTTTACAAGTTTTTGGACAGGTCTATACGATGACCGGAGGAGGACCACGATACAGTACTCTGGTTCTTGTCCAGCATCTTTACATTAACGGTTTTCGTTTATTTAAATTAGGGTATTCCTCAACCATTAGTGTTGTTTTGTTTATAGTTATTTTCCTTATTTCAATGGGAATATTTAGAGTTAATAAACAGACTTTAAGTTAATATTTATCAGGTTTATACAGAGGTGAGCCTAGTTGCAGGAAAAACTTAAAAGATCTACACCGATTACGATGAAAGTGATTCTCTATGTGGTCATGATTGTTTTAATTCTTATTGCTCTGGCTCCCACTTTATGGATGGTTTCAACATCTCTTAAGCCCAAATGGGAAGTATTTGAAAGTGAAGTACGTTGGATTCCTAATACGATAACCCTTGACAATTATAAACGTGCTTTTGAATTATTGCCCCTATTTAACTGGTTGAATAACAGCGCAGTAACGGCGGTCTTTACTCTTGTCCTGACTTTATTTTGTGATATCCTCATTGCTTATGCCTTTGCCAAAATGGAATTTAAAGGAAAAAATTTCCTTTTTGCCCTGGTTCTTATTACCATCATGGTTCCTATTTATTCAACAGCCGTTCCTATGTACAAGTTAACCCGCTGGATGAATCTCATCGATACCAAAACCGGGATTATCCTTCCTCAAGCAGCCGAGGCCATAGGGGTATTTTTGCTCACCCAGTTTTTTAGAAGCATTCCAAAAGAACTGAACGAAGCTGCTAAAATTGATGGAGCTAGTCAATGGACTACGATCTGGAAGGTGGTTGTTCCTCTGTCAATACCAGCAATTACCGTCTTGGTCATTTTAACTTTAGCCAATTCCTGGAATAATTTTTTCTGGCCTTTGGTTATTGCCCAAAGTAATAGCTCGATAACTTTACCAGTTGGTTTATCGAGTGTTATGTCGGGAGTGAGCGAGGGAGCAGAGGCAAGAGAGTATGGTTTAATTATGGCAACATCTATTATTGCATCTTTGCCGACTATTATTGCCTTTTTATTTTTGCAAAGGAAATTCATAGAAGGGATATCGATGACAGGCATTAAAGGATAGTTTAATGAAGCAATTGCTACGTCGTTGCTCCTATCGCAACGAAAAACGTCTGTAAGATTCGTTCCCTTTTGATAAGAAAAAGCTGGAATAAGAGGGAAATTTAAACAATTCACTTCTCATTATTTTGTTGGATAGACCTTCATTTTGACTATCGGCACCGAATAAGGATGAAAACACATACCCAGGAATCGTTTCCTCCTTTAGCAAAGGGGGCTAGGGAGATTTGAATTTTTTACTGATCCGTCATTCTGAGGAGTGTCTTGT
>MTKZ01001297.1_pt2 | contig 18597 bp, 19 predicted proteins | sample 1042781 | NCBI WGS metagenome assembly MTKZ01 (sample SAMN06212207, study PRJNA360539) | anaerobic digester metagenome | biome: Wastewater treatment plant; material: sludge; isolation source: anaerobic digester fed with sludge from wastewater treatment plant | place: Denmark: WWTP Viborg ... | reverse complement strand
AAGGGCATTATATTCCCTGATAAAGAGCTGTCTGACAACTTTGGCGCGCTCCTGGTAGGTTGCTCCGAATGAAAGGTCCCCGGCCTTGATCCGGGGAAGGACCTTCAGTGTCATCTTTCCCCTGCGTAATAACAGGTTTTCCTTGGGAAGCACATGCCCGAAGCCGTGAAGCAGAACCGGTGTTATATCAAGCTTCAGTTCTTCAGCCAGTTGGAACGCTCCCTTATGAAACCGGAGTATGGAGCAATCTGCCGAGCGGGTACCTTCTGGGAAGATCATCAAAGAATAACCCTGGCTGATCCGTTCGTGAATTGTTTCATGGTTGGTGTCCAGGTATTCTATGGGAAGATAATCGGCAAAGCGGAGGATTGTCCTGTAGAAAGGAGAATTCCATTCACGGTTGTTGGTCATTACAATGATCTTTGGATGGAGCATGATGATGGCCATCAGGTCCAAGTGGGACTGGTGATTGGCAACTATGACCGATGGACTGGAAAAGCGGTCTTCTTCGCAATTGATAAGTTCCATGCGTGATCCCGGTATATGGAAGATCACATATCGGCACATGCCCTGCAGTATCCTGTGAAAGCGGAGTTTGTTTCTTTCGCTGTGTCCTCCCAGCAGCAGCAGAACCGCACCCGATAGAGACAGGAAGGCCACTCCGAACAGAAAGAACGTGAAAGAAAAAAAGGTCCACCAGGTGTTCCACAGGGTCAGCGGTGTCTTGCGGTAACGTCCCCGCTTGGTTACAAGTTTCCGGAAAAGGTATGCCGGCACCGTGTAGGAAGTGATTACCACCGATATCATACCCACAATGGTTACCTGGGCCAGAGAACGCATGGCCGGATGTTTGGCCACGATCAGGGAACCTATTCCGGCAAGCATGATCAATGCAGACAAGGCAACCGTATTCTTGTAGGTGCTGAGCATTTTTTTGCCATAGGCATACTCGTGCATCATGCCTTCCGTGATAAAAATCGTGTAGTCATCTCCCAGACCGAATATGAATGTGGCAAGGATAATGTTGACTATATTGAATTCAAGGCCCAGCAGGCTCATGATGCCCAGTATCCAGATCCAGCTGATGGCAAGCGGCAGGAAGGCTATCACGCTCAGCTCAAGGCGACCGAATGAAAGGGTCAGGAACAGGAAAACAATAAACCCGCAGATCCACAGCACGTAATCAAAATCAGAGGAAAGGGAAGAAATCATGAGGCGTGTGACAGAACCTGTGTCAAAGGCAAAAGCAGGTGATTCCGGTGTGTTGAGCTCTGCTTCTATGGCGGGGGCATCCAGGGCATCTACATGGAGCATAGTGTAGACCAGGCTTCTTTCCGGTTTTTCCGATATGTAATTGACAGCCAGGTTATTCAAAATAGGGCCGAAATCTTTTAGTTCACCGGTGGGGTAGGAACGTTCAAGGATTTCTTCAAAGCGGGCGAACGATCCTTCTCGGAATCCGTTTTTCCTGGCCAGGGCATTGAATTGCACCAGGAACGGGTCTTTGCGTGTACTCCAGAAATCATTCCAGCGTGCAATCCTCTCCTGACGCATGGAACGCGAGGGCAGGAAAGCACCTATGCCCGAGTGCCGGTAGCTGTCAATTTGTGGCCGTACAGCTTCATAATTAGCCAGGGCTTCATCCAGGGTCGTTCCTTCTGAAACATAATACAGAACGTGCTGTGAACCTTGGGTGCGGTCCAGGAGTTTTTCCATGCTTTCCCTTTGCACGGGAGTCATATAGTTAATGGACTGCATGTCGGCATTGAAAACAACACCCTTGTTGCCCGCCCAGAGCCCCAGGGTCACGATAAGTAACGCAAGCATGACCCATCGGTTCCGTTCCGGGGAGGAATCTGCCAGCATGCCGAATTTCAATGTGTTGGATACAGGACCGGTTGCCCGTACCATATGAGGCAGAAAGATAAGGACAAAGATAATGGTGCCCATGAGGAGCAAAGAGGCAAACAGTCCGAAGCCTCTCATGGCCGGTGAGCTAAGGAACAACAGGCTCAGAAAGGCACCTACGGTGGTTATGTTGCCGGTAGTGAGCGGGGGAACGATATCGGCAAGGGTCTGCCTGGGCGTATATCCCTCCCTGATATGAGAAAGAAAATGGAGCGGATAGTTCACCGCTATTCCCACGATGACAGAACCTGCCCCGATGGCAATAAGGGATAGGGAGGAGGTGAGCACGCCGGCCATGGAAAAGGCAAAAAGTGAGCCTGCCAGGATGGTAGCGCCAATGAGCAATATCTGTCTTGCATTCCTGAAATAGAAGGCCAGAAGTACCCCGATGACCACAAGTGCTATGGCCACCGATATCCAGGTGTCTTTCCTTAAGCGGTCTGCATTTGTCACAGCTATGTAGGAAGCACCGAAAGGAGAGATCGTGACTTCATGGTCAAATACCTGTAAGGTTTCTTCGATAGCATCACCAATGGCCCCGATCAGTTTTTTGTTATTTCCGGTATCTCCTGCAGGGTATTGTGAATCAATGGTAAGAATGAGCTCGGTTCCATCAGGGGAGAATATATAATCCGAGATGACCGTAAAGTGCTCCGAGGGCTTGAAGCCTTCCAGCCTTTGAAGCAGTGGCCCTGAAAACAGCAACGGATCTGACAGAAGGGTGTTCCTGAGCATCATTCCGGCCGGTGAAAGCAGGGTCTGCCTGACACGGACTATCTGCTGTTCCAGGACATCTGGCTGCAGAAGGGAATCAATGCGTGCATAGTCCCGTTCTTCCAGGAAGTAAGGCATGTTCCCGGTTACAAAGTCGCTGACCTCCAGGGTAAGCGCAGGGTCTGACATATAGGTCACAGCACTGATATGTTGACGGGCAGGGTCCTTTTCCAACAAGCCTGCCAGGTGGTCAGCCGCATCCATGAGAAGGCCGCTGTCTGTTTCCTTCTCCTGGTCTGCCATGGCAATGCTGATGATGATCTTGTCGGATCCGCCTATGTTCCTGTAGGCATAGCCAATCCGTTCATGTTCTTTGCCTGTGGCCAAAAATCCCGAGACGTCCTCATCAAAATCCAGCAGGAAAAGGCCTCCTGCTGCCAGGATGACGCCTAAAGCCAGCAGCACGTATAGCGACCTGGTGTTCTTGCGGAAATGATCGTATATTTTCAGGAACGTTTGAACCATTTATGCAGGAGTATTGATGGATAACCATATGCCAGCGCCGTCATCGTGAGCACTGTATTGAGGAGCGATATGCGCAGAAAATCACGGCCTTTCCTGAAATGCGTTACACGCTCTCCGGCAGGGGCATAAAAGACCTTAATGGGCAGGGGGATCACAGGAATCCCTTTCCAGGCAAGCCTTACCAGGATCTCGAGTTCTGTCTCGTAACGGTTTGTGAAGAAACGCATTTTCTGCATCCTGTACAAGGGGTAGAGGCGGTATCCCGTCTGGGTGTCAGGCAATCGTTCAAAGGTCTGCAATGTGAACCAGAAATTAGAAAACCGGTTTGCAAAGGTATTTTCCCGGGGCATGTTTTCCTGTTCCAGGGAACGGCTTCCCACAATGAGGGCACCGGGATGCTCCTCCATGACTTTGACAAATCGTGGTATCTCGTCCGGATAATGTTGTCCGTCCGCATCCAGGGTGATGGCATGACGATAACCCTTTGCTCCTGCCAATGCAAAGGCACGGGAGAGGGCATATCCTTTTCCCCTGTTGGTAGCGTATGATATGATCTCTATTTTGCCGGCATAGGTATCCAGCAACTGCAGGGTATTATCCGTGGAACCGTCGCAGACCACGATAACATGACTGCAATACTCCATGGTTTGTTCTATGACCCGGAGTATGGAAGACGCATTGTTGTACGTCGGAATGATCACACATACTTCGTCTCTTTCAGCCATAAGGTCATTTTAGTCATGACATTGTCCCCGTTTTTCACTTCTGTCCGGACTTTCCACAGTCCCTGTCCCTGTTCCGTCATCTGCAACATGAAAGTCACACGGGGTGTTTCCACGGGATGGATGCCCATCAGGAACTTGATATTATCGGCTTTTTCCAGCAACAGGCCCTTTTCCAGTATAAGCGATGCGATTTCCCGTCCCATTTCAACAATACAGGCTCCCGGGGTGATGGGATTGCCCGGGAAATGGGCTTTATATATGACACTATCGCTATCCAGCTCAATGGTCACCCGTGCTTCTTCCCCGTCGTAGACCTTATCAATGATCTTGTATAAGTTATTGATAAACATAAGCATCAAAGGTTGTATCATCAAGTGGCCGGTTTATCCTGATATTTCCCATCCTGACCGTTGTCTTGTCTCCCGAAGTCTCGTTGATGACAACAGTCTGGATCACATAATCCTCCTTGCGGAAAAAAAGTTCAAGGTCAGTGAACAACCGTTTCATCTCCCGTTGCGAGGGAATGAGCCTGATGTGTATGTAATCTTCTGACGGGATGTATTCAGGGACAAAAAGTTCCCGGTCTTCCAGTATGCTTCCCTCTATCCCCATGAGAATGATAGTGCCGATATGCCTGAATAAACCCGCGGACCCAGCATCGCGCAGGGGTTTTCCCGAAGGGTCCAGTATGGTCATTTCCTTCCCGCGCAAAAGGAAACCGGAATAATCCGGGACCTGGTACTGCCAAAGCAGCGCCTTGTTTTTCTCATAGGCAAGCTTACCCCGTGAAATGCCCTTTTCAGCCAGTATGGTGACTTCCCGTTCCTGTTGGAATTCACATTCCAGGGTATGGATGCTTTTGAGTGCCACCATCATGTGGTGTCTGTTTTCCACTGTCTGCGGTATGACACCGGGCGACACGTAGCCGGTAAAGGTCAGTAGCAGTGAAAAGACGAGGCGTATCATGGCTTTATTGTTTTAGCAGGAAAAACACACCCGCCACTATCAGGGCAACGCCTATCCAGCGTGTAGGGGGTATGGCTTCCCTGAATATGACCAATGCAGCAATCATGCCGAACACATACGCGAAACTGGTAATGGGGTAGGCAATTGAAAAAGGGTAATGTTTCAGAATATGCATCCACAGGACGGTGGCGGCTATAAAGAACACCCCGGTCAGGGCAAAGTACCAGTTAGTGAACAGTTGCCTGAAATACACCCAGGTGAAGGAAAACTTATCCATACACTCCATGGATACTTTCAAGCAGACTTGTCCGGATGCCAGCAATAAGGTTTGCGCAAGAGATAAAAGTATGAATTTCAGCATTTTGATAAAAATATCAGGGAGGTTTCAGTTCCCCTGTAGTGGTTCGTCAGCAGAATGTTGTCAGCAATCAACCCGCGTTGCATCTTTACCGCGGCGGCATACATTTCAAAAGCCTGGCTGGTAAAGGATTCACCGAATACCGGTTTCACGGTAGGGAGTGTGTTCCAATCGTTCCTTGCTGTTTCCATGCGCTCACAAACCTGGTTTATCACCTCTTCTTCACGTTGTGCAGTAGCATTGTGTAACATGACGACCTCCCTGATGCGTGCCATGGGATTCCTGCAGGGAGTATCACCCAGCATGAAGCTTACGGCACATTCAGAAGCCATTTTGCCTTCCCAGAAACCTACTTTGTCCAGAATTTTGAAATAGTTGGGGATCATCTCATCATGTCCCCCTACTAATGCCGTATGAATACGTCCCAGCTGGAACTGCATGAATGCATCCAGCAGCGCGCTTTCAAAGGAGACACCCAGATGCACATAAGTGCTGTTGTAGCCGTTGCATTTCATATGAACAGCTATATGGGACGCTATGGTATTGTGTGTGGAATTGATGAAATTGGTCGGTTGCAGGAATTCCTCTCCCTCCTGTACCAGCGCTAGCAGGAATTTTTCTGTTGTTTCAATGCATCCCAGTCCTGTTCCTACAATGATAGCATCCGGGTTTGTTATGCCCGAAGAACCCGCCACCGTCACGGAGGTTGCAATAGCCCTTTTCAAGATCCTGCCCATCCTTCGCGAAGCAACAGGATCCAGGAATTTCTTGTAATCGGGTTCCAGCGACCTTTGGTAGGGAACCTGGTATTGAATGGGATTGTCCAGCCAGTCGTCACAAAGGGGATTCTGTACCGAAATCTGTGCAGCAGCCTGTATATATACACCCATAGTGGTCAGATTTTAGAAAAAATGCAGGTTGTGTCATTGCCGCCGAACCCGAAGGAATTTGTCATCACGTGAGACAAGGGCCGGGAAGGCTTCTCATCTGTGACTGGCCTGAAAGAGAGCATTCCCATGGGATTGCTGTAATTCAGGTTGACAGGCAGAAAGTTGTTAAGCAGGGCAAGTATGGATATGACCGATTCAACGCTTCCGGCAGCACTGGTCGTATGTCCGGTAAAGGATTTTGTAGAGGAGACCGGTGGAACAGTATCTGCTCCGAATACACGCATAAGGGCTTTCCCTTCACTTTCGTCGTTGTTGGGGGTACCAGTGCCGTGTGCATTTACGTAATCTATCTGTTGCGTGGATAATCCGGCTTCCTGAAGGGCTTTTTTCATGGAAAGAACCGCTCCGTCACCTTCGGGGGAAGAAGCAGTTTGGTGGTAAGCATCACAGGCATTACCGTAACCAGATAACAGGCAAATAGGCTTCACGCCCCGTGCTTTTGCCGATTCTTCCGATTCCAGGACCAGGTAAGCAGCCCCTTCACCCAGGTTGAGCCCTGCCCGCGTATCGTCAAAAGGCCTGCAGGGATCCTTGTCCAGTATCTTGAGGGTATTGAACCCGTTCAGGTGAAATTTGCTCAAACATTCACTCCCTCCCGCGACAGCCATGGAAGTCCTTCCGGTGCGGATCATATCAGCAGCAAGTACCAGGGCGTTGGCTGCCGAAGAGCAAGCTGTAGAAAGGGTAGAGAGCATGTCAAAATGTCCGAAATGGTCTGCGATCATCTGGGTGCATACACCACAGTCGTGGGCCAGGATATACTGGTCATGGCTGGTATCGGGGGAAAGAAAGTCCAGGAAAAAACGCTCTGTATTCTCCATTCCTCCAACGGTCGTTCCCGAGATCAGTACAGGATTCAAAGGCTTATGTTCATTCCAGAGGGCCATTTCCAGGGCTTCCTTCAAGGCGAGGATGCCCATGAGGGCCGTTCTGGTGATCACCTTATCTTGAGCCACACCGGCCATTTTTCGCAATTCCTGTGTGCTGAAAGGTACCTCGGCGCAGGGCAGGTGGGAATGCATGGTTTCCAGCCAGCGCAACGGACCAACGCCGCTCTGCCGGTTGAACAGTGCATCGAGTGTAGACCCGGCACCCAAACCCAGTGCAGAAATAATCCCGAATCCTGTAACGTATACCTTCATTGCCAGGGTTTTTATTTTTGACGGTTTTTACTGATGTAGTCTGCCATGGTGGCAACCGAACGGAATATTTCCTTGCTCTTTCCGGGATCTTCCAGTTTGATGCCGTATTGTTTTTCCATCAACACGATCAACTCCAATGCATCTATAGAGTCCAGGCCCAGGCCTTCAACAAAAAGGGGAGCATTGGTGTCAATGTCATCCGGGGTAACGTCCTCGAGATTCAAAGCTTCAATGATCTGCTTTTTAAGGTCAAAAATCAATGTTTCCATTTTAGGTTCTGTAAATATTGTTAATGTTTTGTTTGTTAAAATCCACTCCCTTATCGCTTTCTTTTTCCACCATCATTACCAGCACGTTGCAATGCCCGTCCAGGTATTCGGTCCAGCCGCACAAAACACGGCAGATACCGGCAGAAGAAAAAGCCCAATCGGTAAATATGATCATTTTTTCGGCATCAAATGATTCGAGTATGAAAAAAGATGTTTCGCCCATGATTTTGTTCCGGATGGCCACTTCTCCCGTTACGATGTTGGGAAGAGTGTACACAAAAACAGCCGGGCTCGGAAAGTAATTATCCCGGCTTATGGTTTCCTGGAAACGCTTATCGGTATCCAGCGAAGAAGAACGGTTGCAAAAGACAATGGAAGTGCTTTCATCCGGGGTTTCCATATCGTACTGAAGTGATCGGAGCACCATTTCAGAAGCCAGGAAGCCTGCCTTGGAGAGGTTGTCCATCTTGAAGAATTTTGGATAACCGACTTCCAGGTGACGGTAAATATCTGTCAGACGGCCCGGGCCAGGTTCTGAGGGAAACGATATCTCGCAAGGTTTTCCGTTCAGAATTACCAAATCATCTGTCAAGCGGCAATATGCTGTTATCTTTTTCATGAATGTTTCTGATAAAGTAAGGCGGCATTGCATCCTCCAAAACCTGACAATGTCTTCACCATGAATCTTTTATCCGTATGGGCCGTAACCGTGCTAACGTTCAGTTCTCCTTCAACCCCGTGTTCTTTATAGCCCATGGAAGGCAGGACCACTCCTTCTTCCAGGGCCATTATGGAAATGATGCTCTCCAGTATCCCTGCGGCTCCCATGGTGTGACCGAAATGGGCCTTGAGGCTGAAGACAGGCGTATGATCAAGACCTGCCCTTGCAAAGGCTATGGCTTCCATCTGGTCATTGAAGGGAGTGGCTGTTCCGTGGGCGCTGATGAATCCGATATCCCGGGGAGGCACATCCTGCAGGGTGTGGCACAGTGCCCTGTATAATCCCTCGCCGGTGCGGGAGGGTCCTGATATATGATTGGCGTCGTTGCGGACATTCCCCTGGATGAGGGATATGCCTTTACCGTCTGCTTTTCCAAACACAAGGGTAGCGGCAGCTTCTCCTATATTCAGTCCCTTACGTCGTGCATCAAAGGGGCGGCAACGCTCCGGGTCCAGTGATTTAAAGGACTGGAATCCAGCCACAATAAAGTCAGAAGCCATGTCTACCCCCGTTACCACCACATGATCATAAAGACCTTTTTCCAGCATGTTGAACGCCGCGATCTGTGCGGCAGCTCCCGATATGCAAGCATTGGTGACGGTTAACGGAATGTTGGGATTATTGAAAAAGCCGCTCAGCAGCGCGGCATTATGCCACAAATGGATGCGTTCCCTTCCAAAGTCGTTCTCCGGAATGCCAAGCAGCTCAATATTGCCTTTTGTAGAGGAAAGCACAAATCCCGTGCGTGCAGAAGACGCGTCAATACCGGCTTCTTGCACTGCCAGAGAGGCAGAAAGCAACATGGCCTGTTCAGGCGCTGTATGTTTTTGAGACGGTTTGCACTTTTTTTCAAATGCTTTCAGGAGTTTTGACCTGTCAAGGCGTGATACGGCTATGGGGATACCTACAGGGTCCTGACAGGGAACGACACCGCTTTCGCCCCTGCGCACGGCAGCGTAGTTGTCTGTTGCGGTAAAGCCGAGGGGAGAAACGATATTGTATGCCAGGGGTTTAATCATAGAACATTATTTTTCTTTTTCCATTCGGTATAGAAATCAGGGCTATACAACACCAGCCTGTACTGGCGGTCCAGAAAGACCTGGGTCGTGGAACCCGTGGCAACCAGCACATTGTCTTTTTCCCTGTAAATATTGTACCGGAAGATTACCTTTGCCGCTTCCACCGGTATGTACTCAATCTCGATACGTGCTGTGTCGCCGTATTTCAGGGGATTCTTGAATTCAAATTGCATATCCACCAGGGGAGCAAAATATCCATTGTCAAAGTACGTCTGGTAGGTCAATCCGTACTTTCTTCCAAAAGCTTCCCTGGCATCCTCAAAATACAGGACATACGATCCGTGCCAGACGATGCTCATGGAATCCACTTCGCTGAAACGGATGAGGATCTGTTTGCTCTCTGTTAGTTTATGCGTTGTCTTCATGGGGCTGACTGTCAATATCGGTTAAAAACAATTTCATATGGCCAGTGGCTGCCGTCCTGCCGTTGCAACGGATCTCCGCCCTGAGCAATATGGCATTGAAGACTTCATTCTCTATCACAATTTCAGTTTCCAGAAGATCTCCCGGGACAGGTCTGAAAAAAACATTGAAATCCTTGACAGCCCCTATGATGCCAATTTTTACCCTCGTGTTGCCGGCCACACTTTTGAACCCCATGCGGGCAGCACAGGTCTGGGCCATGTTTTCCATAAGGCCAGCTTCTGAAAAGAAGCCGTTCCGGCAGAAAATGTTATCAACGGTTATGAGCAACTCGGTAGTGGCATGATACCCTTCACAGTATGTGAGCCGGTCCACCATTACAAAAGGGGGACGGTGAGGCAGCAATTCCAGTATATTGGCAGATTGGATCATAGGGTGGTGTTGTTCCAGAAATCGTAAAAATTGAACCACTGGTGGGGATATGCTTTCAGAATATCTTCCAGCTGTTCCACGTATACCTGGCATAAGGCGCGTGCAATATCCCTGGAAGTCTTGTATTGTGAACGGTCTACGTCCAGCTGTTTGCATATTATGTGATATTTCCTGGCCGGTTCACGCATTACATAAAGCGTACACACGGGTACTTCCAGCTGTGCTGCCAGCAGGAATGCCCCCATGGGAAAATGGGCGGGGGCACCGAGAAATGTAAAAGTAAACGATTTGCTGCTCCCAAAAAGCCTGTCACACGGCATGCTTACCATTTCACCTTTTTCCAGCGCTGCCTTGATGACAAACAAGTGCGACATATCGGGCATCACAGGGATCAACTCGGCCATGTTCCCTGAAAGGGCCTGGGCTCTTTTTGCTTGTAAGAAGGCCGATTCGCCTCCAAAAACCACCGCATTCAGTTTTTTCAGCCGTTGTTGCAAAAAATACCCGCAGATCTCAAAGTTCCCCGTATGTGCCCCGGCAATCAAAAAACCGCCATCGCTTTTGAGCAGTGATGTAAACTGGTCCCAATCCGTCACCCTGGATGTGAAAGGATTCTTTTTCCGGGCAAAGAGATAGAATTTGTCCAGCATCATCTGGCCAAAGAGGTAATGATTTCTGTATATGTGAAAGATGATATTCCCTGAATAACCCCTGCGTCTGAAATAATCCCTAATGGGACGGTAACCGGAACGGTTGAACAGCATGTAAAAGGGAATGACAAGGGCCAGTATCGCATATCCTGCCCTGATATCCACATAGCGGAGTAGAAGGAGCAAGGCTCTTTGTCCAAAATTTCCCCCGCCTGTGGTCCCCTTCCACGCCGGCTTTTTTTCTGATATCAACTTGCGTTAAGTTTTCGTTCAATATAGTCGTAAAATTGGGATAAAGTCTTCACTTTCGACATTTCTTCCGGTTTTATCTTGAAACCGAAATTCTGTTCTACCACCACGACGATATCAACAAAATCCAGGCTGTCAATTCCCAGGTCTTCCTTGAGAAATGCTTCTTCTTTAAGGGCGTCCGGTTCCACTTCGATATCCTCTACCAGGAATTTGTTAATAATATCAATGATTTCCTTCCTGTTCATGATCTTCTTATGTTCGTGCTAAATTTTTTTCAGTATCAGTGCGCTGTTCGTGCCTCCGAAACCAAATGAATTGGAGAGGCATATATCCAGTTTCCTATCTAAAGTTTTGGCAATTATATTTAATTTTTTTGAATTTTCATCAGGTTCCTCCAGGTTCAGGTTGGGTGCAATAAAGGAATCCCGCATCATAAGAAGGGTATAGACGACTTCGCTCGCACCGGCCATCCAGCACTCATGACCTGTCATTCCCTTGGTAGAGGAGATGGGTGTTTTTTCTTTTCCGAATATCCTGTCAATGGCCAGGGCCTCATAACTGTCTCCCAAGACCGTAGATGTGGCATGGGCATTTATATAATCAATATCTGAGGGTTTCAGGGAGGCATCGGCCAGGGCGAGGGCCATGGCTTTTGCCGAGCCTTCTTCGCTGGGCTGCGATATATGCATTCCGTTGGAAGAGAAGCCGTAACCCGCCACCTCGGCATAAATGCGCGCTCCGCGCTTAACGGCATGTTCATATTCTTCCAGGATGACGGTGGCGGCGCCTCCGCTGGGCACCAGGCCGTCACGGCCCTTGTCGAAGGGACGAGATGCTTTTTGCGGCTGGTCTGTCCTGGTGGAAAAGGCGTTCAATCCGTCAAAGCTGGCCATGCTAAGGACATTGGTTTCCTGCGCCCCTCCGCATACTATCATTTCCTGAAGCCCCATGCGGATAAGCAGGGCACCCAGCCCGATGGAGTGGGAACCGCTGGCACAGGCTGCGCTGATGGTCATGTTGATGCCCCGAAGCCTGAAAATGGTGGACAGGTTCATAGTCACCGTCGAGTTCATGGACTGGAAAATCGCCCCTGAACCCAGCAGGGTAGTATCTTTCTTGGCAACGCATATCTCGTGGGATTCAATGACAGCTTTGCTGGAAGAATCGTTCCCGAACAAAATGCCGGCTTCGTTCCTGTCCAGGTAATCCGTATCAATACACGCATCCTCCAATGCTTCCTGCGTAGCCATGAAAGCGTATTCACCTTCTTCGGGCAAACAAATCCTTTGCCTGCGGGTCAGCGATTCTTTGAGATCGGGCCGTGGAACAATGCCGGTGAGCGGAGAACGGTAACCGTACTCCGTCCTGGATGGGTCAATGCCAATCCCGCTTCTTCCCTGGTAAAGACCGTCCCTGACTTCTTCCTTACTGACACCGATACATGAATAAATTCCTATTCCTGTAATGACTACTCTCTTCATGCTATCGTACTAAGTGTATAATCCCCCGTTGACAGACAAAACCTGCCCGGTTATGTATGAAGCGTTTTCACCGGCAAAAAAGACAACGGCAGCGGCTACTTCTGCAGGTTTTCCAAAACGTCCTGCCGGTATCCTTCCCTTGTGTTCATCCTGGTTAATGTCNNTAGGGCACGTGTAGCCCCGATAAGACCGGCCTTGGAAGCTGCATAATTAGTCTGTCCAGGCAAGCCTGTCAGACCCGAAAGCGAGGTCACGTTTACAATCCTGCCGTAACGTCTGGTCAACATGTTCTTTAGCACCCTGCGGGTAACATAGAAAAAACCAAACAAATTGGTTTCCAGTACATTGTTCCACTGTTCATCCTGCATGAAAATCATCAGGTTGTCTTGCCTGATACCCGCGTTGTTTACAAGAACGCTTATATATTCCCCCGGATGTTCATTATCCCATGCATCCAGGGCATTGTCCACTTCTTCCTTGCTGGCAACGTTGAATTGCAGCAACTGCGCCATACCCCCTTCCGAAGCTATCATTTCCACGGTTTTCTCTGCTGCTTCCCGGTTTCTTGCATAATTGACTATCACGGAATATCCCTCTTTAGCCAGGGCAACACATATAGCGCGTCCTATGCCTCGTGAGCCTCCGGTTACCAAAGCGTACTTCATGATATCATGGTTTATTGTGGGTTATGTATTCTACAGTCTTGGCAATATAGGGATACAGTGCCACATCTTCTTTCACAGCCGGGAAGATCCCTCGGATCCTCTTATAGACAGTCAGTGTGGGCGGAGAGAGTTTTTCCGTGATATCCAGGCAGGAAACCGCCTGTGCCAGGGCCATCAGGTGAATGGAGGTCACCTGAAAGGCATTTTCAATGACCCGGGCAGTTATCAGGCCCGAGTTGGTGCCCATGCTTACCACATCCTGGTTGTCGTTGTTGTTGGGGATGGAATGGATGTAGTTGGGCATGCTAAGAGTCTGGCATTCTGCTGTAGTGGAAGTGGCGGTGAACTGGGCAGCCTGCATTCCGTAATTCAGACCGGGGATGCCCAGGTTCACGAAGGGCGGCAGGATCTGGTTGACCTTGTCATGGCATATGTAATTGAGCTGCCTTTCCATGAGCATGGTCATCTTGGTGACCACGGTCTTCATCTTGTCCATTTCGAGCGAAACGTAATCTCCATGGAAATTTCCTCCATGGTAAACATTTTCGGTTTCGGGATCCACCACCGGGTTGTCGCAGCAAGAATTCAATTCTTCCAGGAGCACACGCCCGGCATATTCAAGTGTGTCGGCCACAGGACCCAGGATTTGCGGAACACAGCGCAAAGAATAAAATGGCTGCACCTTGTCCCGGAATACCTTGTCACCGTTGACTTCCCTGTTGTACAGGAAAGATTGCCTTCTTTTAAGACACCTGCTTTCGCTGAGCATGTCAGATAACTGCCGGGCAATGAACAACTGACCGTCATGGCGTTTTTTGCCGTTAAGCACAGGAGACAGGAAGTCATCATAGGAGCCGGCAATTTCATTGACAAGAGCCGAGGCGGACATGGCCCACAGCAACAGCTTCCTGGCATTGAAGAAATTCAGCAGCCCGATGCCCGTCATCACAGAAGTCCCGTTTGTCATGGCCAGTCCTTCCCGTATATGTATCTGCATTGGCTCCAGGTTGTTTTCTTTCAGCACTTCAGCAGCATCCCTGGTCTGGCCGTGGTAATGTACCTTTCCTTCGCCTATCAGGGCCAGTGCCATGTGGGCAAGCTGCACAAGGTCTCCGCTTGCACCCACACTGCCGTGCTGTGGAATAACCGGCAATATATCCCGGTTGATGCACTCTGCCAGCAACACAGGCAGGGAGGGATGCACGCCGGAACAACCCTGGACAAAAGTGGCTAGTCGTGCAATCATGGCAGCCTTGACCTGGAGGTCCGTCAGGATCTCCCCGGTGCCGGCTGCATGCGAACGTATCAGGTTCAGCTGAAGCTGTTTCAGGTTGCTGTCATCCACCCTGAATTGCGACATGGGACCGAATCCCGTGTTGATGCCGTATATGACTTTTTCTTTTGAAAATTCTTTCAGGAATTCATACGAACGGGTTATCCTGTCAATGGCTTCCTTGTCCAGTGATACGGTTTCTTTCGCGAATAGAAGGTCTTCTATGTTTTTCAGGGTTAATTCCCTGTTTAATAAGATCATAAAAAAGATAGCACTAAATCAAGCTGCAAAGATACTTTTTTTATTTCACTTCAAGTATTCCGGATAAACGGATATTTGCAGATGAACTGCCCACAAGAACCTTCACTGCGCCCGGTTCAACTGCGAACCGTTGTTTCTTCACATCCCAGAAAGCCATGTCCAGGGCTTTGAGTGTAAGGATAACCTTACGTTCTTGCCCGGCAGGAACCATGACACGTTCAAAACCCACAAGCTGCCGGTTCGGACGGGCTATCCTGGAAGAGGGATATTCAACATACAGCTGCACCACTTCCTCACCGTCAAAGGAGCCCGTGTTCCTGATCTTCACTGCTATCTGTGTGCTGTCAGCAAAGCTTTCAGGCATTTTGAGCGAACCATATTCAAAGGTGGTATAGCTCAGGCCGTGTCCGAAGGGGTATAGCGGTTTCCCTGCAAAGTACATGTAGGTTCTACCGTTGCGGATATTGTAATCCATCATGGGAGGCAGGTCGGCAATGTCCCTGACCCAGGTCTGTGTTGTCCTTCCTGCAGGATTCACTTTCCCGAACAGGACATCGGCAAGTCCGTTGCCCAGTTCCTGTGAATTGTTCGCAATATGCACTATGGACGGGATGTGTTCCTCGGACCAGTTGATGGCAAAGGGAAAGCTGCTGACCAGGGCCAGTACCGTATTCGGATTGGCCTTCAGGACCACTTTGGCCAGGTCTTCCTGCTCCAGGGTGAGCGCCTTGCGGTCCACGGCTTCCCGTCCGTCGCTCGGTACCGGTGAATAGAACCACCGGGCGTTGGTGCCGTAAGGGTGATTGCCAATGCATACCACAGCCACATCGGCTTTGGAAGCTGCAATATATGCCTTGTCCACGGAATTGGACGGTTCGTATAATATTACCACATCGGGTCCCACGGCATTGCGGATCCCTTCCAGAATGGTGACGGTATAGGCAGGAGTGCCGCTGTACCAGTCAAAGATCACCTCATCGGCCCTTGGCCCTATGATGGCAATGGAACGGATCTTGCCGGGGTCCAGGGGTAGCAGGGGAGTCCTTTCTCCCCGGGCCGGTTTGTTTTTCAGCAGGATGGCCGATTTGGCCGTTACCAGGCGTACAAAATCCTTTACTTCCTGTTTTTCCCAGGGCTTATCCGTTTCAGTCACACCAATGCCTGTGTAGGGCTGGGCAGCGTAATCCGCTGGACTGTCAAGCAAACCCAGTTTCAGGGCCACATGAAGATTCCCTCTTATGGCCCTGTCTATGTCATCTTCAGTAAGGACTCCGTACGTAATAGCCTGATTGACGGCCAGGAGGTAGTCGTCCAGGAATTGTCCGACACTGGCTTTCACCACGGCAGCAGCCCCTTCCCACAGGCTGGGGAAGGCTTTATGGGCCGTTATGAGCAGTCGCAAGGCACCTCCGTCGGTACATATTATGCCGTTGTTTCCCCATTCTTTGCGGGTTATTTCATCCAGGATGGGGTGTATGGTCATCGGGATACCGTTCCAGGCATTGTAGGAGGCCATAAAGGCACGGGAGCCTCCCTCTGTGATGCCTTTGTAAAAGGGATAAGAATAATATTCACGGAACAGCCTTTCATCAAAATCCGAGGAGGTGGAATCCCGACCGTCTTCGTTGCTGTTGGCCATGAAATGCTTCATCAGCGAGGCACTTTTCCAATAGCGGGGATGATCTCCCTGCAATCCCCTGATAAAGGCCACGGTCATCTGAGCTGCCAGGTATGCGTCCTCGCCGAAGCTTTCCTCGGTCCTTCCCCAGCGCGGGTCCCTTGCCAGGTCGGCATTGGGAGCGCGCATGACTATGCCGCCCCTGGGGTCTTCACTTCGTTGTGTGTAATAACGTATCTCGTGTGCCTCCACTTCGGCCACTTTCCTTACCAGTTCCTTATCCCAGGTGGAGCCGAGGCCGTAAGACTGCGGAAAGGTGGTGGTAGGGGCGTCTTCTTTGCCTCCCCAGTGGGCCGGACCACCCAGGGCCATGCCGTGCAAACCTTCCGAGTGCCAGGCATTGCGGATACCCAGGCGAGGCACGCCCAGGTTTGTGGACAGAAGGTTGATTTTTTCTTCCATGGTAAGCATGTCCAGAAGGATGTCAACACGCATGCTGTCGGGCAGGTCTTTGTTGTGGAAGGAATAATTCTGCGCCTCAAGACGCGGAACAAGTAACATTCCTGCAACCAGAAGCAGGGAGATTTTCAAATACCTGTAATGTGTCATAACCTGAAATTTACCTGCAAAAATAAGATTATATTTGCATATTATGAGTTACATACCCTTTGAAAACAGATACGGTCAGATGTCATACCGCCGCTGTGGCCGGAGCGGGCTTCAACTTCCCGCCATATCCCTTGGACTATGGCACAATTTCGGAGACGTGGACGATTTTTCCAGCGGACGCGAAATTATCCTTAAGGCATTCGACTGCGGGATCACCCATTTTGACCTGGCCAATAATTATGGTCCCCCTTACGGCTCTGCAGAAAGCAATTTCGGAAAAGTATTGCAGCAGGACCTGTCTGCCTACCGTGACCAGCTGATCATTTCCACCAAGGCAGGATACGACATGTGGCCCGGACCCTACGGAAACTGGGGCTCACGCAAATACCTCCTTGCCAGCCTGGACCAGAGCCTGGAAAGGATGGGTTTGCCGTATGTGGATATTTTCTACTCCCATCGTCACGATCCCGACACCCCGCTGGAGGAAACCATGGGGGCCCTGTCACAGGCCGTACATAGCGGGAAAGCCCTTTATGCAGGGATTTCCAATTACCCGGAAGACAAGGCAAAGAAAGCGTTTGCCATCCTCCGGGATATGGGAACGCCCTGCCTGATCCACCAGCCCAAATACTCCATGCTGGAACGCCGGGTGGAAAAGGGTCTGCTAGACCTGCTGGAAAAAGAAGGGGTGGGGTGCATTGCCTTTTCGCCCCTGGCACAAGGGATACTTACAGGGAAATACCTGGATGGCATACCCGAAGGGTCAAGAGCTGCCAGGCCTTCAGGGGCCCTCAGACGGCAAAACATAACACCCGGGGAGCTGGACAAGGTCAGGCGCTGGAAAAAGGTGGCCGACAAAAGAGGGCAAACACTCTCCCAGATGGCCATTTCCTGGTTGCTGAAAGATCCCCGGGTGACCTCGGTGCTCATTGGGGCCAGAACGCTGGAGCAATTGGAAGAAAACCTGCGATCAATCGCTGCCCCTGCTTTCACGCAGGAAGAGTTGTTGCTTCTGGAAGCATAAAAAACACTGGATGAAGGAACCTTCATCAAACACAAGGAACCTGCTTTCCTGGTACTATAATCCCGGCCTGATATTACTACGCCTTAACCTGATAGTATACCGCCTGATATCACAACGCCCCGATGCAAACAGGTTGTTCCAGCCTCATACGTTTCCCGGTATCCCTGAGCAGTCCCGATGTTACATCCCGGCTGTAAATTTCTATATGGTTTTCATTCTTGCAGGCCACCAGCACCCAATGGTCATCAGGTGTAATGAGGAAATGCCTGGGATGGCTTCCCGTGGGCTGGTATCCTGCTTTGGTCAGCATGCCGTATGCCGGATCCACGCTGAAAATGACCAGCCCATCTCCCTGCAACCGTGTGGAAACATAAAGGAACCGGCCATCGCCCGAAAGGGCTATGTGGGCACTCCCGCGGGCCTTGCAGGTGTCTGCCTCTATTGATTGTATCTGTTTTAATTTGCCTTTGTCGTGCTCAAAAACACTAACCATTCCCGAAAGTTCGTTTATAAGGTACGCTCTGTTGCCTGAATTGTTGAATACCAGGTGTCTTGGACCGCTTCCCGATTCAAGGTCCACTGTATCTTTGAGTAGGGGAATATCTGCTGAAT
>MTKZ01000564.1_pt1 | contig 18617 bp, 17 predicted proteins | sample 1042781 | NCBI WGS metagenome assembly MTKZ01 (sample SAMN06212207, study PRJNA360539) | anaerobic digester metagenome | biome: Wastewater treatment plant; material: sludge; isolation source: anaerobic digester fed with sludge from wastewater treatment plant | place: Denmark: WWTP Viborg ... | reverse complement strand
ACAGCTATTTTCACTTTTAACCACTCCTGGAGTCATTTAGATCTTCTGGTCTTTTGGTAATTTCCATTATATCACTGTAAATTCCTTGTGTTATATCAACCACTCCAATGGCGGCTATGATCGTTCCTTCTTCTATAATAGGAACCACAACTACTGGAGTTCCTTTATATGCTCCGCTTTGAGGGATTTCCCGAATCATTTCACCACTTTTCAGAACTTCTTCCAGGATAGGGCCTGAGTATTTATAATCAAGGACATTGCCTTCTTCTATACGGACACCAGGATTTTCAAGGGTACGCATGGTCAGAGGGAGTCCGTTTACTAAATTATGGATAGCCAGAGCCATAGGTTCAATTTCTTCTCCGGTTGATGATCCATTGATATTCATTTTTCACACTCCTGGGCAATTTTTCGAAACTCATCAGGGGTAATTTTTTCTGGTTCCTCCAAACTAACTTTCTTTGGATTTTCCAGGGCATCGCACACATATTCTAAGAGTTCATATTCCTTTTCTATTTGATGGAATCCTTCTCTTGCTGCTCCCCTTTTTGCACGGCACCGCCTAGGATCTCCAGGGGGGAATCCACGATCTTTGGTGAAAATGTTTGATGGATCTAAATTCCTTATTTTAGTTACTGCTTCCTGCACAGTCTTATTTTCTCCGTGTATCACTGCCCCATAACAGGTGGATTTAATGGTTAAGGGAAGTTCTAGCATGTGCAGTTTTCCCAGCAACTCACTCTGACTTAACTGGGATTTAGGTCCTAATATAATCATTCGGGTAACTTTATCATTTTCTGGTGACATAGATTGTATCCCCCTCTTTATATTTCTCCAGATTTTCCATTCCTTTTACCACCTTTCCAATTATGTTTGTTCCCTGGAAGGGTTCTCCAGTAGGGCCAAACTCCTGGTTATCCTCGAATCGGACCCCTAACATTCCAATATGGCGACGTGACATGTTGGTAATACCAATTTGTCCGGCTTTAACCACATCTTTCGGTGAGTTTTCGGGTATGAGCCCTTTAGACTCTTTAGGAACAGATTTAAACATTAATAATTTCATCCCTGGAAATGCAAAGTGTACATCTAGGGATCCCACTGGTGAATCTAAAAGTCCAGTGATCTTCTGGAAATACCATGTGGAACGGGGTGCATTCTGATCCAGTTCTATGTGTACAATATCTTCCTCTGGAATACCGTAGGTTTTTATCTCACCCTTGGCAATAATGTCCATAGTATAGTGAGGTTCTTGCCGCACAACCACTGCCTGATCATCTTCAAGCCCTTCACGGATTTGTTTAATACCATTTTTAGTTAAAAATCCTTCTGCATCTTTTTGAGTCATTGATAAGGCCATTAGTCTCTCAGGTGATGTTTTGATGGTAACTTCATCCCCATAATTAGCCATATCCAGTAATTGCATTCCTTTTTCCACTTTTCCCAATATATTATGAGACGGAGTTGAAACACGATCCTCTCGATAAAAATAAACACGACCAACGCCTTTTCCCTTGTTTCTGAGGGTGATAGTTCCTCTTTTACGCTGATCTATATGCTCAGGTTCTTTTTCCAGCCCCTGTAATGCATAAAATCCTACAAATGTGTTGGAATCATAATCAACACGGATTTTTCCAGATTCTTGTAATGCATAGAAGTGTTCCACTGATTGGGGTGACTTTGGATTAGGTTTAACCCCTACATAAGTAAAAACCTGGTTTCCTTCCCCCAGTAGTGTTTCCAAATTGGTGATGGCTGCACTTTTAATAATGCTTTCCCGTTCCATGACTGGTTTTACATTTAATATCTCATCATCATCGGTAAGTTTCAATATAGTTCTCTTACCACCTATAACTCGGGCAAAAACTCCCCCGTTCTCATTAGGAGCCCCATAAGTTGCTTCGTGCTCACCCTTTGAAAAAACGAGGTGCGTAGCATCAGCAGTGAATCCTGAAAGGCTGAAAAGGACATCCCAACGATTGTAATGATATTTTTCCCTGCTGGGAACTAGTTCTGTTTTTAAAGGACCAACAGCAACTTCCTGGGAGGTGGTCCATCGGACACCCATCTTGGAAAATTCTTTATAGTTTTCTTTCCATGTTTCCACCAGGACCTCTGGTGCATCATTGAGTATTTCTATGATGATGCTTCCCTGATTGGTTTTAAGTTTGAACTTGTTTACGTGCCGTTCAACTTCTTTAGTACCCTTAACCAAACTTAAAACACATCCCGGTATGTAGGGTGCTTCTACAGCATCGATTGCATCCTGAATAGTTGAACCTTCAGCGAGATCTATTTCCTCTCCATTGACCTTTACCAGCATCCAATACCCTCCTAGGGTTTTTCCTCCTGGATTCCCATGATTTTATCAGTATAAAAATCAAAAACAAGTTGTTTATCATTTTCTGAGCTTAAATACAGTTTCTTATCAGAGGTTATGTTACCAACAACACTGGTGGTGATGTTTACCTTTTCCAAAATTTCCATGATTTCTTCAACTTTATCTTCCTCTGCAGTGAGTATAAAACCAGCTCCAGGGTAAAGTAAAAGCCAATCTTCCCAATTAACATCATGGTTTCGGGGGATCAACTCCAGTTCAACTGTTGCTCCCACATTGGAAGCTTCCAAAAGCATTCCTAAAGTTCCAAGTGTTCCTGGATTACTAATATCTTTGCCTGCACTTACCAGGTGTTTGCATGCCAGTTCATTCATGGCTTTGATCTGTGCCTGAACCAGTTCAGGACTTTTCATGGTGGTGGTGTCCCAGTTCAGGCGAAATTGTGGATGGATCTCCCCATCCAGGTCAATGGCCACCAGCACTTTATGACCCGGTTTTGCCCCACAACTGGTGATGATATCTTCACGGTTCATGATACCAGTTATTGACACATCAAGGGAGTTGTAGGGTGCGTCGGGATGAACATGTCCCCCTACCATTGGCACACCGAATTTTTTAACACCCTCATTAATACCATCCATGATCTTGCTGCAGATATCTTTATCCCGGGTAGATAACACATTAGTCATTCCCAGTGGTATTCCACCCATGGCGGCAATATCGTTTACATTTACCAGAACAGAACAGTATCCTGCCCACCATGGATCAGCTTCCATTAATCTTCCCCACATTCCATCGGCAGCCATGAGTAACACTTGGCTGTTTCCAATCTCCAGGGCAGATGCATCATCTCCAAAACCTAAAAGAGTCTTTCCAGATATGTTATAAGTCTCTTCCAACAGACCAGTTACATCTTTAATCAAATTTTTTCGGGTTATTCCCTCAAAATTCCTTACAGAATCAATTAATGGTTTTAAATCCAAGTGTGCACCCCTTGTTCAGATTTTTATAAGTTTATCCGACAATTAATTTGGTAAAATTAATGTATAATTAATTATGTATAAGTATTCATCAAAACATACTCATAAGTTTCACTTGAGCCTATAATTGCTGTTTACCTCACTAATTATCTGTAACAATTTACTTTTAAAATTTTCTAAATTTTCTATTTCTATGGTCTCTTTATTGTTAAAAAGTTTCAAGAAGACTTCACTACCCACCAAATCATCCTGTCCACTCTCAACTTCAATTATTATTGAGCCTTTAGTTTTAAATCCCTTTTCAACAACTTTGTCCAGATCCCCATCGGTAATGCCTATTATGGGGACGTTGAACCTATAAAGAATGTCAGCTGCCACCAGAGTAGTATCATCACCTACAGTAACCACCATATCAACATTTTTAAACTGGTAAATATCTTCAGCTGCGTGGTTAACGAATGCCACCTTGAATTTGCTGTTGGATCTTTTCGTTCCTATTATTCTGGGATTAACCCGTGATTTACGTAACAATCCAGTTTTTATTATTGCCTCTCCCAAATTTATAATTCCTAACTTCTCAACACCATGTTTTTTAAGGTTTCCACCAACTAAATCTGTTATGATGTCATTTTCAGCTATTATTGAAACTTCTGATGAATTTGATTTTCCGATAACTATGCCATTAACAAATATATTCTCATCAGGTGATACACCAGCAATTCTCCGGCAGAAAGCACCGGAAACTTCTTGGCAGGGATCTTCAGAAAATAAAGTTTCCTTGATTTCATCTGGTGACACCATCACCAATCCCATCTTGAGGGAAACATCTCTGGCAAGTTCTTCAAGGTCACCTCTCCATGCCACAACACTTCCATCTTCTTCTCCAGGCCTTTCCATCTGAATAAGAGGTGGCTGATCTTGGCAGTTGCTGTAAACTTTGTATCCAAAGGCATGACCAGTTATACTGGATTTACCATAGTTAATGAGAAAAATAACATCACATTTTTCCTGATTAAATTTTTCAACAGACTGGCTAGGAAATAGTTTTTGACTGATATCAATTCTATCTTCCAGATGAGCATCGATAACAGCAGTTCTACCCATAGTACCACCTAACCTAGCTTTAACAGTACCATAATCTTCTAAAAAATCTATGAACTTCTGGGCGTAACCAGAATCCACTATTTCTGGCCCATGAACTACCACTCCAATCTTCAAACTATTCATAAGTCAACCTTAGCATCAACAAGTTTTTATAATTACCTCCGAACAGTTTGATAATAACTGAATTTGATCCATATGACTGCCCTACTAACGGAAAAAATTAGAATAATTTGTTTAAAACCCTTTAAAATGCCATAAATAATATTTTTGCAAAAAAGAGTTAATTTTTTATTCGTTTCATGTAAACAGCAGATCCGCAGATTTCACACTCCTCATAATCATAATCTGGTGGATATTTTTTTCTGCAACCTCGACAAATCTTGATCCATCCATAGACTTCACTTATTCCCTGAGTTAAGACACTTTTGTAGGGTATATCTAAAATTTTTAAGATGTTTTGTATGGTATAATCATCAGTAACTACCACCGGGTGAAAATTTTTTAAAAGAGTAACTGCTAAAGCTACTAACTGTTTATCAACTTCAGATAATCGTAAAACATCACCCGAATTTTCAATTGCCTTTTGAACCTGTTTTATTGATTCTGAATCTGGTTCTTCAAGGATGATAGTACCTTCCCTTAAAGCAGATTCGGCAGCAATTTTTGATTTAACATCCTTTATTTCTGAAATAACGGCATTAGTAGTGATATTTAAGTTTTTCGAAGATATAAATCCCCCAATAATACCAGATGCATCCAGAACATAAATCTTTTCTTTCATAACCTCACCCGGACATATTATAATGAATTAGACTGTGTTAATGTTCCTATTTAATGATAATTTATTTAAGTAATGCATTTTAAGATTTTATATCAATTATCGTAACTTTTTTATAATATTTAACTAATCATTTAAGTTTTTAGTGTACATCTAATACTAAGGGGAAATGTTTTTATGTGAATAAAACAATAAATTAATTGTTGAGGGAGGGTGACATTAGACTCCTTTCACAATTTTTCGCCTGCGAAAAACCGCCTCCGATTTGGACCTAATGCCCTCCCTTCCATCTAAAATATTATAACATTAAATATGTTTCTTTTTATAATAAATGGATGTTATGTTGCTGAGATTATTGTGCAAATCCCATAAATAAGACGTATATGCATTTTTAAAATAATCTAAAAATGACCATTATTATAGTTATCAGATAGGATAAAATCATTAAAAATCCATAATAAGACCAGACAAATACTGAGGGCAAATAATGGAAAGTAAAAGTATGAGAGAACACAAAAAACACAGCCCATTGAAGGTTAAAGTGGGAATAATAACTTTAAGTGACTCAAAATCCAATCCCCACAAATCAAATAATTCAAAACATGCCGATATTCCTAATGATGATGTGTCTGGTAAAATAATAATGGAATCAGTTGAAGAAGAACATGAAATAGTATCTTACATGATCATACCAGACAACGCGGAACTTCTCTTAAGAAATTTAGATAAAATGAGGAAGGATGGTGCCCAGATCATTATAAGCACCGGAGGTACAGGGATAGGGAAACGAGACATCACAATAGAAACCATAACTCCTCTTTTCAACAAAGAATTAAAAGGTTTTGGGGAAATATTCCGTTATGAATCATATAAAGAACTGGGAACTGGTGCCATGTTATCACGGGCCACTGCTGGAGTATGGGAAGATACTCTAATTGTGGCATTACCTGGTTCACCTTATGCCGTTAAACTGGGTATGAAAATAATAAAACCAGAACTGGGACATCTGGTCAAACACATGAAAAATTAGGATAAAAAATCTAAAAAAATATCAAAAATGAGTTTAGAAAATAAAATAGAATCATGAGAAAATAATGAGTACTATTTTAGATAATAAGACTATTTAAAATCGCTAATTGATACAATGGGTTCCAATTGCAAACCTTCCTTTCTCAACTCATCAACTGCACCCTCTTCCCGGTCAACCACAACAAATGCCCTCTCGATTTGGCCTCCATTATCTATAACCGCTTTAACTGCTTTTAGAAGTGATTTTCCAGTGGTGGTGACATCTTCAACCACAATAACCTTATCTCCCTTTTTTAGATCTCCTTCAATCAGTTTGGAAGTTCCATAATCCTTCTGAGCCTTGCGAATCATCAACATAGATATATCAGAATGTAAAGCCACTGCAGTGGCAATAGGAACCGCCCCCAGGGCTGGTCCTGCAATTTTATCAATTTGATGATCACTGATCATGTGGGTGATGATTTTAGCCACCAGTGAAAGGATTTGAGGATCTGTGATGGCTTTTTTCATATCAACGTAGTAATCACTTTTTCTACCGCTGGAAAGGGTGAATTTACCGAATTTAATAACCTGATTGGTTTTTAAAAGATTAATAAGATGTTTTTTATCCTTCTCGATCCCCATTACATCACTCTCTTCTAATTAGAATCATTAAATTTAGTTTAACTTAATTTTTATTATATTTAAGGCCCTTCTGACATCTCTTACAAATTCCCTGTTTTGGTTGGAAACATCGGCTGCAGACCAGGCTGCCACAGAAAGAGCAGGTATACATTTTATCTATTTGGCCACAAATACTACATAGGCCTCGGACTTCCATGATTACACCGAAATAGCTATTCTTAAATCTACAAGCCCCTAACGGGTTAAACCTTACTGAAATCTATGGTTAAAAAAGTACAAAATTTTAAAAATCAAAGCTTGTTTCCTCATCACGACTTTTGAGGAGCACCTTATCCCCTATCTTACTTACCATATCATAAGGAACTATAGTTTCACCCTTGGACAAACCCAATCCCTCAGATATTCCGCCTTTCCCCACTATAAATGCTTGAATATCATTAGTATCCATGTTTACCTCTACATCTTTAACTTTTCCAATAATCACAGCCGAACTATCCAGAACCTCTTTACCAACTATTTCTTCCACTATCCTCATAATATCACCTCATTAACCAATATCTCACCATTAAATCCCAAATTCTAACAACAGATAAAGTTTCAACACATATAATTAAGTTTCAAGTTGTACTTATAGTTTCAGAAATTTAGAATTTAAGAGATAATAAGATTTAATGTCCAGAAGAAATATTTTAAGATCTTAATTAGAAAAAAGTGGCCAATATCGTTATAAAAAATAAAAAAAAGTAGGGAAAGGATTTTTATTTACCTACTCCCTGGAAGCATGCCTCTAAATGTTCTTTGCTGGGTTTTTTAGTTAACAAACTCACCACAACAGTTACCACAAAGGCAATAGGTAGTGAAATAACAATAGGGTCAACTGTTGGCCATGGTGCAGAGGTTATGAGCATGGCATTCCCAGTCAGGGCTTTAACAATACCTAAAGCTTCTGCTGACTTTGCATATTCAAATACCAGCCAGAACAGGCTTACCAGAGTTCCAACTATCAGTCCGGATATAGCACCAGCCTTGGTACAACCTTTCCAGAAAAGTGCGAATGCATACATGGAAAGGAAAGCTGCTGCTGTTATGGAGAACCACATGGATGTTCCCACAGCTATTATGTTTGGTGGTAATATGAATCCCATAATAACTGCGATGATCATGGCTATGGCAATTCCCAGTCTGGCAACATATACTGAGGCTCCGCCGGTTTTCCTGGTTACTGTTTCATATATATCCCTTCCCAGGGCAGTTCCCTGGGTGTGTATCTGGGCACTGAGAGTAGACATGGCAGCAGATAGCAATGTGATCATGAACAGATAGCCAAACCACAGAGGCATTGCCGCAGTGATGAAAGCAGGGATGACCTTATCCGCATTACCTCCCACGACTTGTATGGATAGTTTTCCAACAGTGTCAAAGAAGTATAAGTTGGATAGAGCCCCTACTATGAAAGCTGTTCCAGTCATGAGGAGTATGAATATTCCACCCACAAGTACGGCACGGTTCAGTTCCCTGTTGGATTTAACAGTCATGAATCGTACAACCAGTTGTGGTTGAGATAGTACTCCTATTCCCACTCCCAGGACCAGTGTGCTGATGAGTGTCCACCAGAATGGACTTCCCAGAGATGGCATTGACATCCATCCTGTGAACCCGGTTGCAGTGGCCTTTGCTGTTGCTTCGGCTGGCACCAAATTTACCAGATTGGCAAGTGCCTGGTTGGCATCAACAACCCCCCCTAGCATCCAGTAAGTGGCCACAAGAAGGATAATCATTCCTCCAAACATTATGCTTCCCTGTAAGGCATCAGTGTACATCACACCTCTTATACCACCAAATATAACGTACAATGCAACAATGACTGCCAGTACTACTAATGCAATATTATAATCTATGTTAAGGATAGTTTCGGCAAACCTTGCCATTCCAATTAGAACCACAGAGGCATACAAAGTCATGCCTAAAAAAATAATCAGTCCACTGAAATACTGTATGAACCTACTATCGAAACGTTTGGATAAAACCTCAGGGAAAGTAAGGGCTCCTAAGTTGTGTCCCATTTTCCGGGTACGTTTTCCGAAGAATACAAATGCTATAAAAATACCCACCAGTATGTTCAGGAATGTTAACCATAAAAGGCCCATCCCATAGACTCCTGCTGTACCACCAAAACCTACAATGGCCGCTGTGCTTATGAAAGTTGCCCCATAACTTAAAGCCATTATAAATGGGTGGGTTTCCCTTCCTGCCACCATATAATCATCGGCAGTTTTAGTTCGTCGCCAGGCCACATATCCTACGTAGCCTGTTAATGCTAAGTAAATCACAACTACGATACTGAGTATAAGTAATTCATTCATAAATCCACAACCTAACTTTTTTTATTGGGTACTCAAACAAAATTTATGCATCGTGTTCGTCCCAAAGACCTAATTCTTTTTCTTCCATATCCTTTTCTTTTTTATGCCATTCTTCTTCTTCTTTTACCTGTTTTTCTTCATCTTCGCCGCCTTTATTCCAATTGAGGATACCATAAATAACACATAAAAGAGTCACCAGAATACACCCAATATAAGCACTTAATATCCAGGGATCTTCTATTCCCAAAACCATAATTCTCACCTCCTTAACTACCATTTAATCCTTTATTATTTATCATTATTATTAATGAAAAACTACTCTTTATATATTTTTATCGATTTTATCCTGTCTTTAAGTATCTTCATGGTATTTTTGGAAAAAAATGAAGTAAATAGTAGTCCTATCCCCATGAAGTTATTACTCTTAGGATTCATTAAATTTAAAAAAGAAGTATATTCTGTTTTGGAAGGCTAAAAAAGAGAAATAGAGTAAATGATAATAAATTGGTGGTGATTAATTCTTCCATTGATTATAAGCATAGTTAAGGAATGTTATGAACTCAGTTGTTGCTTTTCTATTTCCAGTGGAGTTAGGATGGTCATCACCATTGTGATAAGGTGATACTCCATCGTAATCTGAGGCATAGACGTGTTGTATCTGTCCATTATACCAGCGATGGTGAGAATTTAATTCGGAAAGTACGCAGTATAAGTCGAAAACATAAACATTATCTCCAGCATAATCCGATAACCATCCATTATCAGTGTCAACTAACCAGTTACATAGGTCACGCGTTAATTTGTAACTGCTTACAGTGGTTTCTCCTGGAGGAGTTACCAGGATGAACATTTTATCAGGATGTGCAGCAAAGTAAGCTTTAAGATCGTTATATAAGGTTTTTTCGTCATTTATACTGCTGCCAACTTCGCTTAGAGGATAACATGATTTGAACATGATGATCTCATTTTCTCCCCCAGGATTAGCAATGGTATTAGTGTAAACTGTTTGTGCATTGTTGTTATAGACGTATGGCATTTTTACATCATTAAACCATAGATACCAGTCATCTGTGTTGGTATGATCTCCGAGATCGTCATCAGCTTCAGCATCCCAGCCATAGTTGGTGTCAGTAACATAATAATTGTTCGCATTTAAATAGGCCCCTAAATTGCCGTCGCCATTCGAAAGCCAGTTACTTCCACATGAATGGTGTATGAAAGTCAGTTTTACAGTTGATGATGGGCTAGGTAGACTAATTATTTCAGCCCATGATCTTACCAGTGTGGAATCAGGTAATGCTCCAGTGTCGTTGTATGTGTCGAGGATTGTGCTGTAGGTGTAGATCATGTTTTGATAGCCAAAATAAGTCCCTAAATTAGAATAAGAGGAATAATTGGGCGCTATTAAGTTACGATCCATATAAGACTTCACCCTACCAGCAATCTCAACATACTTTGCCAAAGACATACTACCTGTTTTTTGCGAGTCCTTCGGTGCAGTAGGGTTTTTATAGTTTTTGGCCAGATCGTAGAGTGATAAATCATTATTATAAATTTTCAATGCAACACTTGTTAAAAGCTCTAAAAAACAGGGCATGGTAATTTCTTTAGTTATGGAAGTTCCTTGTAGATTAGTGCCGTTTATGGTTACTGTGGTTGGTAGTTTTTGATTAGTTTCCACATAATTTTTGACCCAAACCGCAGCATCAACGGTTTGATCAATCGAAAAAGTCCCAGCATAATTAACAATAAAACTCCACGGAACAACACCAACACTCACCGGCAACGAACCAGTAGAGTTATAGGAGTCCAAAATTTTACTATAAGTATACACAAGATTCTGATACCCAAAATACGTTCCAAGATTAGAATAAGAAGAATAATTCGGAGCAACCAAATAACGATCCATATACGAATTCACCCTACCAGCAATCTCAACATACTTTGCCAAAGACATACTACCCTTCTTTTGCGAGTCCTTCGGTGTAGTCGCCTCGTTATAATTTTTAGCAAGGTCTGTGGGCGTTGTGTCTTTATTGTGAATTTTTAACGTTACTGTGGTTAAAAGTTTCAGGAACGCAGCCATGGAAATCTGTTTAGTTATAGTTGATCCCTGGAAAATGGTACCGTTTATGGTTACTGTGGTTGGTAGTTTTTGATTAGTTTCCACATAATTTTTGACCCAAACCGCAGCATCAACGGTTTGATCAATCGAAAAAGTCCCAGCATAATTAACAATAAAACTCCACGGAACAACACCAACACTCACCGGCAACGAACCAGTAGAGTTATANNTACCAGCAATCTCAACATACTTTGCCAAAGACATACTACCCTTCTTTTGCGAGTCCTTCGGTGCTACCGCATTTTTGTAGTTGCCAGTGAGATCTACAGGTGTATTATCATTATTATAGATTTTTAGTGTTACAGTGGTTAAAAGTTTCAGGAAAGAAGGCATTGAAACAGTAACCCCACTTATTACTACGCTATCTGGAAGGCGATTATTCTTTTCAATAAAAATAACAACTTCATTAGCAGCATTAGTGATCAAAGATGTGTCAAAAGTAAATTGGTTGTTGGTTATGGTGTTGTCAGAAGAGGTTGAACTTCTTATTAACAGGTTATTAGCAGATATGAGGTTAGCATTGATGGTATTGGAATTACTATTGTTCTGAAGGTCTATCCCAATATTGCTACCATTTATGGCGTTTCCATTGTTGATAAGGTTTCCAGTGGATCTGTTGAGTTTTATTCCAGTTTGAACGTTGTTCTTGATGTTGTTGTGGCTGATTCGATTGTTTTGACTTTGACGAACTTCAACTCCACTGTCCTGATTATCATTGATGTTATTATCAGTAACTACATTACCCAGAGAATTGGAACTTATTAAAACTCCATTATGATTATTAGAGATGTTATTTCTTCCAATTGTGGTAGTATTGGAGCCATTAACAATAACTCCTGTCCCTGTATTGCTGGTTATTTTGTTATCTTCTATTTTAACATTTTCAGAATTTTTTATGGTTACTCCGGAGGATCCTTGAGTGATGTTGTTATATTTTATATTATTGTTGCTTCCCCCCTCACAGTAAACCCCATTACTGTTACCTGAAATTTGATTGTAAGATATTGTACAACTACTTGCTCCTGAAATAGCAATAGCCGAAGAGGTAGTAGCACCATTTAAAAAGAATCCCCTTACTGTTGTTCCACTTCCCCCACTATTAATGGTCATGATTGGGTTTTGAGCATTCAAAGGAGTTATTATGGTGTTAACACCACTTCCTATAAGGTTTATTTTTCTGTCAATGACTATATTTTCGTTATAAGTACCTGAAGCCACATTGATGGTGCCAAAAAAGGTTAATGCATTTAATGTTGAGGTTATTGTTTTCATAGGCCCCTTAGTTCCACCCATATAGGTGGCGCTGGTTCCATCCCATGAATCATTTCCATTAGTTGCATCTACATAAAAATTGTTGATAATTTGTCGATCCCCATGATACCAAGAATCAGCTGCACTTTCATCATAGGCAGTTGTCTCGGCAACAGATGGAAATACTCCATTCCAGTCACCTACAAATGCAGCATAACCATTATTGTTCCTCCAGACCTGCACGCCATTATAAAGATTGGATTTAGTAATTACTTCACCATTATTTTGAGTGTTAGCTTCCTGGAAGTTGCTGGCACCATTTAAAAAGTCGTATATTATATCAGCACCATTCCAGGCAGTGGCATAGTAATTAGCACCCACCCCAGTAAACATTTGTGCAAAGTTATAAATTGTTTCTGTTGGGTTTGCCACTTGGAAATTTTCCACCCATCCGGTGGAGAAACAGGCGTGAAGTAAGAATACAGGAATATCCTCTTTGAAGGGGGCTGTGAAGAGATCGCCAGACCATCCTTCCCTCATCTGATTCCCAATACCCCAAATAAAATCATTAGATCCAGTTAATGCGAAGGGAGGGCTGGCAGTACCTCCTGCCATGTTGTAGTGTCCAGTCTGATAACCCCCATGACCAGCATATATAACGGCATCAGCACCGTACATGCCCTTTAAAATATTTTCTGTAGTAGCATCATCCCGATATAAATCCAGAACCGGATATCCTCTAGCCCTAAGTTCAGCTGCTAATTGGCTGGTCTCCTGATACGCAACAGACAGGTCATTTTTTGAATCCCCAATAATAAGTATATGCGCTTCAGAAGCCCCCATACTCCCAACAAGGGAGAAAAATAGTGTTATTATTAATAAAACATTTTTTAATCTAATTTCTGTGATTGTCAAAATCTACACCTTACTTTATTATCCAAATGATTATGATCAATTTTAATAATTTTTTTCACCTTAACCTTAATATATTATTTTATCGAACTAATGTGACGACATCACTGGAAACTTACAAATTTTTTTTCAATGCGTAAAAAAGGTTTTAATGTTTAATAAGACTAATAAAATAAGCTATTTTTTAAAAAAATGATATTAAGTTTCAAAGGGAATAAAGATTATTTCAAATTTTTAATAAATGAGAATCAATTTTTTAAATATACTATAAAAAAAGAATAATTTTATAAAATTATAAATGAAATAACCACTTTAAACCGTTATTTTAACTATTTTAAAATATTTACCACGATAAATAGTAGTCCCTGAGTTGGTGAATGATTCAAGAAGATTCATCCCTCGACCATCTGAAGGGGAACCCATGTTATTTCCAGGAACATGTTGAGTCATATTGGTACTGTTGAACATATTATCTAGAGGTTGCATATTCGTGTTGTTAGTCATGTTTCCTGGTGGTCCATTATTAAACGGGGTCATGTTCCCGGAAGGCCCATTGGTGCTGTTTGTAGTGTTTCCAGGAGGTTGGTTGCCCCTGAACATTTGATTCTGACCGATCTGAGGCTTTCCTCCCGTATTGAAAATCATATCTAAATTATTGGGTAAAATGGACGGACCATAAGGCAATAGGAAACTTGTATCATAGTTTGTACTGGTATCAGAACCTGGGACTCGGCCGTTATTTACGGTAGTATCATTCTGTTTTGACTGAGTATTTCTAGAAAGTTGTGCGGAACCTGGAGATGAAGATGTTTCATTATCCTGAGAACTAATCGAGTAAATTGTGCTGTTTTGATATTTATTCTGAAGTCCTTGAACATTTTCAGTCACATTGACCTTGTTGTTGTTTCCCGGATCTCCTAAAACATATTCAACCCAGTACTTAGTTTCGAAATCAGCTGCAAGTATGATAATATTTTCATCAGCACTATTTACAAATGATTTCTTCATTTTAACCAGTTCATTATACTCATCTACGGTAATGGTGGGACCTAAATTGTTAAAGGATTCAGAAGCCGTGTGATAACTGGAAAATGCGAAGATCAATGCAATTGATATAACCAGAATGGTGGTTGCCTTTTTCTTGGAAGGATATTTTGTCATGAATTCAGTTTCCATGAATTTCAAGCCTAATGGAACCAGGAGGGCAATGGGTAAGAAAGATATTAAAAGAAATCTTGACTGGTACTGTGAGGATGTTATGGAGGTTAAAATTAGGAGGATTATGGTTAGAGAAATATATGTCCAGGCTAAAAGATAATTTCTTTTGATGATACTGAAATCATGGTTTACGATTTTATCTTTGAATCCACGGTATACTATGATAACGGATGCTGCAATTCCTAATAGGTAGGGCATACTGCAAAAGATCATTCCAGATAACGGACTACTCATTGATCCAGATTCTGTTAATGTGGCTGAAGAATTGAAAAACGACATTACAGTGCCATATTTTGTGTACATCACAGGGTATACTAAAAAAAGGACAACCAAACAACCCAAAACCATGAATCCAGACAATCCTAAAATCTTTGTGTCGTAAATTGGTAATTTGTGTGTTTTTATGATCTTCACTATTATGCTGAAAGATAATAGTGCAAAAAACAATGCAATTGCCAGTGCTCCGGTGTAGATGTGAGTTAACAAATTGACACATAACAGGAGTAATGTTAAAACACCGTACTTTTTCCACTGCTTAATGTCTTCAAACCAGCAAATAGCAGAATAAAGGAATATCGAGAGGAAAAGAACCCCTACCAGGTTTTGCATGTAATTACCAATCATGGCAAAGTAGTTAACGTTGACTGTGACCATGAATGCGCTTAAAAGTGCGGGTATTTTGGATCCTACGTTTCCCCCATTTTTTTGTTTGGTGTAACATTCTGTGAGTAGAAATGCCGGAATGGTCAGAAGTGAGCCTATTAAGGCCATTCCTATTTTCACCCCTAAAAATGAGTTTCCAGATAGGATTACAAAGGGAGTGAGTAGGTAGTATGCCAATGGTGGGTCATTACTCAATGGGAATCCATATTGTAATATATTCCGAACCTGGATGTCATAGAAAGCACCGTCTATTCCGTATGAAAGAGGATAACGCGTTAAAACTAAGATGTCTAGGGCAAAAGAGAATATGAAAATGGCTACTAATATTACTAGATAATATCTCTGTTTAAGGAATTTAATTACTCCCCTGCCAGAAATTGCATTATCATTCTTTGAATTTATAAGTTCAATCATTAGAATTCCTACCTTCTTTTTATGTTTATTTAACGATGAATGGGTTTAATCAGCTTCTTTGGTTAATTTGTAAGGGCTCTAAGTTTTTTAGCGATAGAAGCGATTTTTGAGTTATAAATCTTAGAGCCCTTTATAACCAATGAAATGGTTATCATGTTTTGTGTGTTGACCATAAAATCATCCTGGCCAAAAGTTGTGAGTTGTGAGGATACATTTCAGGATGGGAACCAGATAATAGTACCCTCCCTGAACCATAGGTTTCCCCTGCAATTGCAGAATAATCCTGATAATCGGTTTTGTTATCCACGTAATAAGCAAAGGAGTAAACATCTGAACCTGTGGAGTACATGGCAGGCCCATTTTGATGATAGATGTTCATTGTAGTTTCATCTGATAAAGCACTTCCAGATGGTGTGGTTGAAATGGACAACAAACCATTATAATTCACAGTTCTTGCATTAATGGATGTTAATCCCCATCCAGAATAACTCTCACCAAAACTGTTAGATGCTGCATAAGCCCCAGCACATATGCCCAGATACCCATTACCATTGTTTAAAAATTGTTTAATATCATCAACATCGATATCTCTGCTTTTAATGTAATTTACAGAATTTCCACCCGGCATTATCAAAATATCATAGGCAGATAAAGTGTTTGAGTTAATTTTATCCGCAGTATCATACTCGAAGTAGTAACCATTGGTGAGATTTAAACTGTTACTTTCATCTATGCATGTTTTTACTCCCTCAACACTTTCTTCCATGGTCCCCTCCCCACTGAATATCAGAATTCTAACCACTTTAACCTCATTTGAAAGGTTGTTAACATTTGGTTCTTTGTTATAATCCTGATATGCGCCCACTATATTAACAGCAGACAGAATAGCCACCATAATAAATACGAGTGAATAGATGACTCTTTTATCGATGAAAACTCCTTTTATTATAATTCCTTTTATATGAAATCCTCCAGCATAATCTATGCCATTCGATGTCTATTTTCTTAAATCAATACATAAAAGTAGTTTTTCCCATATTTAACCGAATTTTTACCGGTTTCGTACAGTCTACACCCAGATCTTACCCAATTTAAATCCTGTAAATCCAAAATGAAATGTAAAATAAACTACCCCACTTCAAGGTGCCTACAATAATCAGCAGCTTAAATATAATAAAACCGAATATAATAATACGATAGGGAAAAACAAACAAATAAAAAGTAAATAGTAAAAAATAAGAATAAATGACCGATTTATCTGTGTTGCCAAAAAAATATTATTGAATGATTTATTTACTTCCAACTTATTTTCAAAAGTGCTGCCAGGGCTATTAACTGACTAATGTTAATCAGAAAAAGAGGATAATCATTTCCAGGACCTACTCCAGACGGATCTGGTGGTGGGGGTGGTGCTAGAAAGCCCATGGATAATATATTCTGAATGAGTAAGAAAGTGCCAAATATCAGAAGACCGAGTGTATATTCTGACTTCCACTTCCTATAATTCTTCCAGTAGATAGTAAGTAAAATTACTATAATTGATATATTGGCCAAAGCCACTATCATACCTATGTATCTTAACATTTTATCCTCTCCAAATCCTTTTTCATTTCTTTTCAGATTCCTTCCAGATATGTTTAAATGAATCAAAATTTTCTTCCATGGTATTTGAAAGCATGTAAACAGTTCCGTATTGCCCTTCCCCACAAGTAATTACCATTTTATTTTTGTTTAAAACGTTTAGATGGTGTTTGACCGTTTTATAATCTAAATCAAGAGTTTTAGCAAGTTGATTTGCATTATATGGGCGATTATTGAGTTCATTGATCAGCCTGGCTCGATTAATCCCACCCCTAGTTCCAGCTATCAACCACCAAATTAAGCCTTCCATATGTATCACATTTTAATCCATTGCCATCAATATAAACCCTTTAATAATAACTTGATTTTTTAATTATGGATTATTAATCAAAGGATTTATAATTATTTGAAATTACCAGGAAGATATTTAGAAATATAAGAATAGTTTTTTCCTATTAATCAATCTGGAAAGCATCAAAAATGGTTCATTCGGCTGTTCTGTTCCATATAAGTAACATGAAGTATCATATTATATATTATGATTAAAATTTCCAACCAGGAAGCCGCGGTACTGGGAATACTATATGAACATCATCATTACGCACCTAGAATCGAAGAAATAATGGTCAAAAGAGGGATGGGTGAATGGGCAGATATAAAATTTCCATCAATACTCCATATCCTAAAAAAACTGGAAGAAAATAAATTAGTGGAAATAAAAAGCAGGAATAATGACGATCCTTCCAGAAAAGTTTATTACATAACTGATAATGGTAAACTGGTCCTTAATCAAAAAATCAAGTCAATATTATCAAAGAAGGAAAAAATAATTAATCCATTCGATCTGGGACTTGCAAACATTCACATCCTTCAACCAGATGAAATAATTAAAAGCCTTAAACTGTATCTAAAAACAATTGAAGAACGTATTCAATACTTAGAACACTCTATCAAAGTACAGGAAGAAAATAATATACCTTACAATTTTATATCCATTAGTAGTAGGTCAATTCCTGTTTTAAAAGCTGAAAAGATGTGGATAAAAGAATTCATGGATGAAATTGAAGTACAAGTTAAGTAATAATAACAGAACTCTTAAAGATCATGAAAAATTTAGACAATAGTTTATGCTCTATATGGAAAAAATATTCATAAGACAAAGCAGAAATATATGTAATGCTAATTAACATATTTAACGAGTTAAATCATATAACTCAAAAAATATAGTTTACTCAGT
>MTKZ01007160.1_pt1 | contig 18621 bp, 14 predicted proteins | sample 1042781 | NCBI WGS metagenome assembly MTKZ01 (sample SAMN06212207, study PRJNA360539) | anaerobic digester metagenome | biome: Wastewater treatment plant; material: sludge; isolation source: anaerobic digester fed with sludge from wastewater treatment plant | place: Denmark: WWTP Viborg ... | reverse complement strand
GCTAATATACCGTTTTGCAATAAGATAAAAATTTTAAAGGCCGTTTCTGCGGAAGATGGGTTAGGTACTAAGATCTGTGCTCCACGCATGTACAAGTTTTTTTGCGTACCAGCCTGCGGAAGGATATACTGTAGATTCGTTATCTGGCATCCGTGAGTTGGGAATATGTTAAACGCCTATGTTCTAGTTCTGAATAAATCTTGGGTCGCCGTAAATGTCGCACCTGCCAAACGTGCCTTGGTATTGCTGTTCCAAAAACAGGCTCGGGTTGTACACCCCAAAGATTATGCCCTGTATGATTTTGATGACTGGCTTGAGTTCTCGCGTACCAATGACGGGATTCCCGCAAAACGGTATATTTATACGCCCTCTTTGCGTATCCGCCTCCCGGAAGTAATTGTGTTAAACGTTTACAACGGCTTTTTCTCTCCTGAAGTAAGATTATCACGAAGAAATATATTTACTCGCGATAAAAATATTTGTCAATATTGCGGAAAAAATTTTTCACGAACGGAACTTACCATTGACCATGTGGTACCCCGCTCCCGGGGTGGCACAGACAGTTGGGATAACCTGGTTCTGGCCTGTTCCGAATGCAACCTGAAGAAACGCGACCTGACCCCGGAGGAAGCGCATATGCCGCTGATACACAAGCCGGTTTCGCCCCATTGGCTTCCCCGGTTTGATTCCCCGCTTTCCAAGGAGGAACTGGGTTCCTGGAAACGCTTTATTGACCTGGCTTATTGGAGTTATGACCACTTGGACTGATTAACAGCGACCATCCTATCATACCGCGGCGGCCTTCCAAGGGATAATGGAAGCACAGTTGCGGCAACGGTTTTGTACCGCCAATCAAACGACGTCCAAGGCGTGGAGAGGCAGAGGTAGGCGAATTGTTGTTATCGTACTTCTTTTGGGCGGAGGATGTTCATGTCAGCTGCGGATATCTTACGATACCTGAATTACCTGCGCGTCGAAAAAAATTTTTCAACACACACCCTGCGCGCCTATACCAACGACTTGGATATGTTTTGCGATTACATTGAAAATGGCGTCTCCGCCTTGCTCCACGACCCAGAAGGACCGCGCCATCCCGCAACACTTGCCGCATTGAAACGGGCGGGTAAAAAAGACATTCGCGCCTTTCTGGCGCATGTACAGACTTCCGGCGCGACTGCGCGCACGGCGGCACGCAAACTGGCGGCTCTTCGCTCGGCATACCGGTATTTTCAGCGCCTGGGCCTGATTGAAGAAAACCCGACCCAGGGATTACGTTCCCCTCGACTGCCCAAAACGCTGCCGGATGTGCTTTCCATTCCCGAAGTAACCAGGCTACTGGAAACGCCGGACACCTCGGAACCTCTGGGCGCGCGCGACCGTGCGGTCATGGAAGCGCTTTACTCCTGCGGCCTGCGTGCGACGGAGCTGGCAGGATTACGCCTGCCCGACGTATTTATGGATCAACATACTGTGCGTGTTCTCGGTAAACGCAAGAAAGAGAGGATTGTACCCATCGGCGCCTATGCACTGGAAGCCCTGCTCCATTACCTTACGGTTCGCCATCGTCTCGGCGCTCCGGAACACACGGTCATTTTTGTCAACCATCGCGGGGGACCGTTAACCACGCGAAGCATACAGCGTATTATCGAAAAACATGCGCTGGTGGCACTACCGACACGTCATGAAATATCTCCCCATACTCTTCGCCACACCTTCGCCACCCACATGCTTGATGCCGGCGCCGACCTGCGTGTTGTACAAGAAATGCTCGGTCACGAAAGCCTTTCGAGCACCCAGATTTATACCCATGTCAGCATCGACCGCCTGAAACAGGTATACCGGGAGGCTCACCCGCATGCGTAGCATCGATTCAACTTTCCCGGGCCGGGTGCTTGCTCATGGTCAATTGGGCACGTCGACCCGATTTCCACTCTCTTTTCATCTGAACAGGCGTGCGTTCCTATGAAAAACACATTCATGCTTGACGTGAGTAATGTGTCAGTAATCTTCGGAAAGGTAACCCTCTTCGACAACCTGTACTTGTCCATGCATGAGGGAGAGAAATTAACTTTGAGCGGACCTTCCGGGTCAGGAAAATCGACCTTATTGCGTTGCATAATCGGTTTTGCCCCCTTCTCAGGCGCCATACACATTGACAGTGAACCTCTGAACACACATACGGTCTGGAGGTTACGGCGCAAGGTTGCCTATGTGGACCAGGAGCCGGACCTGGGGCCCGGACAGGTTCGGGAAGCTCTAAAACGCCCTTTTTCCTATAAGGCAAATCACGCAGTCAATTTTGACCCCCATCGTGTTGATAGTTTGTTTGAGCGTTTCCTGTTACCGCAATCGTTGCAGTCCAAAGAAGTGAGAACCCTTTCCGGTGGAGAAAAACAGCGGGTCGCCCTGATTGCCGCCCTGCTGTTAAAACGCCCCCTGCTGTTGCTGGATGAAGCGGCTTCCGCCCTGGACGCGAATTCCAAACATCAGGTCCGGGAATACTTGCGCGAGCAATCGGAACTCACTATTCTTTCCGTATCCCACGATACCCGTGATTTTACGCTCTCCAATAGCGTATTCAACATCGAAGCATTGAAAAAGGAAGAGGCGCGATGAATGCCACGGACATCAGTTATTGGCAACTTGCGGCGGGTTACGGCTTGCTGCTATTTCCCTTCGCAGCTTTGCTTTGGCATGGAGTTCCCATACTGGGCGATACGATACTGAGCATTGTCCGCATGACTGTACAGTTGTTATTTATCGGCTTTTATCTCCAATTCTTGTTTCGCTGGAATCAGCCCGCTTTAAACTTCGCATGGATTACCGTCATGGTGCTCGTTGCCGATGCTTCCATTGTGCGGGGGTGCGGCCTTAAAGCGCGCCGGTTCCTTGCACCCTTGTCCTTCGCCTTACTGATAGGCGTGCTTTTCCCGTTACTGCTCTTTGTCACCGTAATTATTCGGCCCGACCCCTTGCTCGACGCCCGGTATGTCATCCCTATTGCGGGCATGATCCTTGGCAATTGCCTGCGTGCCGACATCGTCGGCATCCGCAGCTTCTATGAATCCATTCATAAACAGGAGAAAGCCTATCTGCATGCCCTGGCCTCCGGCGCCCGCCTGCACGAAGCCGTTTTGCCATTCATGCGCGACGCCCTCCGGGACGCCTTGGCGCCCACGGTGGCCACCATGGCCACCATGGGTGTGGTTTCCCTGCCCGGAATGATGACAGGCGTCATCCTGGGAGGTTCCGACCCCGCGACCGCCATCAAGTATCAGATTGCCATCATGCTGGCCATCTTTTCCGGAACCGCTATTACCGTTACCGCCGCCGTTTATCTAACCTTATACAAGAGTTTCACTCCTTTCGGCCTGCTGGACAAGGAAATATTTCGTTCAAGGGACTGATGGATGGAATGCTTTCCGTCGCGGCGGCAATACAAAGGAAGGAACAACCACCCCCTGGACAGCACGGCATAGCAATGTTTATCTGCGAGGCACTCCTGCCCGACTGCCATACCGCTGCGTTTTTGATGAACAGTTTGTCTTTCCGGGAGTCAGGAAAAGCCTCAGCCTGCCTTTTCGAAGGGGAACAGTGCCCTATGAATACGACAATGATTTGTGCACACTGCGGAAAGCATGATATCATCCGATTTCCGGCTTGCACTGGGTGCCTGCGCCGAATTGACGCTTCCAGATAACCGCAGTGAGTAACAGTTAAAACAAACTGAAACAACCACATATCCCGGGAAGGTTCCCCACAGGATTCATTTCTATCTGTGCCTTCGAGCGATTCCTTTGTCTTCAGTCCATGTGAAAAATCATTTCCATACTGTTGCCGAAATTGCGTCGGTACGTGATGCCGAAAATCGCGGGGGAGCGTTTTTATAGTGATGAAATGGGGGAAATGATTTGGAGAGCCCTATTCATGTTGCGTGCCAATGTGTCAAACGACAGGAGAAGTTAGGTGAAGCGAATTACAGTAGAAGTGCGCGAAGACCACTTGGAAAATCTTGCGCAAACCAAACCCATTTTGGCAATGGCCGAGCTAATCTGGAATGCGCTGGATGCGGAAGCGACGGAAGTACGCGTGGAATTCCTTGAAAATGACATCCAGGGTCTGGAGGCTATACATGTTGTGGACAATGGCCACGGCCTTCACTATGAAGACACCTTTCTGGTTTTCCGCAACCTGGGGGGCTCCTGGAAGCGGGGCGGAACGCGCACCCACGAGCGCAAACGCATGCTGCACGGCAAATTCGGCAAGGGACGTTTTCGCGCCTTTTCCCTAGGCAACAGTGTACGGTGGCATTCCACCTTCCGGGAAGAACCGGACTGGTATTCATTCACCATCGCGGGCAATGCGGCTGCACTCGGGGAATTCCAGGTGTTTGAACGGAAAAAACAGGCGCAAACGCATACCGGAATGACCGTGGAAATTACCCAGATAAACGATGCGGCCAACCTGCTGCGGGGCGTAAAGGCGATGGAAGAAATCACGAACATCTTCGCCCTGTATCTGCGCCAGTACCCTGATACGCATATCATTTACGACGGCACGCCTCTGGATACCTCGAATACGGAAAAACATTTTGCCGCCTATCGCCTGGAACCGATGGTAATGGAAAACGGGGAACAGGTAACCTGCGAACTGGATGTGGTGGAGTGGAACAAACCGGGCCGAAGAGGGGTGGTGTTGTGTGATGAGAATGGATTTATGCGCATTAACGCGCTGCCCAGGCTCTATTTCAGGGGATTCAGTTACACCGCCTATCTCAAATCCACCCATATCGCCTTGCTGGACCGGGAAGGTCTTCTGGATGCGGGGGAACTTCACAACGACATCCGCCAGTTGCTGGATGCCGCACGGGCCCAGTTACGGGAACATTTTTCTCTGCGCGAAGCGGAAGAAGCCCAGGACGCGTTAACCTATTGGAAGGAAGTGGGTATCTATCCCTATGCCGGGGTTCCCGCAGACGAACTTGAAGCCAACGAACGCCGTATTTTTGATATTTACGCGACCCACCTCGACCGGATTTTTACGGACTTCTCCTCCGCGACAACGAGGATGAAGCGGCTGCTGCTGCGCATGGTACAGGAATTGATACATGCCGATCCGGTGCGTGTGGCCAAGATCCTGGATGAAATGATAACCTTCCCCGAGGAAATGGAAGAAAAAATATTGGAGCTGGCAGGCGGCCTTGCCAACACAGAAACAGGCCCCAGTAAGGTAACTACGGAGTAAAACGCGGTATGAGTTCGGCACTGTACGACCATGAAACCATTGAACAAAAATGGCAGCAATATTGGCTGAAGAACAAGACCTTTAAGACGGAAATCATTCCCGGCAAACCTAAATACTATGTATTGGACATGTTCCCCTATCCCAGTGGTGACGGCCTGCACGTAGGGCACCCGGAAGGGTATACGGCCACGGATATCATCACGCGTTACAAGCGGATGCGCGGATTTAACGTGCTGCATCCGATGGGCTGGGACGCGTTCGGTCTGCCGGCGGAACGCCATGCGGTACGCACAGGCGAGCATCCGGCAATTATCACCGGTAAGAATTGCGACACCTTCCGCAGGCAGATTCAACGTCTGGGCCTGTCTTATGATTGGGACCGTGAAATTAATACCACAGACCCGGGGTATTACAAGTGGACCCAGTGGATATTTTCCATTTTGTATGAGCGGGGCCTGGCCTATGAAGTGCAGGCGCCGGTAAACTGGTGCCCGGCATTGAACACCGTTCTGGCCAACGAGGAAGTTAAGGACGGAAAATATGTGGAGACGGGCGATCCGGTCGAGAAAAAGGCCATGCGCCAGTGGATGTTGAAGATAACGGCCTACGCGGAACAGCTTCTCGCGGATTTGGACGGTCTGGACTGGCCTGAAGGCATCAAGGCCATGCAGCGCGAATGGATTGGGCGCAGCGAAGGAGCGGACGTGGTGTTTTCCGTGGCGGATTCGGACAAATCTTTTACTGTGTTCACTACCCGTCCGGACACCTTGTTCGGGGCGACCTATTGTGTTCTGGCACCCGAACATCCTCTGTCACTGAACATAACTGCCCCGGAACAATTACAGGCCGTCAAAGACTATATTGAAGCGGCATCCCAGAAAAGCGCCCAGGACCGGATGAAAGATGAGCGTACCAAAACGGGCGTATTTACTGGGGCTTACGCCGTGAATCCCGTAAATAACGCCCGTATTCCAATATGGATTGCCGACTATGTGCTGGCGGAATACGGTTATGGCGCCATTATGGCAGTGCCTGCCCACGATACCCGGGACTATGAATTCGCAACGAAGTTCAACCTGCCCATTATCGAAGTCATCTCTGGAGGGGACATATCAAAAGAGGCGTGGACGAGCGATGGAACACTGGTCAATTCCTCTCTGCTTGACGGTTTGAACGTGGCCGAGGCAAAAAAGAAAATTTCGGGATGGCTGGAAGAACGCGGGGCCGGGCGGGGCACCGTAAATTACAAATTGAGGGATTGGCTCTTCTCGCGCCAGCGCTACTGGGGTGAACCCTTTCCGCTTCTCCGTCTTGAAGACGGCTCGATACGGGTCGTTCCGATGACCGACCTGCCCATCCTGCTGCCGGCCCTGGATGATTACCGCCCTACTCCGGACGGTGCGCCACCGCTAGCCCGGGCGCTGGACTGGGTAAACACGGTGGACCCCGTCACCGGCCAGACCGCAAAACGAGAAACCAATACGATGCCGCAATGGGCCGGGTCCTGCTGGTATTTTTTGCGTTTCTGCGATCCTCGGAACGAAACGGAAGCCTGGTCAACAAAAGCGGAGCGCTATTGGATGCCGGTGGACCTCTATGTCGGCGGCGCGGAACATGCCGTACTGCATTTGCTGTATTCACGGTTCTGGCATAAGGTGCTGTTTGACGCCGGCCTGGTGCATACACGGGAACCATTTCTTAAGTTGTTCAACCAGGGCATGATCCTGGCCTATTCTTTCAAAGATTCCCTGGGAAAATACCACTATCCGTCCGAGGTGGAACGCGACGGAGAAACCTGGCGCTTGAAGGCTTCCGGAGAAGTTGTTGAAGCGCAAATAGAAAAGATGAGCAAGTCCCGGTACAACGTTGTCAATCCGGATGAGGTCATACGCGAATACGGCGCCGATGCAATGCGCCTGTACGAAATGTTCATGGGCCCCTTGGACCGGGATAAACCCTGGACAGATGAGGGCGTGCAGGGCGTGTTTCGTTTTCTTCGCCGCGTCTGGTCTGTATATGTGGGAGAGGACGGCAACCTGGGTACGCGTATTGTGCAAGGGACCGGCGAAACCGGCATCATACGTGAACTTCATAAAACCATTCGGGCTGTCACCCAGGATATTGAAGGGCTATCGTTTAACACGGCCATTGCGCGCATGATGGAGTTTGTAAACAGCGCCTTAAAAGCGGAAACGCTGGACCAGTCCTCGGCGGAGCAATTTGTCCTGGTCCTGGCTCCATTCGCGCCCCACATCGCCGAAGAATTATGGTCGCGTCTTGGACACACCGACTCACTCGCGTACGAACCATGGCCTGACTATGATGAAGCGCTATTGGTTGAGAACACGATGGAAATCCCCGTGCAGATCCTTGGAAAACTTCGCGGTAAAATTGAGGTTCCCACTGATTCCACCCGAGAACACATTTTGGAAGCGGCCAAGATGGACCCCAAAATCGCCTCGTGCCTGCAAGGCAAAACAATTGTCAAGGAAATCTATGTGCCGGGCAAAATGGTAAATCTCGTTATCAAGTGAACGATTCACCATCCAGTACAGGATATCTCCACACCGGTAATTCGTGGGGCTTCGCTTAAAGAAGGCGACATGCGCCTTTTTTTTTGACGCAGCCATTCAATGCCCGAGGAAAAGGCATCCCCCAGGATAACATGACGAGAAAACCTGCCGCGTTCGGATTTGTCTCACTCTTATCGCGGGAAAACCCCGATAACAACAATTTCGTGTATAATAGCACTTATTGTGATGTGGAATTTGTCTGTTAAGGCAATTGTTTAAACGGACAGCAGTACCATCAACCACGCTCCAGAGCGTAACGAAAGGAGCATTTTTAATGCCTTCACCTTACACTGTCCAGCAACTTTCCAAAATTGCGGGCGACTTCGTTGTAAAAAGGCGGGGTAGCTGGAACCACGAAGAATGGGAACAGTTTTGTGCCGAGGTATCCAAGTTGGGAATTACGCCGAATGCGGAATTACAAGCGCATCTGGGCTTGCTTCTGGAAACACTGAAAGTGTTCTACCTGTCCCTGCCCAAAAGGATCAAAAGCGCTTCAACAAAAAGAAAACCAAGCGCGAAACGCAAACCGAGGGCGAAAGCCAAAGCGGTTGCCGCATCCGATAAAAAAGCCGATGATCCTGCCTGATGGATTCGATAAACCTTCCTGGAGTCCCTCATCATGAATGAAGGTGGAAGGTATTTTTTCACGGGAACTGGTATCTCGGAGATGTGAACGTAGGGTTTTACACCGCCGCAGATCGTTTCTGCGGTGTTTTTTATAGATGAACCGGCAATAGATTGGAGCATACAGGACCATTCATGAACCTCAGTGAAAGAGACACCTTGTGGGAACAAATCCGGGCCGAGGCCGCCGAAGGCGTTTGGCGTGAACCCATGCTCGCCAGTTTCCTGCATTCGACCATATTGAACCATAAGACTTTCGAAGATGCGCTCGGATTTCAACTGGCCAGCAAGCTGGAAGGCCCTACGTTGCCTGCCTTATCTCTGCGCGACCTTATACAGGAAGCCTTCAGTTCGGAAGAAAAAATCTGCCAGAATGCCAGAGAAGACCTGCTGGCCGTTCGCAGCCGCGATCCTGCCTGCCGTAAATATTCGCAACCCATGCTGTATTTCAAGGGTTACCTCTCCATCCAGGCGTACCGGGTCGCTCATTATTATTGGCACAAGGATCGCATACACCTGGCGCTTTTCATGCAAAGCCGCATTTCGGAGGTTTTTGCCGTAGATATTCATCCCGCGGCGCAATTGGGTGCGGGGTGCTTCATCGACCATGCAACAGGCGTGGTTATCGGCGAAACCGCCGTGGTAGAGGATAATGTATCCATGCTGCACGGCGTGACCCTTGGCGGTACCGGAAAAGAACGAGGTGACCGCCATCCCAAAATCCGGCGTGGCGTGTTGATTTCCACCGGCGCCCGGGTGCTGGGCAATATAGAGGTGGGGGAGGGTGCCAAAATCGCCGCATGCGCCGTAGTGCTTCAGGATGTGCCTCCGCATACCACTGTTGCGGGCATTCCGGCACATCCCATAGGAAGGGAATCCATAGAACAGCCTTCGCTTGAAATGGACCATCACTTTCCAGGGTGACTTTTTTCATCTTGTATTCAGGTCGACAACATAAACGGAGGTATTTCATGAACAAGTTTTTCCTTTTACCCTGTTCACTTTGCGTGTTTTCATGTTGTTTGCTGCCGGGATGGGCTGATGACGCTCCTCTAGATATCGGTTCTCGAAGGGAGCTGTTTGTGGACGAGTACCTTGCAGAGAGCCTTGACAATGTACGACAAGTCTTGAACACACCTGAACATGAATCGGCCGCCCTGCTTTTTGATCGACCCTGGGAAGGCCGGTATTGTGGTTATGTGACCGTGCTGAAAGACGGTGACCTGTACAGGATGTATTATCGGGGCCTTCCGGAATCGGGCAAGGACGGTTCCAATAACGAGGTCACCTGTTGCGCGGAAAGCAAAGACGGCATTCTGTGGACGAGACCCGAACTGAGTCTCTTCACGGTACGGGACCAGGCGGTCAATAATATCGTGCTGGCGGACCAGGCGCCCTACTCCCATAATTTCGCGCCTTTTCTGAATTCCCGGCCGGATGCATCGCCGGACAAAAGATACCTCGCCATGGCGGGCACCTCGGAAACGGGCCTTTCCACCTTCGCCTCCCCGGACGGGCTGCACTGGCGTATGCTCAACCCGGGTGTAATACGGGACGGCGCCTTTGATTCCCAAAATATCGCGTTCTGGTCTGAAGCCGAAGCCTGCTATGTTTGTTATTTCCGCACCTGGTCGGAGGGAAGCTTTGGCGGCTACCGCTGGATCAGCAGGAGCACCTCCGCCGATTTCATCACCTGGTCCGTCCCGGAAGTGATGTCTGCCGGGACCACACCCCCGGAACACATGTATACCAATCAAACCGTTCCCTATTATCGGGCGCCCCATATCTATATCTCCCTGGCGGCGCGGTTTATGCCCGAACGCCGGGTTGTTTCTGAAGAAGATGCCCGCCGTCTTGGTATTGAAGGCGATTACTTCAAAGATTGCTCGGATAATGTGCTCATGACCAGCCGGGGCGGCAATAGCTATGACCGGACATTCATGGAAGGTTTTATCAAGCCGGGTATCGGCCTGGAGAACTGGACTTCACGCACCAACTACCCCGCATGGGGAATAGTGCCCATCGGTGAAACGGAGATGTCGTTCTATATACAGCATAATTATGGGCAACCCACCGCCCGTGTGGATCGTTACTCCATGCGCCCGGACGGTTTCGTCAGCATGCGCGCCAATTATGACGGCGGCACCTTTGCTACCAAGCCGCTCCTGTTCTCGGGCACTTCCCTGTACCTGAATTTCAGCACATCAGCGGCAGGCTCTATCCGCGTAGCCCTGTTGCGGGCGGATGGAACCCCCTTTGACGGTTACGGGGAAGACAAGTGTGAAGAGATCATCGGCAATATGCTGGATCGGCCTGTAAAATGGGAAGCCGGTAGCGATATCAGCAGTTTGGCAGGCACCCCGTTGCGTCTCCGGTTTCACATGAAGGATGCGGACCTGTACGCCATCCAATTCCGGTAAGCGATGTAACAGCCGATATCCGTCAAATGTATGATAACCGGTTACGGACACGCCTGAATCGTGTGCGGGTGTTATTTGTTGTTTCAGGCAGCGCCGTAAAGGGCAATGGGATAGGTTTAAATTTAAATCATTCACATAACACCAACCGGCAATGATGACGAAGGAGAAATCGGGTATGAAAACGGTGCGCGTGCAGCTCATGCTGGTGTTGGCGGGCGTTCTTCTTTTATCAGGATGTCCCTGGTTGCAAGAAGATGGGGATCCACGGTATACCAGTGCGAATCTGAATATTAACTACAGGCAGACAGAGGGAGATATGCTTGCCTCCGGCATGGAACCGGAATATACGGAGGATACTGTGGAAACGCCGGAACGGGAAGTGGTGGAACCGGATGTCATCCGGCGCGACGGCAATCGACTGTACCTGTTAAACCAATATCGCGGCCTTACCATAGCGGACCTCGACAGCCAGGCGGTATTGTCCCAGACACCCACCTATGGGCATCCACGTGATCTCTATCTTGAGGGAAACCGCGCGTATGTGCTCGTCAGTTATGCCCATGAGATTCAGGTGGAAGCAAGTATCATCCGCGTTGCATATGGTTCGAAACTGTATGTCCTGAACGTGGAGGATCCCCGAAATGTCTCGCTGGAAGGAACATTTCTTTTTGACGGCGACCTGGTGGACAGCAGGCGGGTCGGAAATGTTCTCTATGCGGTGTGCAGCGATTACACGTTGTACGAGAATGAAGGAGATGCTGTCGTTTCTACAGAGGCGGCATACACATCTTACGGCGCCACCTGGGCGGTCAGTATCAATATAGCCGACCCGCACCAGATCTATCAGGCGGACGCGGAGTCTTTCAGCGGCTATGGCAATCTTATCCAAGCCACAAACTACGCCCTGTTCGTGGCGGCAAATGATTACAACGGCAACAGCAGCCTGATTACGTATGTGGACATCAGCGACCCTGAAGGACAAATCACGGTTCGGGGAAGCGCCGTTGCCCCCGGCAACATGGCCGACCGCTTCAAGATGGATGCCTGGAACGGGGCGTTGCGCGTTGTCACCAACACTTGGTGGCCGGACCGTCACACTTACATTACCACCTTCGACATTACCCGTCCGGATGTCCTGACGCAGCTTGGGCAGACCGCGCTGGCAAGCGCTTCCGGAGAAAGTGTCTACGCCACCCGTTTTGACGGACCGTTGGCCTATGTGGTGACCTACTTAACCGTAGACCCGTTGTTTGTTGTGGACCTGAGCGACCCGTCAGCGCCTGTTGTGGCTGGTGAACTGAAAATTCCGGGATGGTCCACCCACATCGAACCCCGGGGCGACCGGCTGATTGCCCTGGGGGTGGACGATCAGAACGGGCGCCGGGTCATGGTCAGCCTGTTTGACGTAAGCAATCCCGCAGCGCCGTTACGGCTGGACTACGTCAGTTTTGGCGAGGGGTGGTCCTGGTCATCCGCCTATGACGATGTCAAGGCATTTACCGTTCTCGAGGACATGATTCTGGTACCTTTCAGCGGTTGGAACGAAGCTTCAGGCGGAGGGTACGACCGGCTGCAGTTTCTCAGCTATACACGCACGGACCTGGACGTCAAAGGCAGTGTGGATGTACAGGGAAGCGTGGTGCGTTCTTTTGAATACGGAAACCGGTTTTATGCGGTCACCCAGGAGCATCTCGCGGTCATTGACGGGGGAAATGAGGCGGCGCCGCAGGTGGCAAATACCCTCGCCCTGGCGGAAAACGTGACGGATATTCTCCCCCTTCCCAACGGCTGGGAAGTGGAAGTCATACTTCGCCAGAATGCGGGAGACACGCTGTTGCGAGCGAAAGATTTCGCTTCAAGCACAACGGCGGGCGAAATCGCGGTACCGGCGGCTTCAGTATCCGGGGCTTTTGCATGGAACAACGCCGTTGTCGTAACCGCACCAGTTTACCAGTATGAGCCCGAATACCGCGCTTTTTATAAGGCCTGGCTGGTTGATTTCTCCGATGCCACGTCCCCGGCCTTGCTCGATGAATGGACCGCCGACCTGGAACCTTACTGGGGCGGCTGGTGGTGGGACCAGGGCATCATTCCTATGGAGGATGCTGTGGCGCCCGCCGCGTTCGATAAGGTGATGGGATATTATCCCTATTACTATTCCGCCACTCCCTCAGTCTTCCTCGCCGGAGATTATCTTGTGCTGCGAGGAACGCGCTCAAGCGGCGGCTGGTGGTTTATTGACGGCACGGTACGGGACATGTTGGCCATAATAGACCTCGCGGACGCGGATGGACTCCGTTATGTTGACTTCGAGGAGGAAAACATTCATAGTCTCGCCTCGGTGGATTCGATGCTTTACATTACCAGCTACGACGAGGTGGCTGCCGGTGAGAACGCCTATTGCGCTTATTACCTGCAGATGTTGAACCCCTATGATCTCAGCCGCGGGCCCCGGATAAATATACCGGGTGTGTTCAAGCATAAAATACCGGGAACGGATTTCCTGGTGCTTGAAGATATGCAATACACCCCGGAAGGGGGAACCCATAACGTGTTGCGCTCTGTTGCCTTGTCCTCCAACTCCGCCGAATTGATGGACTCCGTGGATTTTGGTGAAGGTTCCTGGGAGTATACGTGCGATGGATTCGATATATGTTTTGCGGGCATCCCTTATTCCGGCGGGTATTATGGTTACGACACTCCTGTGGCCATGGAAAGCGGTGCCGGTTCCATGACCGTTGATAGCGGATTGACGGATGACCTTTACAAAGTAGGGGTATATGCCCTTTCAGGGCAAGGCGACTTCGAGTTCGTCGGGGCCTGTCCGGTCGGCGAGTCCTGGGGATTACTGCTGGGCGCCAGGAACCGGCAGGTATATTTGACGGTATCCAACGCAGCCGTGGTACGGTATGATTTTACCCAGTCGCCTCCTGTTCCGGCGGAAGTAAAACCTGTCATGTCCGGACCCGACAGGATACGCTTCGGCGGTGCGGCCTATGCACCCCTGGGCTACAGCGGTGTGATCGTATTGGACTGATGGCTTCGGTCAGTCGGCCCCTGCGACTTCCATGGCGATACGCGCCCATAGGGAAAGACGTTCCGGGTGATAGCGGATCGTACTGATATCCTTGAGAATAAATTCCAGGGCACAGCCGTGCCGCTCACAGGCACAAAGGGTTTCAAGCAGGTCTCTTCGCACGAGTTCCGAATCAAAAGCCTCATGTGCCAGCAGGGCCGGATTTGGTTTACAGGAATAAACATAATCCCGGCCAATGGCCTCTGCACCCCGTTCCCGGTTGACCCAGGGGCTCATGGACACTTTGCGCACATGGGGTAGCAGGCGCACTTCGTCCATCTTGCCGTCCAGCGGGTCGCAGCAGCCATAATAGACCAGCCCGAAACGCTCGCAAATGCGGCGGGTATACGCAATTTCATATTCCCTGAACATTCCAGGGGAGGCGGCAGAAAACATCTGGGCAAGGCCGAACATCCATAAGTCCTTTGCCCGTAGTCTTTCCGGCGCGTATCCGGGCGCAGGCAGTTCATCTGTGTAAGCGCCGGTGCAATGGATCAGGCTCTGCGGACCGCAGAAGAGGCCTTGTGTCTTCCAACTGGTCCAGCAGGGACAAGTATCCTTCGGTCATTCTGCCGACAAGCCGGTGCATATAGTCCGGTTTTTCCATCAGCGCAAAAAGCGCGTTCTCCACGCCCATCCAGGTGCTGATGGGATCCCATAAAGAAAGATAGGGGTCCATGCCTTCGGCGCGCACCTCTAGAAGCCCGTCGAAAAGTCCATGTGCCAAATCAAGGCGACGCTCCGTTTCCATCACGTCGTGGGTTATTCGAGGCATGCGGAGTTTTTCCAGGTCATCTTCAGTTTCGAACTGGTTGATAAACCGGTGGCCCACCACATCATTGGCAACATCCGTGGCCACCGTTTCTTCTTTCACTTCGATACCGAAACCGGTGTTATGAATCACCTTGGGAATGCGTATAAACGGTTCGACGACCATGTCTACGGGAAAATGATGCCATTGGTACAGGAGGTGCCGTAATACGGTTTCATAACGGCGGCACTCCTGACCTGTACAACGCAAGTCAAGATCCTCGTCTGGCACCAATTCATTCCAGCATACCTGATCAACCATGACCATGGGCCGTTCCGGCGAGAGCCCATTTAGTCGACGCCAAAGCCTGCGCTTTTCTTCCTGAACGGGCAATGCGGCAATTCCCGCCGTACGCGCAGCCAGGTCACGTATGAGTTGAATATCCCGTTTGTCCGGCAACTTCACTTCCTTCCAGTTTAAGCGGGGGATACGGAGCAACAATCCGAAACATTGCGCCGACGTCGGTAATGTTACGAACAGACGTAAAGTTTGCAGTATTATACACAAGAAATGGTAATGGAATATTTCCCAACAAAAGGAGACTTGTTTCTAGGATTCGCCTGTCAAAGGAAACCCGCGTCCAGAAAAGGACTCAAAGAACATCAAGGACTGAAAGGACATTAAGGACCCTGGAAAGCCTAAAACGTAATATATCGAACCTGAATTGCAGTTGTCCTTTTAGTCCCTCACGTCCTTTGGTTCCTTTCGGGTACAATTTTTCCGACCCCGTTAAAACAGCATTCGGAAAAGGAACCTTTCAATGCCCTTTGCGTTTCCTTCCCACCAGGGATTAATCGCGCCGCTCTGGCGCCTCAAACCCGCCTGGTTCGACATCCCCGCCCTGTTCATCGGTGCGGCCATGCCGGATGTTATCGATGGCATTATCGGCGCCTTTCGCGGACATCTGGGACAGGGGCTGGGACATTCCCTCATCGCCCTGCCCTTGTTGTGTATTCCTGGCGGCCTGCTGTTATGGTGGTTCGCCGGTACAGTATCTCGCACCTGGAGTCCCTGGAAACGCTCTGGATTCCTCGCCCATGCATGGAATGCCGGTTTAACTTCTGTACAAAATTCGCCTGCCCCGCAAACACGCGTACGTCAAACAATGCAGGTGGTTCTGTCCCTCGGACTGGGCGCATTCTCACACCTCTTTTTCGACCTCATTTCTCATGGGGGATTTACCTGGTTCTATCCGTGGATGCCCAAAAGCAGGATTTTTCCGTCCTGGTGGTATGTCACCTGGTATGAACTTCCTTTGCCCTGGTATAAGGACCCCTATCCAATCGGCCCTCATTTTGTCATGTGGGTCTTTTTGGGTTTGTTGGGAATCTTACTGCTCTTTTATCCCTATCTGAATGAGCCACCCAGAGGGTCTCAGAATATTAATTTCGGCACACGGCAAAAAAATAAGTACAATACCCAAACAGTGAGTATCTGCTCTCAAGCCAAAATCGAAGATAAAGGAGTTTCTCCATGAAAAAAACAGTTCGTATCATGCCCTGCCTCGACATGCAAAACGGTCGAGTGGTCAAGGGCGTGCATTTTGTGGACATCAAAGACGCGGGCGATCCCGTGGAATGCGCGCGCGCCTATTGCGCGGCAGGCGCCGATGAATTGGCGTTGCTGGACATCACTGCCACGGTGGAGGGACGGGCGACCATGCTCGATGTTGTAAGCCGTGTCGCCGAAGCGGCCACCGTGCCGTTCACGGTAGGCGGCGGCATCAACGATGTAGCTTCCGCAGCCGCAGTGCTGGAAGCCGGCGCCGACAAGGTGTCCATAAGCAGCGCCGCCTTCCGTAATCCGGAGTTGATACCAGCAATGATGAAAGCCTTCGGCCCCGGCAAGGTGACCGTTGCCATAGACGTGGACCAGAACCCGAACCTGCCGTCCGGCTATGAAGTCTACATTAATGGGGGACGCACCGCCACCGGCGCGGATGCCATCGAATGGGCGAAACGGGTGGACGGCTTCGGCGTGGCCTGCATCCTGCCCACCAGCAAGGCCGGTGACGGCGCACGCACCGGATACGATCTGCCCGTCATCCGCGCCATGGCGAATGCCGTATCCGCGGAAATCGTCGCCTCCGGCGGCGCAGGAACCTTGGAACACTTCTGCGAAGCCGTGGAGGCTGGTGCCACCATCCTTCTTGCAGCCTCTGTGTTTCATTTTCATATCATTGATATCCAGGAACTAAAATGTTACTTGGAAACTCAGGGGGTCATTACACATCAAACTTGACACTTTAAGATTTAATAACATTTGATATCTATTGAGAGATTCGCCTTAAGTTATACGTCTTTTCGAAAAGACTAATTACTTGAACCTTAAACAGACATCATATATAATTTCATTCGAAAATTGGTTTTATTCATTGGTGTTAAATCGTGATAAAAGAGACATTAAGAGGCAACTTATGAAGTCTACTGTAGGTGATGAGAAGCACAGTGTTTGGTTTATGTTTTATATACTTCTAGCGATGTCCATTGCCGTCGTATTTGGTAGCAATGCTGCGGAATTATGGGTGGACGGTACGTCCGAGGGGCTCATCGAGGATGGAAGTGAGACCTACCCCTTCCATAAAATTCAAAGTGCAATAGGAAGCGCTATACAGGATGACAAGGTACATGTCAAGCCAGGCGTTTATGAGGAAAATGTGGTAATTAACAAATCACTAACGCTCACAGGAAGTGGACCTGACACAACTGTAATTCGCGGAGCAGGCGGTGTTCCTTTAACGATTAACGCCAACCTTAGCGCTCGTGTTAAACAATTTACTATTACTAGAGGTAATGGTTATGGAATATCGCTTAAACAATGCAGTTCTACAGTAACAATCGTTCTTGAAAACATCGTCTCTGCATCAAACTCTTCACATGGATTCAACCAAACTTCCAGTTGCGTAGGGAACGTAATGGCAACAAACTGTACCTTCGCCGACAATGGAGGATGTGGGATTACGGCCAATTCCAAAAGTGTATTTTATAATTGTTTATTTACTAATAATGGACAATATGGAACGGATTCCCCGAATACATACCGTAATCAAGCATTTTATTGCAATGCATATGGTAACGTCTCTGGAGGTTTTTCTTATAGCGATGTCAGTTTCTGTACTACTGTTGACCCACTCTATATAGATTCCGCAACCGGAGACTATCGCTTATCCAGTGATTCACCTTGTCGCAATACGGGCAGCCCCGGTCGTGACGCACGTAATCCTGACGGCTCTCGCAATGACATGGGAGCTTATGGTGGTCCCGGGGCTGCGGGATTTTATGACGGCTATGGGAACAGTCCTGTGGTCACGGACCTTCATGTTACCCCCGGGTCGGTAGGGGAAGGACAAACGATTACCATCACGGCGACTGGCAAAGCGCAATAACCCGGGGAGAATGCGTCATGCGAAATATCTTACTCTTCAGGGGAAGAGCGGGTTGCGTTTGCGCGGGAAATAAATGCATGAATGCAAATTTCCTGTTCTTCCTCGCTGTATTTATGATTTTCGCAGTAACTTACTGCAATCTCGTCGCAGCGGAGTCGAGACTTGACCGGGGTTACAGAGCCCCTGGTAAGACCCCGCCGGCGGAACTTTGGTATAGCGGTCCGAAAGTTTCCGAAGATACGTTGCCGTCGCAAATTGATTTCGGACCCGACATGCCGCCCGTTGTTAATCAGAACCCGGAAGGTGGTCAAGACATGGTGGGTTCCTGCGTCGCATGGGCCTGCGGTTACTATGCTTATGGCTTCTTGAAAGCGGAAGAACAAGGCTGGACATCCTCCTATACACCCGAAACGACTTTTGCCGCCATGATGTTGTATTGGTTGTGTACCAGGGGAGAAAACATCAGTTGGACAATAGGCGTTGATCCT
>MTKZ01125861.1_pt1 | contig 18647 bp, 17 predicted proteins | sample 1042781 | NCBI WGS metagenome assembly MTKZ01 (sample SAMN06212207, study PRJNA360539) | anaerobic digester metagenome | biome: Wastewater treatment plant; material: sludge; isolation source: anaerobic digester fed with sludge from wastewater treatment plant | place: Denmark: WWTP Viborg ... | reverse complement strand
CAGTGCTATCCAGGCGGTCTTTTCGTCAACCGCGCTGACGTCCATCCCGTCGAACCCCAACAGGCCGGCATCCTCTCCCTGCACCGTCCAATGTTTTCCTCCGTCCTTCGTGTGAAGGATGACGCACGAAAACGATGAGTCGCGGCCGATTATCCAGCCGGTCTTCAATTCGGCAGGTTCGCCGCAGGCAGGCAGGAGAGGAAAAGAGCCGATGAGGATGACGAACAAAACGAGAGGAATACGGTTTTTCATTTCTACGCCTCACTTTCTGATGGTAAGGGAGGAGGAATGGTTCCCGATAAAGATCCGTTCGCTGTAAACTTCCACTCCGCCCGCGATGAGCGAAGCATCAATGATCCCTCTTTCCGGAGTGAAGCGCTCGTCGTAGGAATTCCCTTCGATGGAGGCCTTCCATTTTCCCTTTCCGAAATCCACTTCCGCAGCCACTCCGTCCGAAGCGTAATCGAGAATGCCCCCGTTCTCCAGTTTCCTGGTGAACTCCTCCAGGCTGAGCAGGGGCAGGTCGATCCGCTTTCCGTTCAGAACGAGCGAGAGGTCCCCGGAAAGCCCGCCATGGGGGAAGTCGCCTTTTGCGACGATGTCGCCAGTCCCGGCGGCGGAGTCGTTATAGCCTTTGAGAACTTGTATCGCGTCGTGGGTATAAAGCCATTCGTGAAGCATGTTGTTGCAGAAGAATCCCTTGCCGCCCCTTGCATCGGCGGAAAACAGGGAGATCCCGAAAAAAAACGCTGAAAAGAAGGAAACTTTACTTCGTTTAAAGTTCATTGCGCCTCCCTGAAAAAACACATGAAAATTCTATAAAACATGCGCTTTGTCTTGCAAGTCCGCGGCAATTGCTGAAGAAGCCTTCCGATTCTTTCCCTTTCACTTTTTTCCTGGGGTTCCATGGATTTAAACACGATTGATTGTAACTGCGGGAGAATTCCATTAGAATTTCATTTACGAGGGTTTCGAAATGAAAAAATGGCAGATCCTGCTCGTCCTTCTGGTCCTGATCTCCTGCCAGGCGAAGAAACCGCCGGAGACGATCTTCGCGCCCGTCAAGCTGACGCCCGTTACGGGTAAAAAAGTGGGCCTCGCCCTGGGCGGGGGAAGCTCCCGCGGCTTCTCGCAGATCGGGGTGATCAAGGTGCTGGAGGAGGAAGGGATCCCTATTTACTGCGTGGCGGGATCGTCCTCCGGGGCGCTCATCGGCGCGCTTTACTGCGACGCGGGCGGGCTCGACGATATCGAGAGGATCACTTCAGAAGTGAAGGTGAGCGAGCTCATCGACTACAACATATTTAGGCTGATAAGGGGCAGGTGGCTCATCAAGGGGGAAAGGCTGGAGCGGTTCCTAAGGAGGAACCTCAGGCATAAGAACATCGAGGACCTTCCCATACCTTTGGGCGTCGTCGCCACCGAGATGAGTAGCGGTGACAGGGCTGTCTTTCGCAGCGGGAGCATAGAGGCCGCGGTTAGAGCGTCTTGCGCGATACCCGGCCTTTTCCAGCCGGTCAGGATAGGGGAAAAGGTGTACATAGACGGAGGGATGTCGGATCCCGTACCGGTCGCTCTCGCGCGGGAGATGGGCGCCGATGCAGTGATAGCGGTAGTCATCCCGGACGACCTCCCCGAAGAGCTTCCGAAGTCGGCACTCAAATCGATCAAGTACAGCCTCACCGTGCTCTTTTCCAAGATGACCGAGCACATGGTGAAAGAAGCGGATGTCATCATCAGGCCCGAATGCGGAATAACGAGGTTCGACGATATTTCCAGAAGGCGGGAGATGATCCTGGCGGGCGAGAAGGCCGCGCGGGAGGCGATGCCGAAGATAAGGGAGATCCTGGAGAAACAACCGTAAAAAAGAGCTATATTGACTTGTTGTCCGTTCGCCAATAGAATCTCTTTTTAAACTGCGGCAATTCTTGAGGAGGGAGTCATGGGCAAGGGGCTTTGTTCAAAACTGTTCCCGGTTGTCTTAACGGTGGTGCTCGTTTTTTCTCTGGCGGCGGCGTCTTACGAACGGCTGCCAGTGGAAGGGAATTGGGTCGTGGAAGGAGCGAGGGCAATGCAGGTGCCTTCGTCCCCGCTGACCTATCACGCGTTGAAAGGCGACCCCGTTGTTATTCGTTTTATCGTGGAACCTGGCGACATGGAACTGTTCAACGGGGCTCGGCGCGATCTGTCCGTTCCGGAAGCCCTTCAGCCGAAAGCCATCGAGAGCGTCTTCCCGGGGGAAATTTACTCATACAAGCTGGAGCCTTCGGAACTCGGAGATCACGATATCGAGATAAAAATAGAATCCGCAGAACGGGGATTCAAGTTGTCCTACGCCGTGCGAATAACAGTTCACGGCGATCTGGCTTCCGTTCAAGACTGCATGATGCCCCCGCCTCCGCCTATTCCGCTTGTGCCTTCCCGGGCCGGCATCGATGCCAACCCCGGGAACTCCCTTTGGAGAAAGGAGTTCGCGCCTGCCGAGTATGCGCATGTTCACGGTCTTGCCCTCACTTACGCATACCCTGACAACCGAAGGTACATGCTCCGCGGCTTGAGAATGGAACTGAGGGATGGAGAAACGGTCCTGGGCACTCTCAACACTTCCGACCAGTTGGGGGAAGGAAGGTGGGAAACTGAATTCAGCGATTATGTCGATGAGAGCGACGATTCTTACCATCACGCCACGACTTCGGGCCAGTTCGATTTCGGCGAAGTTTACGTGGGAGCCTCTGGCAAGACACTGATCCTGAGGGAGATATTCCAGTTTTACTCCGGTTCGGACGGCACTTCGCTGAACGGGACCCAACGGTTCAAATCGGAGGATTCGACATTCAACCAGGTGACTCTCGACTGGGCGGTTACCTTCGCGTCGGGACAGGAGAACCAGGTATGGCTGAGAACCCCTGCGTTCGTTCTCTCGGCGACGAACGGCTCTCTGGCCGACGAGGCGATGCACGTCCAGCTTGATGCGGCGAGGATGTACCACTTCTTCGCCGAGGGTATCCCGTGGGAAAGCCCCACGGTCACGAGCTTCATCATAGACCTCGCGGACACGAGCTCACCGCATTGCGGCGGGGTGACCGTCAACCTTACCGGGTGGAACAACGACTATCTTTCGTACGCGTATACCGACTCCATTCGGCACGAATACACACATTCGCTTCACTGGAAGATGCGCGGAGGAAGTTTTCCCCCCTTCACCTCAGGAGGTAGCACTAACCACGGCGGATGCAGCAATCCCCATTCGGCCGATAGCCTGGGGGAAGGATACGCGCGTTATATTCCAACGGCAGTCTTCCGTACAGGCAACAGCTATGACTGGACGGCAACCAGCACGACAAGTATGGATATTTGTGGTGACTATTGCGAAAGCGTTCCCGATGACAGGCACGAGTGGGCCGTCGGCAGGGCGTTGTGGAGATCCGCCCAGAACTCGGGCGCTCCCGATAGCTTTTTCGCCTGTTCCGGCTCGGCCCTGGATTCGGGTGATGCCGACTATGTCGAGGATTATTTTAACGACATCGTTTCCAACTGCCCGAATGACCGGTCCACCTGGGATGGGTTCTGGTGCAGTGCCGTCAACTATGACACGACGGCGCCTTCGAACCCAAGCCCCATCTTCTCGTCGGCTTCACCCGAAGGATGGGTGAACGAGGCTTCATGGTCATGGCTTGAACCGTTCGACGATCTCTCGGGAATCCTGGGATATTCCGTTCTGATCACTCCCGGGACGGTCGGCGTCCTGCCCGACGATACGAGGGATATTGACGCGGTCAACAATTATTCCCCCGCGGCGACTCCCGCCGACGGCCCATACTACTTCAGCATTCGCACCCAGGATAGAGCTCTGAACTGGAACAGCGGATTCACCGGCCAGTTCATAAACATAGACACGGTCAACCCCGGGCTTGCGACCAACCTCATCGAAACGGCCCCGCCGGAGCTGAACTCATGGTCGAACTGGCCGTACCTTTCCCCTCAGTGGACTCCTGCCACGGACGATCGTTCGGGCCTGGACGGCTATTCCTGGGCGATTGTTGCCGCCACGACAGAACTTCCCGACTCGATCAAGGACATCGAAGAAAACGCAACAGTGGTCAATACGACTCTCTCATCTGGCTCCGCAACACAGTATTTCGCCCTGAGATCGAAGGACAACGCCGGCAACTGGTCTAATACGGCCGCCTACCTCGGTCCCTACTTGATAGATGTCGATCCCCCCGGAATGGCTGAGGATTTCTCCTCCACAAGCCACACGCCCGGAACTTGGTCCAACGACACGACCGTCGATTTCGCGTGGCTTCAGGCGCCGGATTCCCACTCGGGCATTCAGGGATACAGCATCTGCGCGGACACTCTGGCGTGCACGCCGGCGGAAGCGATGACGATGGGGAATGTCTCTTCGACGACTATAAACCTGGCTCACGGCGATGTGGGGTATTTTGTAAGCCTGAGGGCCATCGACAACGCCGGGAACTGGGGCAATTCCTGGCCGACTACCGGGCCGATACTCATAGACACCGTAAACCCGACCACGCCCGGAGATGTTTCGAGCGCGACACATCCGACCGGAAACTGCGTTACGGGCAATTCCACGATGATCGCCAACTGGACTTCCTCCTATGACGGAAACTCGGGGATAACTGCCTATGCCTACACGATTTCGACCGGGGACTGGCAGAGGCCGCCCGAGGAAGACCATCTGCCCGCAGGTACGACTTTCGTTGAGGTGTCCGTGCCAAACTCGACGCAGCAGCAGTTCTTCAACATCATGGCGAGAGACGCAGCGGGGAACTGGAGTGACTTTATAGGTTACGGACCTTTCATGAACGACAGGACTCCCCTTCCTGTCGGCAACCTTATCCTCTCGCTGCCGGAAGAACCCGCCGGGAGCCTTCAGATCGACTGGAACGGCACGGGCGAAATCGGATATTCGGTTGAATGGGTAACGGGATTCGATGATGTTACGCCCGAAGATTGGGCCGACAACCCGAATTATGGCATTGCAGACACCACCGTCCAGGCGTACACTCACAACTCGCCTCCAGTTGCCCAGTGCGTCTTTTACAGGGTAAGGGGGAAAAATGCGTGCGGAGTGCTGGGAGAGTAGAAAGACACTTCGGTTAAATCTCTCATGGTGATATTCCCCGCTGCTTCCGGTGGGGAGGTTCACTGAAGATGACCTTGATGGCGGAAACAGATGCCCTCCATTTCGATGCGGCGGCTATCCGGGATTTTAAGATCGTGCCGTGCCATTTGTGCTGAAACGAGATTCTGAAGACCTTGCAAACAAAAGTAAAGCAAGGGATTTATGCAAACAATTCAGGGAAAGCCGAGCAGACCGTTTCAAGAGCGGTTGTTCAGGCGGTTGCCGTCATTTTCTCGTTGGCCGTTTTGACGGCCGGGTGGGCGGGATCTGAATTCCCGCGGCACTTGAAGGGGTTCTTTCGCCGTCGAGAGCCGGGGGCAAGAGGATCCTTTCACCCTTTTGATAATTCTTAATTCAAGACCTGACCCCACCGGAAAGAAACCTTTCGTTTCATATGGGGGAAAAATGAAACAAAAAGACTGGTTTTGTCATGGCATTGGAATTGCCATGGATAATCGATGTTGTAATTGAGAAGGGGATCGAAAATGGCAAGAAAGAAGATATTCGAAGGCTTCGTTGAAAAGCTCGAGATACTGGACCAGGATGGAAAGGTCGACGAGAAGGAGATGCCGCCCCTGAAGGACGCGGAACTTGTCGCCCTGATGGAATCTATGCTGAGGATGAGGCTTTCGGACCAGAAGGCGCTCAATCTCCAGAGACAGGGGAGGCTCAACACATACGGCTCGGTGAGGGGGCAGGAAGCCTGCCAGGCCGGTCTCGCGGCGGCTCTCGACAGGTCGGACTGGCTGGTACCTTCATTCAGGGAGCACGCGATCATGGTGGCGATGGGTGTCCCGCTGCGCTCCGTTTACGCTTTATGGAAGGGCGACGAAAGGGGCAACATCCATCCTGAGGGGGTAAACTGCCTTCCTCCCGCGATCCCTGTCGGAAGCCAGCTTCTTCACGCCAACGGCCTCGGGATGGCATTCAAGATGAAGAACATGAAGGAGATCGCCGTGGGTTTCGCGGGCGACGGGGCTTCCTCGCAGGGAGATTTCCACGAGGCGCTGAACTTCGCGGGAGTGTTCGGATCGAGGACCCTCTTCTTCATCCAGAACAACGGATGGGCGATATCGGTCCCGTTCCACAAGCAGACGAAGGCGGGCTCGGTCGCCCAGAAAGGACTGGCCTACGGAGTGCCTTCGATGCAGGTTGACGGGAACGACGTGCTCGCGGTGTACAAGGCTTCGAAGGAAGCTGTTGACCATGTCCGCTCCGGCAAAGGCCCGTTCCTCCTGGAATGCCTGACTTACCGGATGGAGNNCCACACGACCGCGGACGATCACACCAAATACAGGGACAGGGAAGAGGTCGAGCTCTGGGCGAAAAGGGACCCCGTCGACAGGATGAGAAAATACCTTGTTTCGAGGGGGCTCTGGAACGAAGAGAAGGAAAAGGAGTTCGCGGGGGCTGTCGCCGAATGGATCGAATCGGAAGTGGAAGCGCTCGAAACGATGGAGCCCGCGGGCGTCACGGATGTGGTCGATTTCGTTTACTCGGACCTTCCCTGGCACCTCAAGGAAGAACGGGAAATGCTCCTGAAAGAGGGGAACTGACATGGCGGCGAGAACTGAAAAGCTGACTATCGCCCAGGCGATTACCGCTGGCCTGAAACAGGCGATGGAAAAGGACAAGGATATCGTAATAATGGGAGAGGACGTGGGCAGGGACGGCGGCGTCTTCAGGGTCACCGAAGGGCTCATGGACCGGTTCGGCGAAGAGAGGGTCATCGACACTCCGCTCGCGGAGAGCGGGATCGTCGGAAGCGCAATCGGCATGGCGATCGGCGGGTTCAGGCCCGTCGTCGAGATACAGTTCATGGACTTCATGTATCCCGCGCTGAACCAGATCCTGGCCCATCTCGCGAGGTACAGGAACCGTTCCAGAGGCAGGTACACGCTTCCGGTGGTGGTAAGGATGCCTTTCGGCGGAGGGATACACCCACCCGAACATCACAGCGAAAGCCTCGAGGCGCCTCTTCTCCACACCGCGGGGCTGAAGGTCGTCGCTCCGTCGAACCCTTACGACGCGAAGGGATTGATCCTTGCCGCTCTGGAAAGCGAAGATCCCGTGATATTCATGGAACCGAAGAGGATCTACAGGGCTTTCAAGGAGGATGTTCCCGAGGAGCGCTACACCGTGCCGATCGGAAAGGCCAAGGTGGCGAGGGAAGGGGCGGACGTGTCGATCATAACCTTCGGGGCGGCCGTCAGGACATCGCTGGATGCCGCGGAAGAACTCGAAAAGAAAGGAACGGGCGCCGAGGTGATAGACCTCAGGAGCCTGAACCCCCTCGATGTCGATACGGTGCTCTCTTCAGTCCGCAAGACGGGCAGGGCGGTCGTCGTTCACGAAGCCCCGAAGCTCCTCGGGATCGGCGCGGAATTGGCGGCGATCATCCAGGAAAAAGCGCTCCTCGACCTGCTTGCTCCGGTAGGAAGGGTGGCCGGGCTTGATGTCCCGTTCCCGCTCCCGCTTCTCGAGAACCATTACCTTCCGGGCAAGTCGAGGATCGTCGAAGCCGCCATCGCGGCGGTCAATTACTAGGAGGCTAAAGTGGCGTTCGAATTCAGGTTCCCGGATGTCGGAGAAGGGATACACGAAGGAAAGATAGTTGAATGGCTCGTGAAGGAGGGCGACCCCGTCGAGACCGACCAGCCGTTCGTCAAGGTCGAGACCGACAAGGCGATGGTGGACCTCCCCGCTCCGAAAAAGGGGCACGTCCTGCGGCTGATGTTTCCGAAGGGCGCGGTCATCAAGGTGGGCGACGTCATGGCTGTCTTCGGAGAAAAAGGAGAGAAGGCCGTCGTTCCCGGGCCAGCTTCGAAAGAGGCGCCCCGAGAAAAGACCGAAACGAAGGCGCCCCAAGTCCCCGTGCCTCCTGCTGTCTCGAGAGTGCAGGCGACGCCTCACACCAGGGCGCTTGCGAGGAAGCTGGGGATAGACATCTCCCGGGTCACGCCGACCGGAAAGGGGGGAAGGGTGACCGACGAAGACCTCAAAAAGGCTTCCGAACGGCCGGCGGCTTCCCCGACGATATTCCCGGGAATTCCCGAAGGCGACTCGGCGGCGATAGAGGAACGGGTCGAGCTCAGCCACCTCCGGAAGGTCATTGCCTCGGCGATGATCGAAAGCAGGAGGACCTCGGCGCACGTAACCCATATCGATGAAGCGGATGTAACGGGCCTCTCGGCCATCTACGAAGAGATGAAGGAAGAACTGCGCAAAGAGGACAGGAAGATCACCTATCTTCCATTTTTCGTCAAGGCTCTCGTGCTCGCGCTCAAAGAGTTCCCGAAGTTCAACGCTTCCGTGGACGAGGAGAAGGGGCATTTCGTCTTCAAGCGTTATTACAACATCGGCTTCGCCGCCGACACAGGGGAAGGGCTGATAGTCCCGGTCATAAAGGACGCCGACAGGAAAAGCCTTCTCGAGATCTCCGACGAGGCGCGACTTCTCGCCGACAAGGCGAAGACAAGGGAGCTCTCTCTCGACGAGATCAGGGGGGCGACCTGCACCGTGACGAACATCGGGCCGCTGGGCGGGGTTTTCGCGACTCCGATAATCCACCAGCCTGAACTGGCGATCGTGGGATTCCATACGATAAAAGAGAGGCCGTGGGTCGTGAACGGCGAGATCAAGATAAGAAGAATAATGTATCTTTCGGTATCGTTCGACCACAGGTACATAGACGGCGCGGATGCGGCGAGGTTCATGAGCTTCCTCGTTCACCTTCTGGAAAAGCCGTCGCTGATCATGGCGAAAGGATGAGGCGCTTGGAGAAGGTGTCTGGGAGGGTGAGATGGTCGTAGGAGCTCTTTCACAAGGAACGGAAGTAGCAGTCATCGGTTCGGGTCCGGGCGGATACCTGACGGCCATAAGGCTGGCGCAGCTAGGCAGGGACGTGACCATGATAGAGGCTTCGGAATCGCTGGGAGGGATCTGCCTCAACGAAGGGTGCATCCCGTCGAAGGCGCTGATACACGCCTCCGATTTTTATTACAGTGCCCCGAAGGCGACGAAATTCGGGATCACAGTCGGCGCCCCGCAGCTTGATTTTCCCAGGCTGATCGAGTGGAAGGAGAGCGTCGTCAAAAGGCTCACGGGAGGCGTCAGGTACCTTTCCGATAAGAACGGCGTCACGATCATAAGAGGTTACGCTTCTTTCGCTTCCGAAAGGTCGCTGAGCGTCGCGACCGAACACGGGAATCAGGCGATCGAGTTCGAGAAGTGCATCATCGCGACCGGATCTTCGCCTTTCTTCCCCGAAGGCTTCGAACCGGACGGCCGGATCGTCCTGGGGCCGAAGGAGATCCTATCCCTAACCGCCGTGCCTGAAAAGCTGGTCGTCATCGGAGGAGGGTACATCGGCCTCGAGATGGCCGCGCTTTTCGCGAAGTTCGGATCGAAGGTGTCGGTGATAGAGAAGAACGACGCCGTCCTGAGGAACCACGATTCAGAAATAAGAGAGGCTCTTCTGAAAAGGTTCGCGACGCTGAAGATCAATCTTCTCCTCTCCTCGACAGCGGAGAGAGTGGAAAAAGAAGGAAAAACCGGCGTCGAGGTCAGGGGTGCCGACGGAAAAACTACATTCCTCGAGGGAGACAAGGTCCTCGTAGCACTGGGAAGGTTCCCCAACTCCGGGAAGATATCGATCGAAAAGACGGGAGTGGAGCTGGATTCGCGGGGATTTATCAAGGTCAACGAGAGGATGCAGACAGGCGTTCCGAGCATATACGCCATCGGCGATGTGATAGGAGGTCCGCTCCTGGCGCACAAGGCGTACCGCGAAGCGAAGGTTGCGGCCGAAGCGGTCGCGGGGATCCCTTCAGCGTTCGACAACGTGGTGATCCCCGCGGTTATCTACACCGATCCCGAGATCGCGTGGGCCGGACTTTCCGAAACGGAGGCGGCCGCGGCGGGCCATGAGGTTGTCACGGGCATGTTCCCATTCCACGCTTCGGGCAGGGCGCTTACATTGGACGCTCCCGAGGGATTCGTGAAGACGATAGCCGAGAAGGATTCCAAGAGGATACTCGGCGTGGAGATCGTCGGGATGGACGCCTCGGAACTGATCTCCGAAGCGGCTCTTGCCATAGAGATGGGAGCGTTTCTCGATGATCTGTCCAAAACCATCCATCCCCACCCGAGCATGAGCGAAGCTCTTCTGGAATCGGCGGAAGCCGCGCTCGGTGAAGCTGTCCACATCCTGAAGAAAGAGGACTCCGCGGGTCGGGACTGACCTTTTCCGAACGCTCTATCGACGGTTATTTTCTTTCCGCCTTTCTTGACAATGCTGACGACGAGGAATAGAATCGTCCCATGACAGGAGAGGCGAAGCTCGATGGGTGATATAACTCTTACCCTGATGTCCCCGAAGATAAAGATCGGGGCCGAACTGGTCGCGAGGGAATCCTTCGACCAGGCTTTCGAGTATTTCGAAACGATGATGAATAACGAGCCCAACAACGCCATCGCGAAATCTTTTGTCGGATACCTGACGGCGGTGCACCAAAAGCGTCCTCACGACGGCCTCGAGATCTGCAAGGAAGCGGTGAAGATGAACGAGGAGGAACCTCTGCTTTACCTCAACCTTGCGAAGGTTTATGTCCTCATCGACGACAGGTTCCACGCAGTGAAGACGGTCCAGAAGGGTCTTCGTTACAAGAGTTCGCCTTACAGGAACGACCTGGTGAACTATTACCGCTTCCTAGGGGTCAGGAAAAAGCCCCCGCTCGGGTTCCTCGGGCGCAGCAACCCGCTGAACGTGATCCTCGGCAAACTGACCAGGAAATAGCGGGCGTTTGAAAAGCCGGAAAACTTAAGATCCAGACGGAAGGCGGGCAATAGTCGATGGATCTACTTCTTCTCTATGACCCTCACGCCGTAAGATCCGGTGAAATATTCCCCCGAATCGACCATCAGGACGATCCAGTATTCCTTTCCTTCCTTTGAAAGCTTGTAGACGGGCCATTTCTGGCCCGGGCTCGTCGCTGCGAGGGCTCCGCCCTGTTTCTTCATCATGCTCTCGAAATCCGACTTGAGCGAAGATTCCGTCGGATTCTTGATCTTCAGGTCGGTCCTGAGGGCATACAGGATCGCGGTCGATTTGCCCTCCACGTGGATCGTCCCGGTTCCTTCAAGGAGGTCGAAATCCGCCACGGCATCGTCGCTGCTGCATCCCATGATGTAATATCCGGCAAGCCTCGGAGCGATCGGGCTGTCCTTGCAGCCGGGGGCGTCCTTCTCGGCCGCGGGAATGTTGAGCAGAAAAAGGCAGAACAGCATGGCTGACGAGGCAATTATTATTTTTTTCATGTCGCGACTCCTTCCTGCATCATTATCCTCGAAAACCGGTGAAATGGTAAAGGGATTCCGTCGGTTCGATACCGTCGGAAAAAACGGACGCGGGACAGGGATGAACTTGCTCATTCATTCCATCTCTACATAAGGTGGCTGCCATCACACAACCGTAACTTATTCGCGGATGGGCTCCAAAACCGGTTGTTGCTTTTTGAGTCCCTCTGCATTATATTCAACTTACAGGAGGAGCAAATGAAGAACGAGTTCACCGCCATCATAGAGAAGGAGGGAGATTGGCATATCGCCTACTGTCCCGAAGTGCTTGGCTCCAACGGCCAAGGGAAAACCCTTAAAGAGTGCATGGAAAGCCTCAAGGAAGCGATAGCGCTTATCTTGCAGGAACTCAGAAAAGATGCAATGAAAACAATCCCAAAGACCGCTACCTGAGTTATATTGAAATGGATAAAATATCAGCAGAGGTAGAGAATGAGCTTATTTAGGAAGTTTATGATTATGCTTGCCATTTTGGCTTGGCTGTGCGGTTTTGCTTATTGCTTTGCCTCTGTCCATCTCGGAAGTGCCAGAATTCCTTTTACCATCGGGAAAGTGTATTATCTTTCAACAACTGACCAGTTAAATAAAGACGAAAAAGTGTTTTATGAGGAAACTTACAAGCTTATTTTTAAGTTTCCAGAATTAGAGGCCATAAAATCTATTAGCAAAGGCGATTACCGCCTTATAGGTATAGCTGGTTTTGGTCTTTTCTTTCCAGGAACACCGCGAGAATATGAAGAAACTCTAGTCAATGATCGAAAATTGACACGGATAATAATGGGAATAGGCGATTGCTCTTACAACCGCACGGACAGAATTTATCATGAAGTTAGCTATAATTTTGCGCTGCGTTACAATTCTGTTATTTGGCCGTTTTTAAAGGCAACTTTGAATCAAGAAAAACCGACCAAGCAATAAAAAAGCCCCCTTGCGGGGGCCTTCTTCTTCCTTTTCCTAATCTGTTTTTATTGAACTTGAATCAAGCCATAAGGCTGCAAATCGCGGCTACGTTCACCATGTCGTCGACGGAGCATCCGCGGCTCAAATCGCAGTAGGGCTTCTGAAGCCCCTGGACGAACGGCCCGACGGCCATCGCTCCCGCGAGCCTTTCTGTCAGCTTGTAGCCGATGTTGCCCGCGTCGAGGTCGGGGAAAACAAGGACATTCGCTTTTCCTGCGACCGGGCTTCCCTTGCACTTCCTCTCGCCTATCGAGGCGACGAGCGCGGCGTCCGCCTGCATCTCGCCGTCGACGGCAAGCTGGGGCGCCTTCTCCTTGACCATCTTCGTCGCGCTTATGACCTTGTCGGCGTGAGGATGGCTCGCGGAACCCTTGGTCGAGAACGAGAGCATTGCGACTTTCGGTTCGAGGCCGGTCACAGCCTGGAAGTTCTTCGCGGAAGTGATGGCGATGTCGGCGAGCTGGATGTCGGTCGGGTCGGGAACCACCGCGCAGTCCGCGTAGCAGAGCATCCTCTCGCCGAGAACCATGATGAAATAGCTCGACACGGTCTGGATGCCGGGGGCGATGCCGACGGTGTGGATCGCGGCCCTGATGATGTCGCCGGTCGCCGAGACGTTGCCGCCGACGACCACCTGAACCTTGTCGGACGCCAGAAGAAGCCCGGCGAAATAGAGTGAATTNNATCGCCTTCCTCTTCTCGAAGAGCAGGTTGGTGAGTTCATCCTTAAGCGGCGAGGTCGCGGGCTCGACGATCTCGATGCCGTCGATGCCGATGTTGTTCTCGGCCGCCACCTTCTTGATAGCCTCGGCCTTGCCCACGAGGACCGGCACGCCGATCTTCTCGGCGATGATCGTCCTGGCGCAGTTGAGCGTCCTCGCGTCCTCGGCGTCCGGGAACGCGATCCTCAGGCATTTCTTCGCGGCCTTCAGCCGCATCGACCTCACGAAATCGTTGTCGCTCATTTTTCCCTCCACCTCNNAACAATTCTTTCGTGGCTCCCTTGACGATCCTGACGGTGTCGCGGGCGAGAAGCAGCTCCTCGTTGGTCGGGATGACCCAGACCGCTATCCTGCTTCCTTCCTTCGATATCTTCATGCACTTGCCTTTGAAGCACTGGTCGTTAAGCTTTTCGTCGAACTCTATGCCGAGGGCTTCCATGTTCTCACAGATCATCTTCCTTATTATGGTGTCGTTCTCGCCGATGCCCGCGGTGAAGATGATGGCGTCCGCGCCGTTCATTTCGGCGAGGGAGGAGCCGATGTACCTCTTGGCGCGGTAGGCGAACATCTTGAGGGCCAGCAGCGCGCGGTGGTTCCCCTCGTCGGCCGCCTTCTCTATGTCGCGCATGTCGTTGCTGACGCCTGAAACCCCAAGCATTCCGCTCTTCTTCTGGAGGATGTTCATGATCTCGGGGAACGTTCCGATCTCCTTTTTGAGAAGGTACTCGACGATGCCCGTGTCGATGTCGCCGCAGCGCGTCCCCATGATGAGCCCTTCGATCGGCGTCATTCCCATGCTGTTGAATACCGACTCGCCGTTCTTCACTGACGTTATCGAACAGCCGTTGCCGAGGTGGAGGATGACGACGTTTACCTTCTCCTTGGGGAGCTTGTTGATCTGACGGTAGCGGTACGCCACGTAGCGGTGCGAAGTGCCGTGGAATCCGTACGCCCTGATCCTGTATTTCTGGTAGTAGTCGTAGGGGATCGCGTACATGTACGCTTCCTCGGGCATGGTCGAATGGAAAGCCGTGTCGAAGACGCCCACCTGCGGGATCTTGTCCCCGAAGATCTCCGTGATGGCGTGGATGCCCTTGAGGTTCGCCGGGTTGTGAAGGGGCGCGAGGTCGGAGCACTCCTCGAGCTGCTTGATCACCTCGTCGCCGATGAGGACCGACTTCGCCCACTTCTCCGCGCCGTGGACCACGCGGTGTCCGATGGCGTGGATATCGTCGAAGCTGTTGATCCCCTCGATCTTCGTCCCTTGGGTCTCCATCCATTTCTTGATCTTCAGGATCGCCTCGCGGTGGTCGGCTATCGGCTCGACGCCCTTGACCGGCGGCTGGCCCACCGATTCGAAAGTGAAGATGGCCTCCTTGCTGCCCACCTTCTCGATGAGTCCCTTGGCCACCATGTGGTCGGCGTCGGTCTCGAAGAGGTCGAGGTCTGTGTTGACGATCTGGAACTTCACGGAGGAGCTGCCGCAGTTAAGGACGAACACGTTCATTTTTGATACCCCCTTCAACAAGGAAAAAGATCGCCGGGCGGAGACGGGCGCGCTCTCATGTCGGGATTCAACCGGGGAGCGGCGGAAGCGGCATGCTTCCCTGACCTCCCTCCGCGCGGACAGGAAGGATATCTTAAACTATCGGGGAAAAAATATCAAGGCGGAAAACGGCGCCCCGGGCCCGAAGCGGCCCCTTCCAACCTCATGAAAACAAAGAATATCGGTTACGCCGGCTTGTGCTCGGTGTTGTGTTTTATCACATTCAGGTTATCGTTTATCCTGAAAAGGATTATGAGAACTTCGCAGTAGATCCTGACCATTATCGGCCCTATGAAGATCCAGACGAGGCCCATGATGACAGGAACCGCGGAGGCGAAACCTCCGCCCTTTATGAGAGTAAAGCCGCCGCCAAGGATCGAAACGATCCCGCCGATAATGCATCCGAGAACGCCCAGCCAGAAAAGTATCTGGATAACGATAGGGGTGATCATCTTCCTGAAAGCCAGAAAATCCATCATCTCAGCCTCCTGTCATCTATCTGAAAAACTTGACCGATCCTTCGGTGTCGGAAGCCGCGCCGCGTTCACTCCTTCGGAGCGGCCTTGGCCTTCTTCCTGTGCGGGACGATGAGGATCTTGTCGATCCTCCTTCCGTCCATGTCGATGACTTCGAATCTGGCGTCCTTGTATAAAAAAGAATCGCCTTCTTTCGGTATCTTGCCGAGAATGTGCAGGACGAAGCCCGCCAGCGTCTTGAAATAGCTCTTCTTCTCGTCGGGGATGTCGAGACCGATCTTTTCGCCGATCGTCTCAATCGGGACGGTGCCGCTGACCACCCAGCTCCCGTCGCTCCTTCTCCTGAAGGGCGTCTCGTGGGTGGAGGTCACCTTCACCTCGCCCAGTATCGCCCTGACGAAATCCCTCAGCGTGATGATCCCCTTCACTCCGCCGTACTCGTCGACGACGATGCCCATGTGCATCTTCTTCCGCTGGAAAAGCCGGAGGGCGTTGAGGGCCGTCTCTCCCTCGGGTATGAAGAGGGGCTCCTTCAGCCAGTGACGGATGCTCACGTCGCCCTCGCGGAGAAAGAACTTGAGCGCCTCCTGCGTGTGGATGATCCCGACGATGTTGTCCAAAGACCCGTCGAAGACAGGGTAGGAGACGTGCCTCGCTATCGTGAAGAACTTCCTGAGATTGGCGGCCGGGGTGGCTACTGAGATCCCTTCGATCTTGAGCCTCGGGGTCATGAGCGACGTCACGGGCTGGTCGCCCATGCGGAATACCTGGCTCACCAGCCTGTGCTCGAACTTTTCGATGAGCCCCGCCTCCATCCCGGTTTCAAGCGCGTGGTGTATCTCGTCCTCGGTTATGTCGGGACGCTTCGATTTCCCGAACGGCAGGAAGCGGAGGAAGAAATCGGTCGAGCGGTTGAGGAGCCACACGAGAGGCGTCGAGACCTTGGACATCAGTTCCATCCAGAGGGAGACGAAGACCGCTATCTTTTCCGGGTTGATGAGAGCCGCCCTCTTGGGGATCAGCTCGCCGAAAACCAGCGACAGGTAGGAGATGAACAGCACGAGCGAGGTGAATGAGACGGGGAGCGCGTATTGATTGTTCAGTCCCCAACTCGCCAGCAAGCCGGCAAGGGGCTTCGCGAACTCGGCGGCTCCTATCGCTCCGGCGAGGGTGCTGAAGACGGTCACCCCGACCTGCACCGTGGCCAGAAGTTTTCCAGGGCTGTCGATGAGACGCACCGCCCTCGCAGCGCCTTTGTTCCCGTCCTCCGCCAGCTTCTGGAGCCGCCCCTTCTTCGCCTTGATCAGCGCCATCTCCGCCATCGAGAAGAATCCGTTCAAGAGAACGCACAGACCGAGAAAAATCGATTTGTAGCCGAGATGTATCTCCAGGCCGTTCTCCATGACACCTATTTTACTATATTTCGGGACGGGCTGCCTTCTGGGCCTCGCCGTCGGCCCGCGCCGGGCGGCGGGACGACAGGGAGACGAGGAAAAAAATGGCCAGCAGAGAGACGACGACCGGGGCGTCGTACCTGCCCCTGAAGATCATCCAGAAAAGAAGGCTGAGGAATGGCAGGGCGAGAGTCATCAGGTGGATCCTGAGGATCTCCTTCGCCTTCACAGGCATTACGATCTTGACCCACGGATCGGGCCCAAGGAGCGCCCCCAGGCCGGAGACGCAAGCGAGGAGGATCACCGGCCAGAACTTCCTAACGAGATATGCGGCGGGTGTGAAAAAATCTGAATTGATGAACCCGTTCCTTCCGAAAAGCTCGAAAGGCTTCATTTCGGCGAAGACGGAGAGGAACAACCCGTAGAAAGAGAAGACCTTGAGATAGATGAAAGCCGCCGCCGCGGCGGCGGCCGATCCCGCCGCGAAAACGATCAGCGAGGCGTTCAGCGGGCTCGACAGAAAAGCGAATCCCGCCATGTTCGCCAGCTTCCTCCCCTCCCTCTCCACGCGGATTACCAGGTGGATGTAACCCCAGGCGACGCACAGCAGGGAAAAGACGAGGCCGGCGATCCAGACGCTCCAGCAGAATTCCCTGACGCTCCACTCCTGCCGCACGGCGAGGAACGCCGAGATGAAGAAGCAGAGAATGTTCAGCAAGAGATTCCTATCGATCGGTTTCAGCAGGGCTCTCTCCGATCATCTTGTCCACCTTTTCCCAGTCCACGACCGATAGGACCACCGGCAGGTTCCTGAGCGCCATCCGCTGCACCGCCGAAAGGCCGATGAAAGCCCCGGCGATAGGCAGAAGGAATATCTTCAAAAGGTCGTGGATGCCTTCAAAGAACATGAACGTCAATAGTAGGATAAGGAATCCCGCGAAAAAGAAGATCCACCTGTTCCTCCTGGTTTTCCTGAAACCCTTCTCCCGGTCCCTGCCGAGTTCCCGCAAAGCCTTCAGTCGCTTGAGGTCTTCATTTCCGATAGGCGTCGTCTCCATCACTAAACCTCCCGAGTAAAAATTGTATCATCAGGAAGCAATAAAAACTGAAGGCTGATGGCGGAAGGCTATCGCTTCGCTTCCCGAAGAGGAGGGCGATCCTCTCTCCTCTTAGGCGCTCTGCTCGCGGACTCGCGACGCTGAACTCCTCCCTGGCAGAGAATGTGCCCTGCCGCGACGTGAAGTCGTCTCTGGGCACGACATTTTACGCCCTTCGGGCTGATTGGCTTGCGACAGAGCTGAAGGCTGAAGACTGAAGGCTGAAGGGTCGATAGGGAATGGTGGTTTCCCGTAGGGGCGAACGGCGGTTCGCCCGAATAAAAACCCCAAGTTTTCGCTCTCCCCCTTTGTCAAAGTGGGAGAACAGTTCCCCGCCCCGAGACGAAAGCCCAAGGGCGGGGGATTCTTTAAGAACGATGGCTGTCATTGAAAACGATCCCGCTTGGTACTAAAATGAAATTGTGGAGAAAAGATGGTCAGAACGAAAGCGGGAAACAAGTATCGTGTCCCCCGAATTCGGAGGGATTTTTTTCGGAGGAAGGAGTAGAATGAAAGAGGTGAGGAGGCAATGCTGAGGCAATTATCATGATCAACCTAATTATTGTTTAGACGTCTTCGGGGATTCACGCATGATTGGCTATCGTCTCGTACAAACTTTTAACCCGACGTGGGGAAAAGCTTGGGTAAAGTACATCGGGTGGTGCAAGCTTAGACACCTGAAAGAAATCGTTGGTTTAGACGCATCGCTTTGCCCTCCTGTTGTGAGGGCGCAGACCCCAAATGACGCGAATCATGTCGTGCTGTCAGAATACATTGCCCACGTTTTCGATAATGCGACCTATCTTCTAAGCAGATATTCCGGGCTACAAGGAGACCACAATAAGGGTTCGGGGTCAGGCCATGCATTATGCATTTGGGGGATAAGGTAGATTGCCGCGTTTGGCATCCCTCGAAGGTTTTCTCGCAAAGACAATTTTCTTGG
>MTKZ01126429.1_pt1 | contig 18657 bp, 16 predicted proteins | sample 1042781 | NCBI WGS metagenome assembly MTKZ01 (sample SAMN06212207, study PRJNA360539) | anaerobic digester metagenome | biome: Wastewater treatment plant; material: sludge; isolation source: anaerobic digester fed with sludge from wastewater treatment plant | place: Denmark: WWTP Viborg ... | reverse complement strand
CCCGCCAATTCGCCTTTCCGAGAAGCCCCCTGACAGACCTCGTCCTGCCTGCGGTTCTGTTTTCGACCGGGCGTTCTCTGCAACGCCGGGTTTAATACCCAACCGCACCGTCAACGGAGGCCGAGGGGCCTGATCCGGCTGTGTGCCGGCGGGCAAGCGGTTGCCGGCACCCCGGGGGCGGCGAGTTCAAGCGGTATCAGCCGTGCCCATGGGTGTCGATGTCCCTTTTCCGCACCTTTCAGGCAGTCTGGCCGTGCCGTGGCGGCTTGGCCGTCCACGTTCTCGGTGACATCTCCGCACGTTTGCCAATGGGGTAACCGCCCGGAGGTNNGTCCTGCCAACCGAGCTGATAACCCCCTGAGGATTGCAGTCGACAGGTGGTGTGCGACGCAGTCCGCCCCGATGGCCGAGTGGATGGTTCTCGACAAGTGCTAAACAGGAACCCAGGCCAGCCGCCGTGGCCCGAAGCCGGCGACCGGCGGACTCCAAGGAGAAGCCGATGGCAGCCAACAGACCGGTGTGGGGGATTGATCTGGGCCAGTGCGCGTTGAAGGCCATCTCCCTTCGTCCCAGTGAGGACAAGGAGAAGGTCGAGGTCGTCGACCATGTGTACGTCGAGCACTCGCGCATTCTGTCTCATCCGGATGCCGACCGGCCCGCCCTCGTGGCCGAAGCGATGAAGAAGTTCGTCGACCAGCACGACCTGAGCAAGGAGACGCTGGTCGTCTCGGTTCCCGGCCAGCACACCCTGGCTCGGTTCACCAAGCTCCCGCCGCTGGAAAACAAGCGCAAGATTCCCGAGCTGGTCCACTTCGAGGCCCAACAGCAGATCCCCTTCGACATGGACGAGGTGATCTGGGATTACCAGGTGTTCGAGGACCCCAAGGCCGGGGAAATCGAGGTGGGCATCTTCGCGATGCGCCGCGATCTGCTTCGCGAGCAACTGCAGCATCTGACCGCGCTCAATCTGGAACCGGCGGTGGTCCAGTCGTCGCCCCTCGCCTTGTACAACGCCTTGCGATACGACGGCATTTGTACCGACGAACCCGTCTGCATCCTCGATATCGGCACGCAGAACACCGACCTCATCGTGGTCGTCGAGGGGCGGAGCCTCTGGACCCGCAATATCCCCATCGGCGGCAACGCCTTCACCGAGGTCCTGCTCAAGACCTTCAAGCTGTCGTTCGGAAAGGCCGAGCGTCTCAAGCGCGATGCCCAGAAACACAAGTATGCCCGCCAGATCTTCCAGGCCATGAGACCGGTGTTCGCGGATCTGGTCGCCGAGATTCAGCGTTCGATCGGGTTCTTCACCTCGTCCCGCCGCGGCGTCCGTTTGAACAAGATCATCGCGATGGGCAACGCCTTCAAGCTGCCCGGCATGGTCAAATTCATCCAGCAGAACCTCGGCATGGACGTCGTCAGGCCGACGTCGTTCAACAGGCTTGCGGCCGGCAGTGCCCCCAACGCCTCGGAACTGGCCGACAACCTCCTCAGCTACGGCGTGGCCTACGGTCTGGCTCTGCAGGGGCTCGGGCTGTCGCAAATAACCAGCAACTTGCTCCCAACCGAGATTGCCAAGCAGGTTGTCTGGCGTCGCAAGACTCCGTGGTTCTACGGCGCGGCCGCGTCGCTGGTCCTGTCCGCCGCCATCGTCTGGGGCCGGAACTTCGCCGACGCCGCCGCGGTCACCGCCGGTCGAGGCACTGAGCCCGCGCCGACCTACCAGGTGCAGTACGACCCCNNCACCGCTCAGTCCCCCATCGGCAGGGCGAAAGAGATCGCCGCGGTCGCCGATCACTTCAATGAGGTCCTCAGCCTGATCGGCAGCAAGAATGATGCTCGGGCGGCACAGGCGAAGGAAATGGTCAGCCTGGAGGTTAATGAAGCGGTTTGGCCAAACATCCTGTACATGATCCACAGCGCCTTGCCGCAGCCGGATCCCGAGATGAAGGCGGCTCTCGACCAGGGCCCCGAGGCGGTCAAGAAGCTGGTGCAGAGCAACCCCGCATACGAACGTGGCAAGAGGAAGGAGATCTATATCCTCAGCCTGACCTCGTCGTACTCGCCGGATGTCCTCACGGAGTTCAAGGCTCTCAGCGTGGACAAGGCGGCTGCGAAGTTGCCGGGCGCCGCCTTCACAATGGACGCCGCCGCGGCGGATGCGACGGCCGAGCCGGCCCCGCCGAACCTCGAGNNGTCCCGCCGAACCTCGAGGGCTTCCTCATCGACTTTGTGATTCGGTCCCCCAACCAGCAACAGTTTGACTACATCAACAGAGAGTTCTTGGCGAAACTGCGGGAGGCGGTCGTTCCGGGAGTGGCCTACGTTGCGAAGGTGCGGGTGCCTCAGCGCGCCCAACTCAAGGATGGCGGTATTTCCGGATCGGCCGGCGCCGCCGGCCAGCCGCGGGCGGCCGCGACGCCCGGCGTTCAGACCGTTGAAACGCTGCTCGATCCCGTGACCGGTGAATCGATGAGGGATGACTGGGAGTACGCCGGGACCGTGGCGGTCGTCCTCGGGGAAAAACCCGCGCCGACGGCGGCACCCTCGCCGGATGCCGCCGGGGGCCAACCGGAGGCAAAGCCGGACGAGCCGGGCCTGTAGCTGTGTTCTGAGCATCCGCAGCGGACGCCGCCGGCCTTGCCCGCGACCGGATTCGATGCGCCGGCGGATGCTCGGGCGAGAGAGGGTGGAGACACCATCATGCAGTGGATCAAAGCTCATCTGATGATCGTGATCGTGGGATCGATCAGCGCGCTGTCGATCACCGGACTGGTGCTCGGTTACGTGATGAGTCCGGTCGGGGCGAATCTCGAAGCCGACAGTCGGGAATTGTCCAGGCTCCAGGGCATCAAACCGGTCAATCCCAAGATCATCGATGCCACTCGGAAACAACAGCAGGACGATGCGGCCCTGCTGCAGGAATACTTCCGCAAATATCGGGAAGCCAAGCAATACACGCCGCTCGATGACATGGTCTTCGCTGATAACATCACCGACTCGCAGCGCCAGGCGGCGATTTTCCGTTTCCAGGACAAGTATCTCACTCAGCCCAAAGTGCTGCTCCAACTGCTGAAAGCCAAGGATCAGCCTACCGCGGATGAGTTCACCGAATACGAGCGGGAGACCAGGGCGAAGCAGGAGAAGGTCGAGAAGGAGCTCGGCACCGGCGTGGGAGGGGTGGTTGCCCCCGCCCCCTCGCCCATGGCGCCGGCAGCTCGAGCACCGAACCTTGTCGGTCCTGCAACCGCGGAACAGGACGCGAGCCGCAGCCTGCGGACGGCCTACGCCGTGGCCCGGGCAAAAGAGATTTACTCCTACGCCAGCGAAGAGCAGAGCCTCGATTATCGCATCGCGGAGGTCAAGCCCACCGGCGGCGCCACGCCGCCCATCGAAGATCTGTGGTATGCCCAGGTGGCTCTCTGGATACAGGAGGATGTTTTCCGGGCCCTCGGCGGACTGAACGAGGCCGTGGCCGGCGAGTTGCCAGACGAAGCGAGGTGGGTCGCTCATCTTCCCGTCAAACGCCTGATCAAGTTCACAATGGGCAATTATGTTCCGAGGGCGGCTGCCGGGGAAGGGGCAACCGGCGGTTTCGGCCCGCCAGCAGGCGGGGCGCTTGGTGGCGGGACACGGTCCTCTTTGGATCTGCTCACGGCCGGGTCGAACGCCGTCTTCACGAAGCGCCTTTCGAGCGAAACTGTGGATGTTGTGCGGTTTCGGCTTGAGCTGGTTGTTGATGCCAGACGAGTGCTCCACGTGCTCGACGCCATCTCCAAGGCGGGCTTCTACACCCCTCTCACGGTTGATCTCAACGAGGTGGTGATGGCACAGGACGAGCATTACATCTACGGATCGGCGCCGGTGGTCCAGATGGCCACGACTTGCGAGGGAAGCTTCCTGCGAAGCTCGTATGACAAGATCATGCCGCAATCGGTCAAACAGGCCATCACCGAGGGCCGCGCCGGAGGTCTCGGAAAGGGCGCGTCCGGGATCGGCGGGATCAGGATGCCGGGCGGCTTCGTCCCGGGGATTCGCGGCGGCCCCTCTCGCGGTGGTCGAGGCGAATATCGGGAAGATTATGAGCGCGAGTCGCTGCCTCGAAGAGGTGGACGCAACTGATGTCGGTTACACCGTACGGCGGTTTTCATTGGATACACCGGGCCGACTAAGGAGGTCCGACCGATGGCAAAACAGAATGTCACTTACATCGAACGGCACGTCGAGAAGATCGCCGCCGGAACGGCAGGCGCGATTCTTCTGTTCGTTCTCGTTACGAACCTGCTGATGAACCACAATGCCGCTCAGATCGGCGGCGAAGCAGTCGGGCCCAACGAGTTCTACAACAAAATCATCGAGCAGGCGGATGTCGCGAGACGGCAACTCGACGGAGCCTCCGAAGTTCCGGCGGACCTCGCCGCCAAGTCCGATCAACTCCGTCAACTGTTGATCGCGACCGCTAAGCCGCCGCCCAAGGATCTGCCCGTGGCTGCGTTACCGCTCAACCCGGCGCTGCCCGACGTCGCCGGAGGCTCCATGCCGACGCCGGTCAGGGTCCAGGTGCGTCTGGCCGAGATTCTTCCCCCCACCCCGCCGATCCTCTCAAACGGAAAGGCGTTTGCCAGACTGATGACTCCCCGGGTTCAGCAGCCCGGTGTCGCTCTCGATGTCTCCGCCACCGATGACCTGATGAACACTACTGATCTGCACTGGGTGACGGGTGCGGCCGTGTTTCCCCGGAAAGCCCAGCGCGACCAGTTCGCGGCGGCGAAGTACCTCTCCGATCGCCAGGAGGTCATTGTCGCCGAGGTCCGCGTGGAGCGACGCGAGCAGATGCCGAACGGCCAGTGGGCTGATTCCCTGGTCGTCCAACCCTATGCCAGTCGACGCATCGCCGCCCGCGCCATGGTGAATACGCTCACTGAGGGGAAGGATGTGATCCTGCCGGAGGAGGAGTCCCGGTACATCGCCGATCTTCGACAGCTCCTCTACAACAGGGAAATGCAGGCCGCGATTCTCCGCCCCGAGTTCCAGTCTTATCTCGCGGACCCGAACCCGCCGGACGACGACACCATCGAGTGGCAGATTCCGCGGACCCTCGCCGCCCCCAGTGGCGCCCAGATCGACATGACCGCGCCCGAGTTCGCGGTCCAGTTCTTTGAGGAGGAGGACAAGACTCCCGGAGCCCGTCCGGGCGGCAGACCAGGCGCAGGTTACGCGGCGGGCGGTGAGGCCGGGGCTGACGCGACGCTTCCTCCCGCGGTCCGGGTTCAAAGGGCGGTCAAGCAGGCCGAAGAGGCCATCGCTCAGAAGAAATGGCTCGATGCCCAGAAGATCCTTGACGAGATCATCGCCAGCAGCGATCTGACCGACGCTCAAAAGAAACCGGCCGACGAACTGCGAAGACGCAACTTGAGGGCTTTTGAAGACGCGGAGAAAAGGGCCGCTCGCATCGACCTGGCGCAGGGTGAGGACCTGCTCGGCCCGGATGATGATCCTTTGTGGTTTACCGACATCAGCGTTCGACCGGGAAGGACCTATCAGTACAGGGCCTGCCTGGTGGTGTTCAATCAGTATGTCGGTCTGAGCAGCCGCCTCGAAAACCCTGCTGACGTGGGCAAGCTCCTGATCCAGGGACAGTGGTCCGAGTGGTCGAAGGCGATTACCGTGCCGGCCGCCAAGCATCTATTCCTCACCGACGTGCCGAGGGATGGCGGACGCGTCAGCATCGAACTCTGGGAGTGGAAGTCCGGCACATGGCTGAAGGCCGGGGCCGATCTGTCTCCCGGCCAGGCCGTCAGGGCGGCGAGGAACCCCAAAGACACCATCGACTACGGTGGGGTTCTGGTCTCAGCCGATCCCTTGCGGACCTTCGTGCGCCGCACCGGCGGTTCAAAATCCGAGACATTCAAATACGTCAGCCAGGAGACCGGAGCGGCGGTGGTCGTCAACGCGGAGGGGCAGATCGAAGAGCACTTCGTGGCCGAATCCGCCGACCGCAGGATAGAGGTGAACCGCTCCATCACTGAGGAACGCAAACGTCGCGAGGCCCTCAAGCCGCAGACCGGCGCGGTTCCGGCCGGCGTGCGGCAGGCGCCCCCGATTCGAACTCCGCCGGGCGGGCGGAGCATGCGTGACCGGGCTCTGGACGAGGATCGGCCTCGGGAGAGTCCCAGAGGCGATCGAACCCGTGGAAGACGGTGATTGGCCTAAGCTTATTATTGATCGAAGCTTACCGATGATCGGAGGGGCGTTTCCTTCGGCTCCGGTCAACTCCCCGATGAGCGGGCTGGGGACTGGCGGACTTGAGGGAACTGCTGTAAGCTGAGCGACCTGAGCGGACTGTGCTGCAGGCGGGCCAGGAGGTCGACGGAGCGGCGANNTCGACGGAGCGGCGAGGACTTGCCGGTTCCTCAAACCACCTGTGCCCGGTCGCTGCCGCAAGAGGCGTGTGAGGCCTTTGTGGAGCGAGGCGAGGGCCGAGGCTCAGGATTGTCGTGCGGCATTGCCACCGCCTGCGGTGGCCACTGTCCCTCCGGTGGCCGGCGATACCTGCCCGTGATGTGCGCCCTCCTGAGTGGGATGCAGAGGAGACCCAAACGTGAAAACGGCAGATAACACGATGCGGCGGATGGCGGCGTTGGTGGTCGTTCTGTGTGCGACTGTGCCTGTACTGGCCGCCACTTCCAGTGAGCTCCTCGACAAAGCTGTCGACTTGTTCCGTGAGGGCAAGTATCAGCAGGCCCAGGAGGTCTTGTTGGAGATAGACCGCGAGCAGCTTCCTGCGGAACGTCGCGATCAACGGGACGAACTCGCCGAAGAGATCACCGCCGCCGTGAATCAGTCAGGCAAGGCCGCGCAAGACCTCGATGATGCCGTCGCGGCGCAGTCGCGGAAGGACTTTGACACGGCCGAGAAGCTCTTCCAGGCGGTCGTCGACAACCGGTACGCCGCCGACGCCCAGAAGCGCAAGGCGGCCGAAGGTCTGGCGCTGGTTAAGAAACAACGGGAATTGGCCGGCAAGATCGGGGCTGCCCCGACCACCACCCGTCCTGTGGGGACTCCCGCGTCCAGGCCTGCCGATGGACTCAGGAAGGCCCGTGAGGAACGGGCTCGTATGGAAGCGACGGCGAAGATCAAGGCCGGCGAGGATGCGACCGCCAAGGGGCAATACGACCTGGCGGAACAGCCTTTCGAAGAGGCCCTCAAGCTCGTTCCGAACCATCCGGCTGCGATCCACGGCCTGCAACTGGTCAAGCAGCACCGCAGCGTTGAAGGCCGGCCCAATCTGATCGACGAGACCGCCAATCGCAAGTTGCTTCGCTGGAAACGGACCGTCAGCCTGTACCAGCAGAGCGTCCGGGACGTTCGCGCCCTGATTAACGACCGGAAGTACGAGGAGGCGCGTCGCCGCGTCGCGGACACCGGTCAACTGCTCGACGCCGGAAGGCAGGACGCCAGCCCGCCGTCGGAGTACGAGGCCCTCAAACGCGAACTGGAAGGGCTTGTCCGGGTCATCCAGGTCGAGGAAAAGGACGCCCTCGAGGCTAAGGCCATCGAAGGGCGGAAGGCCACCCTCGAGATCGAACGCCAGCGAGAGTGGCGAGTCCAGCAGGAGAAGATGGAGCGCATCGGCGAGCTCTTTAATCAGGCCGATCAACTGAAGCGCCAGAAGGAATACGAAATGGCTGCGGAGTTGCTCAGAGAAGCCATCGCCATCGATCCGACCTATGAGCGCGCCAAATGGCAACTGGAAGCCATGGAGGACGCCGGACTGATCGACGACCAGCGGCAGAACCGCGAGCATTTCCTGAATCAGGCCCAGGATGCGATCCTCGAAGCCGATCGCGCCAAGACGCCGGTTGTGACCGGTAAGAAAGACAAGATCATCGCCTTTCCCGACGAAGAGCAATGGCGATTGATCAGCAGCCGTGATCCCTACGGCGTGGACGGGGTGGGCGGCGAAACCGAGGGCGACCGGATGGCCTCCAAGGCCCTGAGTACTCCGCTACCGGCGGACGTGCAGTTCGCACAGGGCACGACCCTTCGTCAGGCCATCGACCGGCTCAAGGAAGTCGGAAAGATCCCCATCAACGTCAACTGGAGCACGCTCGGCATGGTCGGCGTTGATCCCGATGGAACCGAAGTGGGCGATCTGAATGTCGGCGGCGTGAAGCTCGAAACCGCTCTGGAGATGGTCCTCGACTTGGCGGGCGGAACTGTCGGTGATATCGAGCTCGGCTTTGACGTCCTGGAGGGCATCATCCTGGTGTCCACCACAGAAGAACTGAACCGCAAGACCGAGGTCCGTGTTTACGACATCCGCGATCTGCTTCTGCGCATTCGCAGCCTGTCCATCGATGAGAGCGGAATGGGAATGATGGGTGGCATGGGAATGATGGGGGGTATGGGGATGATGGGTGGCATGGGAATGATGGGTGGAATGGGTGGAATGGGCATGGGTGGCATGGGTGGAATGGGCGGCTATGGCATGGGTGGCATGGGCGGCTATGGCGGCGGCATGGGCGGCTATGGCGGTGGCATGGGCGGCTACGGTGGTGGTGGCGGGTATGGCACCGGGGGAGGGACCGAAGGCGAGGACGAAGACGAAGAGGATCGTGAGGAACAGATTGACAACTTGAAGGAGTTGGTACAGAAGCTTGTTGAGCCAGGCACGTGGGAGGAAGAAGGCGGCGGCAACATCGGCTCACTCGATGTCTGGAACGACCGCCTGGTTGTTCGGCACACCCGCAGCGCCCACCGGCAGNNAGCGCCCACCGGCAGATTCGCGATCTCTTCAGACAGTTGCGTGAGGCCAAGGATCTCCAGGTGGCCGTCGAGGCCCGGTTCATTACCCTCACCAACAACTTCCTTGAGGAGATCGGCGTCGACTTGGACATCATTCTGAACCAGGGCAACGCAGGCCTCGACCAGAGCATCATTCCCTCGACCAGCGGGACCGGCGGCTACCAGCAGGCGGTCAATCCGGTTACCGGCACGGGCCTTCTCCAGACCAGGCAGATGACGCAGTACGGTTTCCTTCCGGCATCCGTCAATGCGGGTGTCCCCCTGGCACAACAGGGCGGGTTTGCCCAGCCATTTGGAGCCGCCGGTCTTGTGCCTCAAGGAAGCCCTCAGAACTGGTGGGACAGCCATACGACGGCCATTCCGTTGTTGAACAGCACCATGGGCCTGGCCTCGCCCAGGCCAACCGGTATCCCGGGTGGCTACGGGCCGCAGGCCTACCCTGCGTTCGCCATGTTTGGCAGCTTCATGGACAATATTCAGGTCGACTTCCTTCTCAAGGCCACACAATTGGACTCCCGAAGTTCGCTGGTCGACGCTCCGCGGTTGACCGTCTACAGCGGTCGCAAAGCTGAGATCCAGGTGCAGACGTCTTCCTACTTTGTCTCCGCACCCGGTCAGTTGCCGGTTGGTGGAACGGGCATCAACGGCCAGGCGGCCATCGGCCGTCCTCCTCAGGTGTCCATGGCTCCCTCCGGACGAACCTTCTCGGTCACGCCCACCGTGTCCGGGGATCGCAAGTATGTGACCCTGGAGTTGATTCCGACCGTCTATTCCAGTGAACTCCAGGACGTCGTGGATGCGACGGGACCCATGAAACTCCCGAATATCAGCACCACCTCCATTGCCACGACGGTGACCGTTCCCGATCGCGGCTGGCTGCTGCTGGGCGGTCTCAAACAGGCCGGTGAAACCGAGGTCGAAGCCGGTGTTCCGATCCTGAGCAAGATCCCGATCCTCAAGCGAGCCTACACCAACCGGTCGCGCGTGAAGGACGAAAGGACGCTGCTCCTGCTCGTGAAACCGACCATCATTATCCAGGGCGAGTTCGAGGAAGAGGCTTTCCCGAATCTTGTCACCGTCAACCAGGGCGGCGCCGGTGGCTGATCGCAGCGAAGGCCCGGCCGGTCCTGAGCGGGGCCCTCTGCCCGGTGTATTTGCCGTCGCAAGCCGATGACCAAGAGAGTCCCCATTCACCTGCCGCTCTTTCAGCGGTTTGACTGCCATCAGTGCGGCTACTGCTGCCGGGGCCTGGTCGTCAACGTCAACGCCGAGGAGCGCCGTCGGATCATCTCCGCCGGCTGGGTGGGTAAACTTGCCGGGATACGGCTGTTCGAGAGCTATCGTCTGCTCGGCCGCCGTTATTATCGACTTGCTCATCGTCCGGAGGGGGGCTGTGTCTTTCTTGGCCAGGACGGACTCTGCCGGCTGCACGCCGAGACCGGTGTCGCAACGAAACCTCTGCCCTGCAGCCTCTATCCGTTTGTCCCAAGTCCCGGCGCGGATGTCGTGCGTGTGGATCTTCGCTTCGATTGTCCCTCGGTCGCCGCAAACAGGGGACGCCCCCTGAGCGTGCATCTCGCTGACATTTCCGCCCTGGCTGCTGAGATCGGCGNNCTGCTGAGATCGGCGCTCGTCCCATGACTCGCCCCCCCGACTGGCGAGGTCAGCGAAACATGACTCCGCGCGAGTTCACCGCCCTGGCGGCGACGTTCGAGGGCCTCTTGCGGCGGGAAGGCTTGCCCATCCGGTCGCGCTTGCTGGCCGGCTGCGGGCTCCTCGATCTGGTCTACGGGCTGCAGATTGCCAGTGTTCGCAATGACCGGTTTGCCGAGCTGATGTCGTTGCTTGCCGAGGCGACCTTCGAAGAGGCTGGAAAGGCCTCCCCCGATGCGCCTTCCGCCGCCATGCCGGCCAGGGCCGGAAAGTTATTCCGCCAATGGCTGTTTCTCCATTCGCTGGCCGACGATCCCCAGGATCTCGCCATTGGCCTGGTGGGCAGGCGGCTCCGTTCATGGCGGCGATACAGGCAATCGCGCAGGTTCTCGGCCGGCACCGGCCCGGTTCCGGCCTGTCGACCCGACTGGCCGTCGGCTTGTTTCGAGGATCTGTTCAGGGTAGCCCCCGCCCCCGACGAGGCCCTCGAGCCGGTGTGTCGGTCGCTGCGGGTCAAGCTGGAGACTCACGCTTTCTCGGGTCCGGCCTACTTTGGATACGAGACCCTCGCCGGCTTGACGGCCCTCTGGCTGATGCCATCGGTTGTTGGCTGGTTTGCCCGGCTCCGGGCTGTCGCCGAGGGGGCGACTGCCCTGACGACGGAGTCGGTGATCGAGGGGCTTCGCCAGGCCCACCACACCTTTGGTGTTTCCCCGGTCTTCCGCCAAATCAGCGAGCGGTTTCGCCTCCGGGCCCTGGCCCGGCCGGGTATTCCACGAGCCATCCTGGCCCAATACGGCCCCTGACGAGGGACCGACAGCCGGATTGTCGCGACCAACGGATTGCCAACCACGTGCGACCCATGGTAACATCTGCGGCTTGAATGGGCTGGCGGCGGGGCGTTTGGACCCCCGCGACAAGAGGCAGCAGGTTCTTCTGGGCAACTTGTGTCGCTCGGTCGGAGTGCGGATTCTCAGGCGCGCTGGATCCGGCGCCGGTTGGTTTTCGTTCACGAAAGGATGGCCTCAGATGGCACGACCCGTCACACTGTTCACCGGTCAATGGGCGGATTTGAAGTTCGATGTCATATGCAAGAAGGTGAAAAAGTTCGGCTATGATGGGATCGAACTGCCTTGCTGGGGAGACCATTTCGAGGTCAGCAAGGCCCTGGAAGACCGCAGCTACTGCAAGCGCAAATGGGAAGTGCTGCAGAAGCACGGCCTTGCCTGTTATGCGATCAGCAACCATCTCGTCGGCCAGGCGGTCTGTGACCTGATCGACGAGCGCCACAAGTCCATCCTTCCACCGCACGTCTGGGGCGACGGCAAGCCCGAGGGCGTTCGCACCCGCGCCGCCGCCGAGATGATGGACACCGCCCGCGCCGCCCGCAAGTTTTTCGAGGCCGCGCCGGCCACTATCAAGAAGAACCTCAAGCGCGTGGTGGTCAATGGTTTCACCGGCAGCAGCATCTGGTATTTGCTCTACTCCTTCCCGCCGGTCCTGCCCGGCCAGATCGAGGCCGGCTACAAGGATTTTGCCAAGCGTTTCATCCCCATCCTCGATGTTTTCGAGCGGGAGGATGTCTACTTCGGATTGGAAGTGCACCCCACCGAGATCGCGTTTGACATTGCCTCTGCCGCACGGGCCATCGAGGCGGTCAAAGGCCACAAGCGATTCGGCTTCAATTACGATCCCAGCCACTTCGGCTACCAGGGCGTTGACTATGTCCGCTTCCTTCGGGAGTTCCGCGACCGCATCGTCCACGTCCACATGAAGGACGTCTACTGGTCGAGCACCCCGACCCGGGCAGGCGTCTTTGGCGGTCATCTGGACTTCGGCCATCCGGACCGCTCCTGGGAGTTCCGTTCCCTCGGCCACGGCTGCGTCAGTTTTGAAGAGGTCATTCGGACGCTCAACCAGATGGGCTACGACGGTCCGCTCTCGGTTGAATGGGAAGACGCCGGCATGGACCGCGAGCACGGGGCCGCCGAGGCCTGCGCGTTCGTCCGCAAGGTCGACTTCCCCTCGTCCCAAATCGTCTTCGACGCCCAGTTCGCCAAGAAGTAACCGGCGGGTGCGAGAATCCTTTCTCGCACCGTTCTGCGATAAAATGAGAAAGCCTGGGGATTCATGTCCGCGGGCTTTCCTTTTTCGTGGGGATCGCCGGCCCTTATCATGCTCGTGAAGACCACCGCGTGCGACCCTTCGAGCGTCCCAGGTCCGATGATGAGGCCTGCAAAACTGGCAGCGCTCTCTTGGCAGCCCCGTGCTTCCTTTCACGCGTCCGGGCAGAGGACGCCTTGCCCCAAGTCTCCTTCTTTCAGTCGTTTGCGGTTGTCAGCATCACCTGCCTCGTCGAGTGGCACGGGGTTTGCTTGATGCTGAGAGGCACGTTGAAACGGCCAAAAAAGCCTGGTGCGGAAGCTGGACCTCTCGCAAGGGGGCGAAGTGACCGGGGCTGTAAGACTTTTTCGGTACCGGTTTTGACGCGTCGCAGACGACGATGGTCGCCGCTTTTCTCGCGGCGCCCCGGACCTTCCAGAGGCAATCAGCGACGCAGATCGTTCCGACCTTTCTGCTTCATGCACCGGGCATGGGCCGGCCGGTTTGACCGCGCAATCATCTGGCCTGCGGACGGCCACGCGGGCGTGCCTAAATGGTGACATGGGTCCCGAGTGACCAGGAGGTGTCGCGATGTTTTCAGGAACGATGAGTCCGTTTGCGGTCATGAACGAGTTGCGGAGGGAGATGGAGCGAATCTTCGACGGCTATGGCCTTCGTCTCAACGGCGGATGGCCGATCCAGCCGACCGCGTTTCCGGCCCTCAACGTCTGGGAGGACGGCGATGCACTCTATGCGGAAGCCGAGGTCCCCGGGGTGAGTCAGGACGATATCGAGATCTACGCTGTCGGCAACGAGTTGACCATCAAGGGAACGCGCAAGCCCCGGGAAGGCGATGATGCGTCGTATCACCGAAGAGAGCGGGGGACCGGCGATTTCACGCGCGTGGTCACGCTCCTCGCCGAGGTCAATGCCGACAAGGTCGACGCGTCCTTGAAGGATGGCGTGCTGACCGTCACGCTGCCGAAAGCGGACGAGGCCAGACCCAGAAAGATCAACGTTAACACGAACTGATTGTGGGTCCCGAACGAACGAGAACCGAGGTCGTCTGTAAGGAGGATGCGCCATGAGCACCGCGTTGACAGTCAAGAAGGAAAAGGACGAGCTTGCCCAGGTTGAACGGGCACGCGATCGTCGCACCTATACCCCGAATGTGGACATCATCGAGACGGCGGATGAGTTCCTTGTCCTGGCGGACATGCCGGGTGTCGCGCCGGATGCGATCGACATCCAGTACGAGCAGGGCGTCCTGACCATGAACGGCAAGGTGGAGCCCCGGCAGCAAGAGGATAAGACCAGTTATCTGCTCCGTGAGTACGGCGTCGGTGACTTCTACCGGTCCTTCCGGATCGGCGAAGGCATCGATACCGACAAGATCGAAGCACGGTTGAAGGATGGAGTCATGGAACTGCATCTGCCCAAGAGCGAAGCCAGCAAGCCAAAGAAGATACTGGTGAAGGCTTCGTAGAGGGATGTGTTGATTCGTCCCCAAGGACATGAGCGTCGTCGGAAAGGAGGTTGCCCAATGAACCTTACTCCATGGCGAAACAAGCGTGCGGCCGGAAACGGCCCGAGAACCGAGGAGCGCCCGCTGGCGCCCTGGCGTGGAGAGATGGACCAGCTTTTTGAGCGGTTTTGGCGGGATCCCTGGAGCACCAGCTTCGCCGACCTGCTGCCAGCCGGTGTCGGCGTCGGGCTGCGGCTGAATCTGGCCGAGTCTGAGAATGACGTGACTCTGACGGCCGAACTGCCGGGCGTCGATCCCAAGGACGTGGAGATCAGCGTCACCGGCAACATGCTGACGCTCAGCGGTGAGAAGAAACAGGAGAAAGAGGAGAAGAAACGCAACTATCATTACGTCGAGCGCGATTTCGGCGGCTTCCGTCGCAGCATTCAACTGCCCAGTTCGGTCAATCCGAACAAGGTTGATGCGACCTACAAGAACGGGGTTTTGACCGTGACCCTTCAAAAGCGGCCGGACGCAAAGCCCAAGCGGATCGCGGTGAAGACCGGCTGATCCGCAGGTGCGGGGAACCTGCAACGGAGACCCGTGATCGAGGTGTGGGCATGGCGAGGGACTGCTATGTCATCCTCGGTGTTGCCGTCGACGCAACGCCGGAGCAGATCAAGCAGGCGTATCGTCAGAAGGCATTGCAGTTTCACCCGGATCACGATGGGCCGGATGCCGAGCCGTTCCTGGAGGTGCAGGAGGCCTACGCCGTGCTGAGCGATCGCCGATTGATCATTTCTCCGTGACCGTGAACTTCGGCGGGTCGCTGTACAGCTTCCACTGCTCGGCGATGCCGGCGGCTTTGGTGTCGTCCTTGTGCAGCAGGATTCGGTAGTTGAACTCCACCGACTCGCCCTTCTTCCAGGTGTGGGAGCCGTTCTTGCCGGCGTCCTTCGTGAAGTCCTTCAGGCCAAAGGGGTTGGCGGTGTACAGCCCGTAATCGCGAATGTGCCAGTGGGTCGGGTGCCCGTAGTTCTTCGGATGGTCCATGACCGCGAGGCCCACCACCTTGTCGCTGACCTTCCCCACGTAGTCGCACCACTCGGCCGGCTGGCCCCAGGTGTCGTCTCCGCTCTTGCCGGCGCTGTTGTACCGCTTGCCGCCGCCCTTTTCGTCGATGGTGATGGCCGTCCGCAGGGACAGGATGCCGCCCTCCTTGGTATCGCCGAAGGTGACATCCTTCTGGTCAAACTTAAAAACGCTCCTGACGTCGATGATCCGAAGATCCTCGCCGGCCAGGAACATGTACGATCGCTGTTCGGTGAAGTCCTTCTCGCCCTTCTCGTTGATCCAGTCGATATCCGCGATGACCTGACCAAAGACCGGCCCGCTGGCCTGGCCGACGATCTTGGTCAGAACCTGGTGCGGCACCTTCTCGATCGGCGCATCCTTCACTTCGTTCCAGTAGTTCGAGCCGGGCTTGCTCATGTCCCCGGTACGGATGTCGCCGTGAGCGCACCAGAGCGAGCGGTGGTGCGGATGATCCTGACGCTTGGCCTCCTTCTCTGCAGGGTTGTCCTTCATCGGGAAATCCCGAGTCATCGGTTCGCCCGTCGGGCCAATCACCGGATACAGGTAGACCTTGGGATCTGCCTTCTTGAATATCAGCGACGTGAAGGGCTTGCCGGAGATTTTGACGTCCACCTGTTCGTCGCCGGCTTTGCGGACACGCGTGGGCAGGCCGCCCGGTTCAGGATTGACCCCCGTGCCGGCCACCAGGAGTTCCCACGTGTACGTCTGTCCCGCCTTCAGCGGCTTGTTCTGCCACCACCATACGCGGTCTTCTTTGTCGATCTGGACGATCAGATCGGCGTCCTTGCTGGAGAGGTAGTAGTACTGCTGCGGGTCCAGCGGCTTGGCCGGCTTGAACCACATCGGGCCGGCGGGAATGTCCTTGTCGCCGACGGTGATCGTTACCTTGTCCGCCAGTGCCGTCGAGGCCGTCAGACCCATTCCTGCAACCAACGCCGCGATCCACGCGATTCTCATCATCTTCTTCTCCGTCATGTGCGTCTTTGTCTCCTGTTGTCTCACGAACATAAAGTCACGCGGGCAGTGCCGCTTTCAGTGCCTTATACGCATTCTCGCCCACCGTCGTCGGGTCGGGTTGATAGTCAAAGGGCTCAACCGAGACCCACCGATCAAAGCCGGTTTCCGCCAGGGTTTTCAGGATCGACTTGAGGTTCAGCGGCTCGCCGTCACCCGAGGCCAAAGGCATTCCCACCCCCTTGCCCGAGGGATGGTTGGCGTGGAAATGCCTGGCCCGCTTGCCGAACCGACGGATCGTACCCTCGATGCCGTCCGGCATCGAGGACATGGCCTTGATGTCCAGCATGATGTCGATATTCGGATGGCCGATCTCATCAGCCAGGCGGGCGGCCTCCTCGGCCGTGTTGATGAAGTTCGTCTCCTTGGGGCTTAAGGCCTCAAAACAGATGGTTACTCCCCGCTTGGCACAGGTGTCGGCCACCGATGCCAACACCTCCGTGGCCCGCTTCCAGCCTTCCTCGAAGGTTGTGGGCGGGACGATGCTGCGATGATTCGGTGAACCGAGGGTCATGACTTTGCCGCCCACGTCACCGCAGAAATTGACCAGGCTCCTCAGGTAATCGGCCGATTTGCGGCGGACCGCCTCGTCGGGCGTGGTGATGTGCAGGCCCTTGGGCGACACGAACAGCCAGTGCAGCCCGACCACGGATACCCCGGCATCGGCCGCCGCCCGGGCAATCGCCTTCCGCCGCTCGGCCGGGATCTGGTCCACGTGCTCGGCGATGGTGAAAGGGGCAAGCTCGACCCCTTCAAAACCGATCCGGGCCGCGATGCTGAAGACCTCCTCGATCGGGACGTCCCGCCACGGTTCACTGCAGGTCGCTAGTCTCATCTGAGCCTCCATCAAATCGGGCGGTACATGTTACAGGAGGATGGTCTTCGCGGGCAAACCCGGCGCGCGGATTGCGGCTGTTCCGGCACACCTCTCTATCCCTTTGATACCCCTGAGCCGTGCTTCAGACGCAGACCTCCGCACCTTTTGGGTTAAAAAGGTCCTCGACGGCCCCGGACCAGGAGGCCGATGCGCAAGAAAAAGCCCCGGTCGGTTACTCCGGGGCTTCGCGTGTGGCGACCGATGATGGCCGATCAGAGCAAAGAATCCACTCAGACTGATTGCTCCGCGGCTCTTACTTCTCCTCCGTGGGCTGCGTCTCGACCCTGGCGGGCGTCAACTCCCGGATCCGGTTCTTGGCCCACCGAACGTTGGACTTGTTGAACTGCTCCTTGTCGATGGCCTCCTGGTACCAGTACAGGGCCTTCTCGCGGTTGTGCAGGCGGTAGTCCCACACGGCGGCCATCTGGAACCGGGCCGGCAACTGAACGTTCGGGTCCCAGTCGATGGCTCGCTTGTACCACAGCAGGGCGACGTCGTTGTCCTTCTCCTCGAAATACTCCTTGTGGATCTCGCCGATGTAGAACGCCGCCTGGGCAATCTTGTCGCTGGTCGGATACCTCTCGACCATTTCCTTGAACTTGGCCAGGGCCTTCTTCATGATCGACTGGTTGTAGAAGATGGGGGTGCCATGACCACCCTCTTTCAGCAGCGCCATGCCTTCTTCAAACAGCTTGTTCGCCTCGGGAATGGAGTCCCTGGGCCTCAGCGTTTCTACGGGCGTCGCCGCGTCCGCGATGTAGTCGTAGGGCTTGACTCGCTGCAGGTCGGCCAACTCGCTCCTGGCCCACATGGCCTTGTCGGCCATTCCGTGCTCGCTGTAATAGATCACCAGGGCCCGAAGCAGCCGCACGTACTGCGTCCGGTGCGTCACCAGTTCCTCAACGATATCCAGTTCGTCCCGGCCGGCGATCGAGATGTCCGGAACGTTGACCCCTGTCGGGTTCTCGATGGTCGTCATCGGTCCCGGCGGCCGTTCGATCTTTTCCGAGGACAGTGAGTCGGTCTTGCATCCGGCAAACAATGTCAACGTCAGTGTCAGACTGACGACCGCCCCGAGCCGGGGAAGAAGCATCGTGCTGTGCTGTCGCATAACTACGCCTCCTGCGTCTGTGAGATTGTCTTCCAGATACTTTTTCGGTGCAAAGCTCCTGACCGCTATAACAAAAGAGTACGCTCGCCCGGCCGGAACCGTCAAGCAGACGCTGCTCGTCGTGGCGCGGCCTGGCGCTTCGTATACAGTTACCACTGCGCTTCTTCGAACGCGCCCAGCGGGCCTTTGGGCTTGGGCTTCGGCCGGAACTTCACCACGCTGCTGGCCAGATTCAAGTCGCCACGGGTGGTCACCTTCAGGTTTGTGAAATCGCACTCGACCACGGCAACCGGATGCCCCGTCATCTCAACGAGTTGAGCGTCGTCGGTCAACTCGCCCTGAAATTCCGCCCGCTTTTCGTAGGCCGCCAGGATGAGGTCACGCCGGAAGACCTGGGGCGTCTGTGCTTCCCACAACCCCTGGCGGGAAACCGTCTCATCGATGACCTTGCTCTCGCTGACTCGTTTGATGGTTCCACGGAGCGGGGTCGCGAGCAAAGCGGCACCAGACTTGCCAGCCTCGGCGAAGACC
>MTKZ01126341.1_pt1 | contig 18686 bp, 18 predicted proteins | sample 1042781 | NCBI WGS metagenome assembly MTKZ01 (sample SAMN06212207, study PRJNA360539) | anaerobic digester metagenome | biome: Wastewater treatment plant; material: sludge; isolation source: anaerobic digester fed with sludge from wastewater treatment plant | place: Denmark: WWTP Viborg ... | reverse complement strand
CCAGATTTCCTCCGAAGGTCGAGCCGTGGTCGCCCGGGTGAAATACGCCCATCACCTCTTCGCCGGAAACGATCGCGGAAACAGGATACATCCCGCCGCCGAGGGCCTTGCCCAGCACCAGGATGTCGGGCTTGATCCCTTCCCACTGGGTAGCGAACCACTTGCCGGTGCGGCAGAAGCCCGTCTGGACCTCGTCCGCGATGAAGAGCACCTTGTTCTGTTTGCAGATGTCGAAGCACTCCTTCAAGTAGCCTTCGGGAGGCACTACGACCCCCGCCTCGCCCTGGATGGGCTCGACGAGGAATCCGACCGTGTTCTTGTTTATGGCTTTTTTGAGAGCCGCCGGGTCGCCGTAAGGGATCGTTACGAAGCCGGGCGTGTATGGCCCGAAGCCGTCACGCGTCTGCTCGTCGGAGGAGAACCCGATGATCGTGGTCGTCCTTCCGTGGAAGTTCTGCTCGCAGACGATGATCTCCTGTTTCCCGTTCTCGACGCCCTTGACGTATTTTCCCCACTTGCGGGCGGCCTTGATCGCCGTCTCGACCGCCTCGGCGCCGGTGTTCATTGGGAGCGCCTTGGGGTAGCCTGTGAGCTCGCACAGGAGCTTCAACCAGTCGCCCATCCTGTCGTTGTGGAACGCTCTCGAGGTGAGAGTGACCCTGTCGGCCTGGGCTTTGAGGGCGGCCACGATCTTCGGGTGGCGGTGGCCCTGGTTGACGGCCGAGTAGGCGGAGAGGCAGTCCATATACTTCTTTCCGTCGACGTCCCAGACCCAGACTCCCTCGGCCTTTTCGATGACGACCGGGAGGGGGTGGTAGTTGTGGGCGCCGTATGTTTCATCTGTTTTGATAAAGTCCTGGGTTCTTGACATGTCTTACCTCCATTTGAATTTTCCGCGGTTTTTACTGCGGAGAAGGCTAATTGTATTTGATTATTGGCAAAATGGCAACACGGTGCCGGCCTTGCCGGAATCGAGAATATAAAATTGAAAAGTGAAAACTGCAAAATGGATGTAGGGGCTAACGGCTGTTCGCCCAATTAGCCATAGTAAGGGCGCAGGGCGATGCTGAGCATCTTGCCAGGCATCGCTTGAGTCTCTCTGTGAGCAAGCTCACTCGGAGCCTTCAGCTCGCCTTTGTCCGCCTTCGGCGCCCCCTGCTGCGCCACATAACATCCCNNACATCACAGTACACTTCCGGTGCGGCCGTCTCGTTTTCCTAGTAGCTGGCCCATCGGCGTCTATGCGTCGGCGGCTTCGCCGCCGGGCTCAAATATTGGGCATTCTGCAAATTTCTACGATTTGGGATTATAATTTGATTGCCCAGGATGAAGGGGGAGAGATGTTGAAGAGAGTTGTTGCGCTGAGTCTGCTGATCCTGCTTCCTGTCGTCTCTTTTAACGCCAAAGGCAAGCCTATAAGTAAAAAAGAACTCAGAGAGTATTTTGCCGATGAAAAAGTTGTGGAATTGATCCTCGCCGCGAACAAGGGTGACATCAAGAAAATCGACTCGCTCGTGTCGCAGGGAGCGGATGTCAACTATATCGGAAAAGATAATGTGACCCCGCTTATTGCGGCATTTTCAAGTCTAAATATTAAGGGGTTCAAACGGCTGCTGGAACATGGCGCCAACCCTAATATCGCCACATCTGAAGGCGAATCCGTAATCTGGTTTGCGGCTATGGGTGGCGAAATCTCCAAGGAAACTCTTCCCTTCCTCGAACTATGCCTTCAGCACGGCGGAGACCCCAATTGGGTTTTCCGCAAACGATACGAAGATGGTGTCAATCATTTTGACGATGGTCGCCCGCTGATAGCTGCTGTGATCATGTACAATGAAAGGGCGATGGAGGCTTTGAAATTGCTGTTAAATTCCGGCGCTGACATAAATATGAAGGACAAAGATGGAAATAACGCTTTATGGCATGCCGCTGGCGGCCACTATGAAATTCTATTATATTTATTGCAAGCTGGTGCCGATTATGCTGCCAATAATAATTATGGGAGAAGCTTTATCTGGGATTTGGAAAAATCTCCAACGATCTCATTTGGCGACGAAAAAGATATGGCCCAACAGAAAGAATGGAAGAAAAAAGTCATCGCCTTCCTCAAAGAAAAAGGAATCGAGGTTCATCTTAAATATCCGGATTGATCCGTTTCTAATTTGAACTCGGCAATCCGGAATACTGGTAACTTTGCGGGGGCAAGCATCGCTTGCCGCGTCCCGACGCCGATGGGCCAGATGCAAGGAAGATGAGGCGGCCGCACAGGAAGTGTACTGTGATGTACTCTGAGGATGCGGACGTCGAAATCTGACGCAGTCAGGTGGTCCGTCGCCGTCGGCGCATGGCAAGGGTGGGGAAGAGAGTCGGCTATTGTTTCTGTTAGCGCAGAGTAAGCTGCAAAGCGAAAAGGCAAGCTGGAGACTCGGAGAGAGCTCGCTCGTATAGAGGATCAAGCGAAGCCTTTGAAGATGCGGGAGCATCAGACTCTGCGCTAATAATTAAGGTGCGTTCTATGTTAAAATCTATCAGGGAGGAACCGGACAGTGGAGATCAAGACCGTACTGGATATCTACGACCATTACCTCGACAGGCTGGGAGGCGAGAGCTCTTTCGGCCACCACGACGGCAAAGCTTGGAAAAGCATCACGGGCAATGAATTCCGGGAGAGAGGCCGGAGGTTCGCGGCGTTCCTGTCGAGCATGGGGGTTTCAAAGGGCGACAAGATCCTCCTGATCTCCCACAACAGGCCCGAATGGCACCTCACCGATTACACCGCCCACCTCCTGGGAGCGGTCCTCGTTCCGGCCTACCCTACGCTTACGGCCAAGGACACGGCTTTCGTCGCCGTCCATTCCGAGGCGAAGGCAGCCATCGTTTCTACGCCCCTGATCGCGGAGAAGCTTTCGGAGGGCAAGACCTGGGTCGGAGACCTCAAGGAAGTGATCGTCCTCGAGCACTCCGGAGCCCCGCATGAGGCGCTTTTTTATCTTGACGAGGCGCTGAGAAAAGGGGAGAGCCTGATAAGCGAAGGGTTCGACCCGGCAGGAAAGGACAGGCCCGAGGCTTCGGACCTCGCGTCCATAATATACACTTCCGGGACGACCGGTGAGCCGAAGGGAGTCATGCTCACCCACGACAATTTCGTGAGCAACGCGAAAGCCGGCCTCGCAAGGTTCGAATTCAGAGAGAGCGACACCACTATCGTTTTTCTGCCTCTCGCGCATTCTTTCGAAAGGCTTGCCTGCTACGCCTATATCCTTGAAGGGCTGAAGATATCCTACGCGGAAAGCATTGACCGGCTCCTGGCCAACCTCCGGGATGTCCGCCCCACGGTCATGTGCGCCGTCCCGAGGCTCTACGAGAGGATCTACGGCCGCCTTATGGAGAACGCGTCGAGGTCCAACTACCTGAAAAAATATTTCATCCACGCGGGGGTCAACATTGCCGAAAGGTGGGCAAAGGCCAGGGTCATGGAGAACAGGAAGCCGTTCTTCCTCTCCATTGCGAGAGAGTTCTTCGATCTCCTTTTCTACCGGGGGATCAGGACCCGCACAGGAGGCCGGATCAGGTTCTTCGTCTCCGGGGGCGCGGCGATAAACCCCGACCTCGAAGCATTCTTTTACGGCGTCGGCCTGAGGATAGTGCAGGGTTACGGCCTCACGGAGACCGCTCCGGTCCTGACGTCCAACAGCGAAAGCCACATCTGTTTCGGTTCGGTGGGAGTTCCGCTGGACGGTGTCGAGATAAAGATCGACACCGACGGCGAGATCCTCGCGCGCGGCCCGAACATCATGAAAGGCTATTTCAAGAACGAGGCCGCGACAAGGGAGTGCTTCACCGAGGACGGCTGGTTCAGGACGGGAGACATCGGCCATCTCGACGAGAAGATGAGGCTGTTCATCACGGACCGCAAGAAGGAACTGATAGTCACCGCTGGCGGAAAGAACATCGCCCCGCAGCACATTGAGAGCGTCCTGGCGGAGAACAACTACGTCAACCAGTCGGTGGTCATAGGAGACGCGCTTCCTTACCTGAGCGTGGTCATCCATCCCAACTGGGAGAACGTCAGGGCTTACGCCGAGAGGAAGGGGGTGGCCGTGACCGCCGTCGAGGAGCTTATAGTCCATCCTCAGATAGAACACCTCTTCGACAACGTACTCAAGCGGGCGAACGTCAAGCTGTCGCGTTTCGAACAGCTGAAGGCTTACAGGCTTCTTCCCGGTGAGCTGTCGGTGGAAAGCGGCGAACTGACGCCGACCCTCAAGATAAAGAGAAGGGTCGTCCTGTCGAAATACAAGAGCCTTATCGACTCCATGTACGAGGGAGGAAGAGGCGGGCTGGGAAGGGAGAAGAGGACGGCGAAATGAGTCCCATCCGCTCCCTGACGCCCCGTCAGGCGGCGAAACTGTCCAAGGCCGGCATCGATTCCCCGAGGGAGCTTCTGTACAATTTCCCCTTCCGCTACGAGGACAGGAGGAACTTGAAGCCCGTCTCTGGCGTCCGCGAAGGCGAATGGGCAACGCTCCTCGTCACCGTCCTGGACAAGAAAGGCCGCCGCAGCTTCAGGAGCAGGGTTTCCGTCTTCGAGGCGCTCGTGACGGACGGGGCCTCGAACCTTCACGTGGTGTGGTTCAACCAGCCGTGGCTCGACAAAACCCTGGAAAAGGGCAGGAAGTATTATCTTTACGGAAAGGTGTCGCTTTTCCCGACAAGGAGCGGAAACCGCCTCCAGATGGAAAACCCGGACATCGAGACTTTTTCCGAAAAGGAAGAAGAATCGATCCACACTAACAGGATCGTTCCGGTTTACAGGAAGATCGGGAACTTCGGCACGAAAAGCCTCAGGGCGGCCATGTTCAGGGTCCTCGCGGACGATGAGATAGTCGAATGCCTGCCGTCGGCGATCCTCGAAAAAGAAAAATTCCCCGAAGCAGGAGCGGCGTTCGGGGAGATACATTTTCCGAGGGATGATAAGTCGGCGGCGGAGTCGGCGGGGAAAACATCTCCCGCGATAAGGCGTTTTATCTTCGAAGAGCTTTTTTCCTTCGAGACGCTTGTGCTCCGGGAATCCGCCAAGAGGAAAAAGGAGAAGGCCAGGCCGATCAGGAAGTCGGCCGAGATAGGGGAGCGGCTCAGACAGGCACTTCCGTTCGACCTCACATCCGCCCAGAAAAGGGTCTTCCGGGAGATGGCGGATGATCTTTCGTCAGACATGCCCATGTACAGGCTGCTCCAGGGAGACGTCGGAAGCGGCAAGAGCATCATGGCTTACCTTGGAATGCTCTGGGCGGCGCTGTCGGGGTTCCAGTCGGCCTACATGGCGCCGACGGAGACGCTCGCTTCCCAGGTGTTCCTGGGGCTCGGCGGAATGTCGGAGAAACTTGGGCTCGAAACGGTGCTGCTTCTTTCCTCGACTAGGGCCTCCGAGAAAAGGAGGATCCTCGAAGGCCTTGGAAGCGGATCGATCAGGCTTGTAGTGGGGACCCAGAGTCTCTTTCAGGAAGGAGTCGGATACAACAACCTCAACTTCATCGTCATCGACGAACAGCACCGTTTCGGGGTGAGGCAGAGGGCCGCTCTGGCCTGCAAGGGGGTTAACCCGCACATGCTCGCCATGTCGGCCACGCCGATACCCAGAAGCCTCGCGCTGACCCTACACGGGGACCTGGATATCTCCGTACTTGACGAGATGCCCCCGAACAGGGAGAAGGTCGTCACTGCCGTCAGGAACGAGTCGGCGAGGGATAAGGTCGAGGATTTCGTCCGGCGGACGATGGACCAGGGCAAACAGGCGATATTCGTCTTCCCGCAGATCGGGGAGAACGAGGCGGTCGACATGCGGGCCGCTTCCGAGGCGTTCGAGAAGTTCAGGCTCGGCCCCTTCCGCGGATATCCGCTCGCCATGATCCACGGCAGGATGGCCGCTAAGGAGAAGGACAGGGTCATGGAGTCGATGAGGAAGCGGGAGACGCTCCTTCTCGTGGCGACTACCGTCGTGGAGGTGGGGATAGACCTTCCCAGGGCGGGCGTCATAGTGGTCGAGAACGCCGAAAGGTTCGGCCTCGCCCAGCTCCACCAGCTCAGGGGCAGAGTGGGGAGGGGAAGGGAAAAGGGATACTGCGTCCTGATGACCGGGGAGGGCAGGTCGAAGGCATCCTGCGAGAGGCTCAGAGTGCTCGAGGAAACCTCCGACGGCTTCAGGATAGCGGAGGAAGACCTGAGGCTGAGGGGGGCCGGGGAGATCGCGGGGACCAGGCAGTGGGGGATATCCCAGTTCCAGTTCGCCAACCCGGCGAGGGACCTCAGTATGCTCGAAAAAGCGAGAAAGTACGCCGAAAAGATGCTTGCGGGAGAGCTTTTCAGGAACGACGATGAAAGGGTGAGATTCGAAGAATGGCACGGCGAATTCGCGAAAAAATTTCAATTCTTGTCCAGAAGCGGCTGAGCTGGAACGCGTCGCTGTTCCTCTGGGTGGCGTTCTGGTGCGCGTCGCTGCCCCCTTACGGCATCCCCATCCTCGCCGTGGCGGCTTTCGTCTTTCCCCTGTCGGCGATTGACAGGGCGGACAGAAGGGAAGTCCTGCTTTGGACTCCTTTGTGGACAGCTCTTTTCGAGGTCGCGACGGTCTGGTGGATAGTTCCGACCATACACAGGTTCGGCGCGATCCCGTTCCCGGTCGCCGCGCTGCTCGTCCTCATGCTCTGCGCGTACCTCGGCTTTTTCAGCTATCTGTTTTTTGTCCTCGTCAAGATCCTGACCGTCAGGCTCGGCCCCGCTGGCATCTGCTTCGCCCCGCTGATATGGGCGCCGACGGAATGGCTGAAGGGAAGGCTCTTCGGAGGGTTCTCCTGGTGGGGGCCGGGGTACGCCGCGTCGATGTACGACGAGCTCCTTCAGAACGCACATGTTTTCGGCGTCCTGGGCCTTTCATTCCTGTTCGTGATGGCGGCAGCGAGCATCGCCCTTCTGCTGACCGAAAGGCGAAAGCCTGGCACGCTGGCCTATTCGCTGGTGGCCGTCGCGCTGCTCGCGGGAGCATTTCTCCACNNACGGAAAGCAGGACCTGACGAAGTATACACGTTTCAGGGCGGGCGTCGTTCAGCCGTCCATACCCCAGGACATGAAATGGGACGAGGGCTTCAGGGAGGAAACTATGGAGAGGCTCACGGGGCTTTCCATCAGGTTGAGCGGCGAATCCCCGGAGCTTCTTGTATGGCCGGAATCGTCCATACCTGTCGGGTGGGGCCAGGACCGGGCGTGCGACGAAAAGATCCGTCAGACCGCAAAGGAAACCGGTGTCCCTATGCTGTTCGGGACCGTTTTCTCGGATGAAAAGGGGACCTACAACGGCGCGATACTTCTCGATCAATGGGGAACGCCTTCGGGAAACTACAAAAAAACACACCTTGTCCCGTTCGGAGAGTACGTTCCCATGGAAAAGTTCCTTTTCTTCGCCTCTCCCCTCGTGGAGACGGTCGGAAGCTTCGAGCCGGGGGACGATCTCTCGCCGATAGACCTGTACGGCGTTAGGTTGGGGGTGACCATATGCTACGAGGCTATCTTCCCGGGGCTGATAAGGAAGCAGGCCAATTCGGGATCGGATATCCTAGTCAATCTGTCAAACGACGCCTGGTACGAAGGAACCCCCGCGATCTACCAGCATTTCCTCATGGACCGGGTAAGGGCTGTCGAGAATTTCAGGTATATGGTCAGGAGCGCCAACGGAGGCTATTCGGCCATCGTAGACCCGCATGGAAGGGTCGATTCGGTCTGCGGCCCGGGAAAGGCCGACGGCTGCGTCGGCATTACGAGGATAATAAGAGAAAGGTCCGTTTACGGAAGGTTCGGCGATCTCTGGCTGGCTCCCGTTCTGCTCATGTTCCTCGCATCGTTCTTTCTACCGGGAGTTCGGCGCATGGAAGCTTCCACCTAAACCCCGGTGTTCCCTGGAGGCGAATCCCTCTCTTTCCCCCGGGGATCAACGATGATCGGTCAAACGCCGGAACACATCCCGTGCCCGTGGCGATCTCAGAGGGCTCGTTTCTTAACGATCTGTTTGATCACGGTCATTTCGCAACGATGGTCATGTCTCGCCCTCACCCATTGTGTGGTGCAGCTCACGCGGTCGGATAATCCCGCGGGGGACCCGTCGGGCAGCGCGGCCTGACGAATGCACTTTCACCCAGATCGGAAGTCGCATGATGCCTGCATGTCGGCATGAATGGCCGCGGGGTTGGTCGGGGCCTGTAATATTGAACAGGCAAGTATTGGATAGCTGTCACTGGATTAAAAAAAGCCCCGGACGAGCCGGGGCTTTTCCTTTAACGATGTGGCGGGATGAACTAGAAGCTCATCTTGAAGCCGACCTTGGCAGAGCGTCCGCCCTGTCTTCCGGTCGTCTGTCCCCAGATGGGGAGCCCGTTCCATGTGGTCGTGCCGTAGTAATCGACATAATCGAACACGCTGGTCGCGGTCTGGTTGTTGGTGACGTTGAAGATATCCGCGATGACTGCCCAATCCGTTTTCCAGATCTTGAATGAGTATTCGGCGTGAAGGTCGAGGGACCAGGTAGCGGGAAGTCTGCCGCCGGCTCCACGAGGGATAACGAACCTGGGCGCGCCGGAGTAGTTGTTGTAGTTGAAATCGGCGTCGTAGATCTTCAGCTTGTCGATGGGGCGTCCGGTCTGCAGGTCGAAGGACGTTCCGAGGGTGAGGCCCCAGTCGAACTTGTAGGAGCCCTGGATCTTCATGACATGCCTTCTGTCCGTGGGAAGGAAGCCGTAGGAGTTCTGCTGGAGAACGCCGTCCGGAACGTCGTAATACTGCGAAGCGTGGCTGTTGCCCCAGGCCGTGGAAAGACCCCTGCCGCCGCCTTCAAAGTTGCCCTTGAGGGAGGAGAGGACATAGTTGGCGTTGAGGAACCAGTGATTGGAGAAGCGCTTGTTGGCCTTGATCGTGAGAGCCTTGTACCTTCTGACCGGCTTCGCCCACGGAACCGGCGTCCCGACGACCGAGCCTGACCAGTTGGAGATGGGTCCGCACTGATCGGGGTAGGTGCCGTCAGGGTTGCCGATGAAGTAGTTGATGAGGCCGTCGGAGGTCATGTAGCCGTTGTCTTCGATGACCTGTTTCAGCTCGCGGTACTGGGCGACCACGCTGATGGCGAAATCGGGGGTGACTTCGATGTCGAATCCGCCCGCGAGTTCTTCGGCGTACTGGTTGCCCGTGCCGGGAAGGACCGTGGCGGGGATGCTGCCGGAGTAGTCGATGAACCAAGGGTTGTCGCCGCGGTAATACTCATAAACATAACCGCGTCCCGGTTCCATCGAATTGATGAACCCGGTGGGGATCCTTTCGACGTAACGGCCCCAGGAAAGGTAGAACTTGGATCTGCCGTTCTTCCAGGGATCCCATGAAACGGAGACCCTGGGGGACCAGCTGTCCAGGTCGAAATACTGGCCGCCCTCGGGCTTCATGCTGTTCCTCTCGAAACGCATTCCGAGGTTGATGAGCAGGCCTTCCCTGAGCGTCCACTTGTCCTGGGCGAAGAAGGCGAAGTAGCCTCCCCTTTCCTTGGACCAGGGGTTCTCGGGATAGAGCCTGTACCAGTAGCTGTAGGCGTTCCTGTCCTTGGTGAGGGGGTCGCTGGTGTTGGGTCTTACCAGCGTAATGTAGGCGCCGCCGGTGGGACCCTGCTTGGTCGAGGAGAGGTTGTTCTCCTTGTCGAACCCGATCTTGAACTCATGTTTCTTTGCGATGTATTGGACCTTCGCGTAGATCTGCGACATGTCCCTGTCGTTGAAGGAATAGAATCCAGGAGTGTTGTTCAGCTCGAGGCCGAGGNNGGGGATGCCGTACTGCCAGTCGAACCACGGGATGATGTCCAGCCTGGAGTGGTTCTTTCCGTAACCGACTTCCGAGAAAAGGTTGTTCGTCCAGGTTCCGTACCACTGGACAGAGGTGTTGTAGCCGGACTGGAAGCGCTTGGTCATCCTGGCTGTGTCGTAGGGGCTGAACAGCGACCCTTCGTTGTACCAGATGTGGGAAGGATCCGAGCTGATGCTCGCTTCGTAATTGTGCCTGTCGGAGAGGCGGAGGGTGAACTTGGCAGACCACATCCACGATCTCCAGACGTCGTCGTAACTGTAATCCTTCGTGTAGCTCTGGGGGCCCCAGCTGCTGGTTGAGCTTCCTTCGCTGTGGTAGGAGGAGAAGTTGGGGTTGTATCCGACGAAGAACCAGAGGCGGTCCTTCATAATCGGCCCGCCGACGTCGAAGCCGTAGTCGTAAGACTTGTACTGTGCATCGCCCGCGACGCCGAAGTCGGTCGAATGGGGCTTGGCGTTGAACGAGTCGTCAGTGTAATAGAAGAAGACTTCGCCGTGGTACTCGTTGCTTCCGCTCTTGGTCAGCATGTTGAAAAGGCCGCCGGTCGAGCCGCCGTATTCGGCGTCCATCGAGCCTGTGGAGACCTCTGTTTCACGGATGAAGTTGTAGTTGACGTTGGTTCCGAAAGTGCCCGTGGCGGGATCCGTGGTGTTGATCCCGTTCATAAGGTAGATGTTCTCTCCGGCAGTTCCGCCTGAAACCGACGGGTTGCCGTCCGAACCGGAAGCCACGACGTTCGGGGCGAGATAGAGCGTGCTCTGATAGCTCCTGTCCACGGGAAGGCTCTCGAGCTCTTCCTGGGTCAGGTTGGTCGACACTTTGGTCTCTTTCAGCGTGACGACCGGGGGACGACCGGTAACGGTCATCTCTTCGCCGGCGGTGATCAGGGTCACGAGCGTGTTGGTGGTGGAGCCCAGGTTGACGACAACGCCGGACTGCACGACCTTGCCGAAGCCGGGGGCTTCGACCGTTAGCTTGTAATCGTTGGCCGGGGGAAGGAACGGGATCATGAACTCTCCGTCCACGCTGGCCTGTGTGCCCCTGGTTCCCTGAAGGTAGTTGGAACTTACGACGACTGTTGCTCCGGGAATCGGTTCGCCGTTCGGGTCAAGGACCTTGCCCGAAATGGATCCCGTGTTGCCGGACTGCGCCCACACTGCGGTGACGGCAAGAATCGCCACCAGGACCGTGAGCAGTTTCGTTACGACCCTCCAATTCATTTGCGTACCTCCTTTCAAACCTCTAACTAGAAATTTACAACCAAAGGGAAAAACCCTTTCTCCACGAACGATGAAATTTTACCATTATAAAAAGGGCCGTGTCAATGGCTTGTCAATACTTGTTAATCTTGTTTCTTTTTAGTAAAATCCTGTCTTGAGGTAGACGGCGATGGCGAAGAAGATCCTGATCGTTGAAAGCGGAATAACGGTGATCCCTTTCGAGGAAACCCTTCTTCTGAGAAGGGACCACGATGTGAAGAGGGCTGCGAGCGGAAAGCAGGCCCTTGAATATTTCGCAAAGGAAAAGTTCGACCTTCTGATCATGGACGACAGGCTGCCTGATTTCAAGGCGGAGGAACTGGTAGACAAGATCAGGTCCGAACCCTACGGGAAAGATCTTTCCATTATAGAGATGTCGGCCGAACAGGAAAGGCCGCCTCGCGGGGTGAACAACCTTCTCAGAAAGCCGATCGAGAGCGGCGAGTTCAACGAGACCTGCAAGAAGCTTCTCCAGGTAGAAAGCCGCCGCGAGAGCAGGCTCCTCGTTTACGTTCAGGTGCAGGGTTTCATCCAATCGAACTTCTTCCTGTGCAACTCCAGGAACCTCTCCAGTAGCGGGATCCTCATTCTTACCACCAAACACCTCAAGCTGGGGGACAACGTGCAGCTCCAGATCACCCTTCCCAGAGAGAAGGAGAAGGTCAAGGCTTTCGCCAGGGTCATCAGGGAGGCCAAGGAGGTCGATTCGAGGCTCAACGCCTACGGCCTGCATTTCACCGAGATCGCGGAGAAGGACAAAGAGAGGGTCCGGAAGTTCCTCAAAGAGCTCAGGGAGGAGAAGGTCTAGGGCGAAAGCCTCTTCAAAGAAAGCCTCACGAGATCCTCGGTTCCGGCTTCGGGGGTTTCCTTCACGACATCACCCACGACTTTGTTGGCTTCTGAGGTTTTATAGCCGAGGGATTCAAGAGCGGCGACGGCGTCCTGAAAGACATCCGGTTTTCCGGGAACGAGCCCCCCCGGGGAGTAGGATTCGACGAAAGACAACTTTTTTTCCCTCAGTTCCAGCAGGATCCTTTCCGCCGTCTTCCTGCCTACCCGCGGGATCCCGGTGAACCGCCCGGGGTTCTGCTCCCTGACAGCCCTGCAGAAATCCTCGGGGGAAATGCTGGAGAGGATCGCCAGGGCGGTCTGGGGGCCTATGCCCTGGATATCCCTGAGGAGCCGGAAGAGTTCCCTGTCCTCTCTGTTGACGAACCCGAACAGCTGTATCGCGTCCTCGCGCACCTCCGTCTGGATGAACAGCTCGGCTTCATCGCCGGCCAAAGCGGCGCTGGCGGTGACCGGGACAGAGACAAGGTAGCCGACTCCGCCCACGTCCACTACCAGATAGGTGGGGGTTTTTTCTATTACTCTCCCTCTCAGCCTCGATATCATGGATGGATTTCCTTTCTTATCAGGGCGGTCACGGCAAGCGCGAGGGCGTCGGACGCGTCCTCGGAAGAGGGCTTCGCATCCAGCCCGAGGATCTTCGTTACCATGAAGGCGACCTGTGTCTTCTCGGCCCTGCCGTAACCCGTCAGCGCCGATTTGACAAGAGTGGGCGAGAACTCCCTGACGGATATCCCCCTCGTTCCTGCGGCGGCTATTATGGCGCCCCTGACTTGTCCCAGCTTGAGGGCGCTCTGGGCGTTCTTCGCCATGAAAATGTCCTCGAGCGCCATCACTTCGGGTGAGTACTTTTCAAAAAGGGATGATACTTCTCGAAAGATGAAATCGATGCGGTCGGTTAGTGGAAGGCCCTTCCCGGGCCTGAGCGCTCCGAAATCCACGGCCTTGAGGCAGCGGCCCTTTTCTTCCACGAAACCGAACCCCGTCGAGATCGAACCGGAATCAATGCCGACGACCAGCATCAGGTCTCGAGGGTTTCCAGTTCCTTGTCGTCTATGTCGAAGTTGCACCATACGTTGGCGACGTCGTCGTTGTCCTCGAGGGCGTCCAGGAGTTTCAGGACGCTCTTAGCGCTGTCGCCGGAAACCGGGACAGTCAGCACCGCAGTGTAAACCGGTTTGACCGATGAAGGCTGAAGCCCCGATTTCACGAGCCCTTCCGCCACCTGGTTGAGCGATTCGAAGGTGGTGACGACCGTGAAAGTCTCTCCGTCGTTCTGGACGTCCTCCGCGCCGCTGTCGATGGCGATCTCCATCAGCTTCTCTTCGTTCGTCTGGCTGGCCGGGACCGTGATGTGTCCCTCTCTCTTGAAGTTGCGGGACGCGCATCCCGGGACGCCCATGTTTCCCGCGTATTTCCCGAATATGTGCCGTATCTCTCCCGTGGTCCTGTTCCGGTTGTCGGTCTGGGCTTCGACGAGGATCGCGACTCCCGAGTGACCGAATCCCTCGAAAAGGACCTCTTCTATCGTGAGCGCCCCCTCGGCGCCGGTACCCCTTGCGATGGCTCTCTTGATGTTGTCGCCTGGCATGTTCAGCTCTCTGGCGGCCGCGATCGCGTTCCTCAGCCTCGGGTTATGGTCAGGATCGCCCCCCGCCAGCTTCGCAGCCACGATGATCTCCTTCGCGACCTTGGTGAAATGCTTGCCCCTCTTTGCGTCCTGGGCCCCTTTTCTCGCTTTGATGTTCGCCCACTTGTTATGACCGGACATGGAATCGTTCCTCCTTCCGAACATGCTTTGAAAAACACATTCTACACGAAATCACCATCCGATAAAAGAGATATTTTCGGATGTTTCCGGGGGCGCGGGCAAAAATGGTAGAATCGCTCCATGGTGGAAATTTTCCGTGGCCTGCCGGTCTTCAGCGTGTCGGAACTGGGGAGCCTCCTCGACAGGGAGCTCGAGCGTTCCTTCCGCGACATTTGGGTCGAAGGCGAAGTGAGCAACTTTTCCGTCAGCCCTTCCGGGCATTGCTATTTCAGGATGAAGGACGGTGAGGCGGTCGTGCGGGCCGCTTTCTTCAGGCAGCACGCCGTGCGTCTGCCGTTCAACCTGGAGAACGGGATGGCGCTCCTGGTGAGGGGCAGGCTCGGGTTTTACGGGAAATCCGGCGAACTCCAGCTGTACGTTTCCCACGCAGAGCCCTACGGGATCGGCGCCCTGCAGATGGCTCTCGAACAGGCAAAAAAGAGGCTGCACGCCGAAGGACTGACCGATCCGTCAAGGAAGAGGGCCATACCGAGGTTCCCCGAAAGGGTCGGGATCGTCACTTCCGCGGAAGGCGCCGCCATCAGGGACATCATATCCGTGCTGGAAAGAAGGTCCGCCCCTTTCGAGGTGATCGTAGCCCACTCGCCCGTCCAGGGCGGGCAGGCTCCGGCGAGGCTCGCGGCCGCGATGAAAAGCCTATTCAGGACCCGGGGGGTCGAACTGATAATCCTCACGAGGGGGGGAGGATCCTTCGAAGACCTCAGCGCCTTCAACGACGAGGCGCTGGCAAGGCTCGCGGCGGCGTCGCCGGTCCCCGTCATCAGCGCGGTGGGCCATGAGACCGATACGGTGCTGACGGACCTGACTGCGGACCTTAGGGCGCCCACGCCCTCGGCGGCGGCTGAAATAATAAGCCAGCCAGCTCTAGAGGCGAGGTCGAGACTCGCGGGGATGATCGGTTCGGCCGGCGCGGCGGTAAGCGCCCGACTGTCGCTCGCCCGGGAGAAGCTCCTCCTTTTCGACCCGGGGCGGCAGGGCCTCTCGCTTTTCAGGGAGATCGACAGGCTGGAGGAGTCGAGGGACAGGACCCTCGCGCTGATCTCCGGAAAAGAAGAGGGCAGGATGGGCTCCGCGTCGGCATCGCTGAAACTCTTCGCGGCGCAGCTGCATCCTTCAAGGCTGCTTGATTCCCTTTCCGGGTCTTCGGACAAATTTTATTCGCTGATATCCGTTCTTTGCGATTCGGCGGTCAGGATGACGGCTGCAAAGGAGCGCTTCGTCGACATGTCCCTGTCGTTGATTAACGAGAGGAACCCCCTGTCGATCCTGTCCAGGGGCTATTCGGTGATAAGGAACGGCGCGGGAAAGGTGATCGGCGATTCTTCGGAAGTGGCCGAAGGAGAATGCCTGTCGGTGATCCTCAGGAGGGGGAGGCTGAAGGTCTCGGTAGACGAAAAAGAATGAAACGGCCGAGGCCGGAAGGCCGATTGACCGCGCGCCCCCGCGAGAGTAATATTACCGATTGGAGGTCGAAATGGAAAAAGGCAAAAAACAGGAGCCGTTCGAGATCAAGATCCAGCTGGATGATGCCACCGCTCAGGGCATATACGTTAATTTCCTCTCGGTGCTGCACAACAAGTCGGAGTTCGTCCTCGATTTCGGAAGGATAGTCCCGGGCAAGCAGGACGTGAAGATACAGAGCAGGCTGATCACGAACCCCGTAGCCTTCAAGCAGGTGGTCAAGACGCTGGTCGAGAACCTCGAAAGGTACGAGGCCCATTTCGGCAAGATAGAGGCCGATTTTCCGCCCCCGCCCAAGGGGATCATCCAGTGAAGAACAGGTACCCCCTCATCCTGCTGATACTCCTGACCGGGCTTTTCTGCGGCTCCGTTTTCGGCGACCTGGTCGGCAGGATCGTGCCCGCTGGGCCTGTGAAGACCATTTTCTTCGAAAGCGTGGGGATCGGGCTCAGGGACCCGCTCAGGCTGGACCTCTCGTTCGTCAGCCTGGTGCTCGGAGGCGTGCTGAGGGTAAGCTTCTTCTCGCTGCTGGGCCTTCTGGTCGCATCCATATTCGCCTACAGAATAAAAAAATGACAAGGATCGTCCTGGCTTCGAAAAGCCCGAGAAGGAAGGAGATCCTGGAGAAGCTCGGCCTCAGGTTCGATGTCCGGCCGTCAGGGATCGACGAAACGCTCGACCCCTGCGGCGATCCCAGGGCGGAGGCGGTCAGGCTGGCGAGANNGCGAGAGAGAAGGCCCTGGATGTTTCCGGTCGCGACGGATCGCCGGACAGTCTCACGATAGGGGTGGACACGGTCGTTTACCTTGACGGCAGGATCCTCTGCCAGCCGGACGACCACGGCCACGCCGAGGAGATGCTCGGCAGGCTGCAGGGAAGGACGCACGAAGTTTACAGCGGCCTCTGCCTCGTGACCGGGGGAGGCGGAGAGGCGAGCGGCTGCTCCGTGAGCAGGGTGACCTTCCACCCGATGAGCGAAAGGGAGATATCGTGGTACGTGAAGGACGGGGAGCCCATGGACAAGGCGGGGGCTTACGGCGTCCAGGGCAAGGGCGCCCTCTTCGTCAAAAGCATCGAGGGCTCGTTCCACAATGTGATGGGGTTCCCGGTGGACCTCTTCTATTCGCTCCTGCGGGAGCTCGGAAAGGACTTCGCCTCTCTTCAGGCGGCTCCCCGGACTTGACGTTGCGCGGGAAGCGCCGGAAGCGAGACGGCCAGGCTCCACCTTCCTCGGGCCCAGTTCCAATTGAAAGAACCGTTGCCGTTCTGAAGTACCGCTTCCAGGAATGGGAATCCGGGATAAGCTCCGGAGCCATCCTCGTTGTCCCAGGACAGTTTCTGGCAGAAGGTTTTCAGGTCGAACCCGTCGAACCCCGACCTGAAGCTGAAGACGGCCTCCACTTCATCTCCCGACTCTCTAAAAACCAGCGTGACACGGGCTTTCGTTGCCGTCTCAAGAGCCCCCATCATGCCCGTCAGCGCGTCCGAGAGATCCGAAAGGCGCAGCGGGATATATAGATCCCTCCTTACCCTGATTGATGCAATGCCGCGGGAAGACCTGCAGGACATCTCCTTCTTGAGCTCTGAAAGTAGGAACGGTCTCGGCGAAGGAGCCCTCAGCACTGCCTGCCTTCTCTGGAACCAATGGAGGATGCCCTCGATCCTGCCCACCCTTTTTTCAAAGGCTTTTTTCAGCGGGGCTCCTCCTCTTTCGCGGATCATTCCCTCGAGCTGCCTGAGATCCGCCAGGGCCGCGCTTACCTCCGAAGAGAAAAAGAAGTCTTCTTTGAACGCTGACATGCGCCATTCTCCTTTTCATTTAAGCGAACAGGAGCGGCCAGGCAACCCCGCGAGGATCCATTCGCGCTGTCATTCCGCCGTCACCACCCCAGCCCCATCCTTGCTTCCTCGCTCATCATCTCGGGAGTCCACGGGGGCGACCAGACAAGCTTAACATTGGCTTTCTCCACCCCTTCGACCTTCAACAGTTCGTTCTCGGCCGACATCACCATCTGGGGAGCGAGCGGGCATCCCGGAGAGGTGAGGGTCATATCAATGTTCACCGTCGAGCCTTCGGCCTCCAGCCTGTAAACGAGCCCGAGGTCCACGATATCGAACTGCAGTTCCGGGTCTATGACCTTCCGGAGGGCTTCCCAGCATTTGTTCATGTCAACGGCGACATTCCCTGTCATCATCTCTCCTTTCCCTGGAGCAACGCTCCGGCAGATCGTTTTGTTCCGCCGCCTTTTTAGGATAGAATCCCTCACTGGAGGTGTCAATAGTGGCTACGGTGGTAATAGTGGGCAGACCCAACGTCGGGAAGTCCACGCTCTTCAACAGGCTGATCGGGAAGAGAAAAGCGCTCGTCCACAACGAACCCGGCGTGACGAGGGATATCAACTACTCGGAGGCCGAGTCCGAGGGGAGGAAATTCCTCCTCGTAGACACGGGAGGCATCCACGGCGCCTCCGAAGACCCGCTCCATTCTCTGGTGGAGGAGCAGGTCCTTCTCGCCATCGAAGGGGCGGACCTGGTTCTTTTTCTCGTCGACGGGAAGGAAGGCGTCCTTCCGGTGGAGAAAGAGCTTGCCAACCGCCTGAGAGCCTCGGGAAAGAAGATCATCCTTCTCGTCAACAAGATCGACGAGGAGAGTCACAGGACGAGGGAGCACGATTTCTACACCCTCGGCATCCCGTCCATGGTCGCGGTATCGGCGGAACACGGCCGCGGGATCGAAGAGGTCCTTTCCCTCGTCCGCAACGCGATCCCCGAAACGGAAACGGCGGAGGAGGGAAGAGACGACAGCAGGATAAAAGTCGCCATAGTCGGCAAGCCGAACGTCGGCAAAAGCTCAATACTAAACAGGATACTCGGGGAGAAAAGGGCGCTCGTGTCCGAAATCGCCGGGACCACCCGGGACCCGGTCGATTCCCTGATAAAAATCGGCGGCAGGGAGTTCGCGCTGGTCGATACTGCTGGCATCAGGAAGAAGAGCAAGACGGAAAAGGGGGCTGAGATACTTTCGGTGATCCTGGCAAGGAAAGCGCTGGAAAACTGCCACGTAGCCCTTCTAGTGGTGGATGCTTCCAAAAGCCCCTCCCACCAGGACGCCTATATCGGGGGGATCATCGAGAGGGCGCAGAAGGCCGGCGTTCTAGTCCTGAACAAGTGGGACCTAGTCGAGGGCGAAAAAGAGAAGAAAGAAACGGAGCTGCTTTTCAGGGAGAAGTTCGCCTTCGCTCCCTACATGCCTTTCGTGAAGGTCTCCGCACTTACGGGCAGGGGAATGAGAACCTTTTCCCCAAGGCCGTCTCGGTATACGACAACTTCGAGAGGCAGTTCTCCACGTCGGAACTGAACCGTGTCCTGGGCGTCATCACGAGGCAGGTCGCTCC